>JAABUW010002975.1_pt1 | contig 24814 bp, 24 predicted proteins | sample 5560081 | NCBI WGS metagenome assembly JAABUW01 (sample SAMN10711882, study PRJNA513363) | rock metagenome | isolation source: Antarctica rocks | place: Antarctica: Victoria Land, Knobhead sud | reverse complement strand
GCAATTCCCCGCAAGGGTTCTGCAATTGAAACCTGCCTCTTCATGTATTTTATCTTGTCGACTCGATTTTCAACGAGCAAATTAAGTCTATTTCTGACACGAAGTATTCAGATTTATTGAGTCGTGTGACAGGAAATGTTCGTCTTTTCATCGCTAAACATTAAATTATTTATATCTATGGGAAGCTTCGTTAATTCGAGATATTGTTAATTCATCAATTTTTGATGCTTTGAGTAAGATCGAATCCAGCAGTCTTTATTAAGGATAGAGAGTCTCCAGCCCTACTTTACCCAGTCTCATAAGGATTTACACACTCAGAAGACTACAACGATGTTTGTACTATAGCGGATAAATATAATAAATCATCTTCTGACAGGATTCGGCCTCCAGTTAACATCGTACTTCATCAGATGACCGGTAGTGAACCTCTTGTTATACCTCGGGTAGAATGCAGAGCGTACAACAGTAAGAGACGCTTGCAGGTCTTGGACAGACAGGGGCAGTTTCATGTTTAGAACCGTAGGCATAGAGCTTCTCACCGTTCATTCACTGAGTTGTCTCACAATCCATAATGGTGCCCCGTCAAAGTCAGCCCCAGTATCCCTCCATGATGTGATAATGTTCCACTTCTGGACTAGTATTATGCTCCAAGCTGGCCCAAGCATCTCCTCTTCAAGAGTACTAGCTATGAGATCAGACTCGTCCCAGAGCTGGATCCATAGATGATTCAAATTCTGCATGGTAGATAGTATCAACCAACATCTGTCCCACTCATGCTTTGTTTGAAAAGGTAAAAAAGACCCCGACATATCTATCGACCGTATCTGCTTTGACGATGCGGAAGCACCGGGTCGGCAAGCAAGACTATACTTCCGGGGGTGGCCATATCGAGGGTATTTCTTGAGTAAAGTAAATCAATGGCCTCCGAGTAGACCTGACGGCATGTCTGCAATAAATTTAGCAAATCATCCCTCGCACCGTACCACATCTCATTACTGCAAAGATAAGATAGACTCGATACCCTCGAGTGATTCAATTTGATGACCCAGCACTCATGTGAGTTGAAATTGGGGTAGTATGGCTCTGGGCATGTCAAGTGGCCCAGCCCCAAGGGTGTCTGTATATATGTTTACTGTCTTTTCTCCAAGAACGTAAAGGAATATAAGTTGTCCAATCCCGGGAGGTAGTTTGCTGAAGAGGAGAGATTAGGACTGACAATACGTTGGTCGGTTGGCTTCCTGAGTCTTAGACGCCAAGGATATAGAGAGGCGGCGAGAACGTTGAGGCGGTAGTGGTGTCAAGGTCCAAATATAGCTATTTGTGACGTGTCTAACCTATGCTTCGTGCTTGCAAAAATGATCGGGAGAGGATGGGAAAGAGACGTCGCGGAGGTGATTGTATGGAGCACAAGAGTTTGAGGAATGAGAGTTCAAAGTTATTGCAGAAATATGCGACTGTATAGGAGAGATTTGGGCATGGTGCTGGAATGAAGTTGAAGGCAAGATGTGATGATGTCGCAGCTTGAAGAATAAAGTAAGCTGGGGGGCAACGGGCAGTGAGCGAAGGTAATGCTTGCGTTATGGGCTGCGATGCCGGAAAGAAAGATTTTGACGGTGGAGAGCGCAGTGAGGTCGATCGGCGAGTGACCTGCTTCGCATCTTTTAGTAGGGACCGAGAAATTAAGGAGGACGAGAAGCCCGCATGCCGGGGGTGCGCATTCGGTTTTCTAAATAAGGTGAGCTAGACGGTCACGTGATGGGGGCTGCGAAGGGATGTGAATCATTTTTGGCTCTTGGAAGTCTCGGGACGGTGGAACGATTCGGGGGAACAAGGGCAAATGAACCATTCAACGAGACCTTTGCCAAACTTATAGATTCTGAAAAAAAAGCGCTAATAGGATCTACAGCGGACAAAACACAGGAAGCTTGACTTGACGGCACACTGTGGAGCTAAGAAGCATGGTGCAAACGCCGCAAGCTGACGGCGATAAGCATGCAGATTTGGGAAATGGGAATGGGGATATCTGAAGAATGAAAATGAGAACCAACACCAGGTGCGAGATTCTCGGCAGCCCTGCGCGTTAGTGGACCCATACCTGAGACTCATTCTTCGAATCGTCCAACACTGAATCAAACATCGCAGGAAACACCTGACTATCCAACAAAAAATCCAACTCTCTTAATTGCTTCTTCTGAGCAAAAAGACTGAAGACAGGGCTCAAGAACTCATTGTTCAAAAATAAAAACATTGATGAGGTTAAGTACAGGTCATGACCCTTTTGTTACGCCTGATTTGGATATGTAGGAGCCCTTGACATTTCGAGTCAAGTGGTCGTGCGACAGATACATTGCAATTGCCCGTAATGAAGGTAAGCGTTCGGTAGTTCTGGTCTTTTCGTCATGAGAGTCTCAAGAAGCCGTTGTACAGCTCACTTCCTCACGTGTACACCCGCTTCCTCACACATACACCCTGTTGCTTTACAGATACGTTCTTCCCACTGAACACGGAAATCACCACTCGAAATTGCTAGTCCAGTCCGCTTCGAAAACACATCAGATTCATGACTCTGCCGAAATTGTGTTGAGACTAGACAGGCAGAAACTCTATGAACACGAATTTCTTCTCTGGGATTGTACAGTATATCTCCATGTTTAAATTTGATGGATATTCCGAAACATTGACAAGCTGCATTTGCTGGAAAAACACGCGAGGATTAAGACAATTCTCGCTGTTGCTGCACTCGATGCTTTGCTCGCTCTCCTATCTTCGCTCAGCTTCTCAAAGACCCCGTGAACTTGTGCTCGCTCATCTCGCTGTATTTGTTTTCTAGATCATGGATTGTCTGTACGCGTAGAAGTTGCCAAAGCCCCAACGAGAAACGAGTCGAGGCCGCTCAGCGCGACAACATGTGGAAGGAACAAGTAGTTGGAAAGAAATTTATCAAGCATTGGTGGCAAATATCCTCATCGTCCGTATGTTCACCATACGCAACCACCAGCTTGTCTACCAAATGCCGATCTATGTTTCTTTCTCGTACGTCGGACCTTTAAAAAAGTCGCCGATCTTCCTTTCTTCTCACCGCATGATCAGATGCGGTTACGGAGAATACAACGATCTTATGAAGGACGGGTTAACGATCTATCTCGAAGCTCAAGACCTCACCACCGAGGTCAAGTTTAAGTTATACAGGGAAAAGACGAAGATGGTTCCAGAGCATCTACAGTATGTAAATATCCACTCAAGAGTGCATCCTTGAACGCCTGAGACGCCACTACCTTCCAGTAGGCTGCTCCTAAACCTTCCCCTTTCACAGCCCGCCACTTAGGCTCTGCGATTCACACCGTGTCCCTGATTTGATGGATGCAACGGTGTCCCTGACCGCTTCTTCGCTCGCCGATTTCGGCACTTGCGGAGCAGGTTTCCATCCTGCCAAGTCACCGCGCAAGAGGTTTGGGTAGATCTTACGAGAATAAATGCGACAGACATACGGTCGTTGAGGGTTGTTGTGATGGAACACGAGTAGGTCTTCCACGAGGACAAAAGCGACCATCACAATATTGATATAAGGCTACCGCGTACCAAGGCCATGGATTGGGACTACGAATACGGCATCGATACAACAACGGAACTTCTAATTGAAGAACTGCTGAGATTCAATCTCAACAAAAGAGCGACGGCAAAGCAATGTCTCAATGGAAAGGTGAATGACCCAAAAAAATGGTTACATCGGTAACAAACCCACGGTAGAAAGGCTTAGCCAAGATGCTTTGGCACGGGGAATTGGCTCTGGACCTATCTCGACTTGAGCTTCTTCTGTATTCCCAAGACGAAGATGTCTTCTCAGAATCCTACGATATTACGTCAAGCAACACGGAAGTTGCTCAGCCAGAACAGAATGATCGGAAGACAGTTCAACATTGTTGACCCGCATCTTAATGCAAGTCGTGATACTTCGCTTGAAGAAAGTCTCATGTCGTCAATAACTTAGCGACAGCAACAACAGACAGTTAATGATGTCTCATAATATTAATCAAATCGTTCACAAATCGTTTTCAATCAAGGGAACGAGCATTCGAATCTGAGAGTCATCGAGAGGAAATAGATAGATGCAAGTGTAACCAGCTGTTGAGGTGCTTGTGACTCTGATACATCAAACATGAATAGCACATTCGTAAGCCTTATTTTTCTTTCCACTCTATGAAAGACAGCACCAGAGTGTGATACAGTACTACTAGGATCTGAAGCATGTCCCCCAGGTCTATACCGGCCTGTTCTTGCACGGTCGATTAATTGGGTTTTTGAAGATGCAGCACAAATCTGCTTCCTCAGATAGCCTCGCCGCGAACAACACTCTCTGTTCCGTCGGCAGCTACGGTGACTTGAATACCACCTCGGACATTACGCCAGGGAATGACCTGCACAGCACCACCTCAGCCCACTCAGAGACCGTCATCGATGATGGAGACCCCAAGTTCAAGATCCGATATATACTGGATACCGCCCGAATCATGCCTGCAGATATCTTCACCGCCTTCATGGATGGCCTAGCAACCGCAGCGGAGTTCGACTCCACCGGGACAGGCGCATTCGTCAACGCAGTCGCTGCGTCGGGTAAGTGCGCCATAAACGTGCATGGAATCGGGCTACAATCTCAATTCAACTGGGCCTTGTTGGTTCAAACGTTGGCCGTAGTCTTTATACAAATCATCTTTCCGCAAAAACTCTTTTATGGAATGGACTTCGATGTGATATATGAGGACTCGAAGGTTGGCGAGGGTTTTGTACTTGCGATGCCCTCGCCCTTGCATTTGGGATCTAATGTTACCAGGGTGGCAGCGTCCGAAAAGTAGTATACAGCCTGCCAAGAAGGAAAAGTCCCAACCTTTTCGTACCGAGATCAGGGTTTTCAACATGTCCTGTCGGATCACCAAGTACCCTAAGTATGGTATCTTGACATACCGAAGGATATCACCCTTTACTCTAGGGAACCACTACATGTCGACCCTCCCAGAAAAGACGAAGACTTTAAGTAGACGTTTTTCACCTATCTCACCGGATTCAATGATAACACCAGTATCGTTTCAAAAGACTACAGTCAAATATTTTATTCATACGGAGTGTTGCTTAATGTTCGTGAGATAAATGAGTCAGGAACTCATGATTGAGATCAAGACAAGGATTGGCAATCGTTGAACTCTGACGCTGAGTTTTGAAACATCAACACTTTCTGAAACTTCGTATCATAATATGATAATTGAAACAGCTTCGAACCTAATACATGAGACATCTACGACTGATTCTGAATGAGGGCTCTTAGTTAATGTTACAATCGTGAAAATTCGTCGAACGCGCCCTTTGCTTCGACGAGATGAAAAGACCGTTCAAAAATGGAGGGCTAGGTCGCCACTACGTGTGGCATTCTCGCATCTATCTTAAGGGGATAACACCGGTTAACTCAAGACTGAGAATGTCCGAGTCCCGGAAGGGTTGAATAGGTGCAGGTCTCGAATGGATGAAGATGAAAGACAAGATTAAACACAGGAAGTCGCCCAGTCAATTCCATGGGCGTATGTTCAATACGTGTATAAGTTACCTATAGCTAGGCCCCCACGGCCATCATGTGTCCATATTCAATACTCAATATTTCGCTCCCCACTTCCAAGACGACACAGCCGCTTCTCCCCAAGACCTCAATGTATCGGTCGGCGCCTCCCCCGAAACCCCCTGCCGCTCGATCCTGTGAGACAGCGTCGCATTCCCTCCCTCCCAATGGTTATTACAGTACCAAGGCTCCCACCATATCATGCCCAAGAAGACGCTGTACTTCTTCACCGTCTTCCACACCAGGCGCGTATGCGCCATCTGCTGCGGAACTTGCTCGTAGGGGAAGGAGCTCGCGTATTCAACTCCCAATCCTTGTAGTTTGTATTGCCCGCTGAAGGGGCCATCGGTGTGTTTGCCGTAGGCTTCGGCGTAGGTTTGGAATTGGTAGAGCGTTTCGTTGAGACGGCTTAGGCTTGCTTGATAGCTCGCAGTAGAGTTGATGTCTGTTGGGGTCATGGGGTTTGGCGTAGGCGGAGAAGCCGAGGATGGTGAGGAGGTCGGAGGCGTTCTGGCGAAGGAGGTCGGCGGGTATCACGGAGCTGAAGTCGCAGGTTGTACCCGCTTCTGTTTTGAGCGTGGTTTGACTGAGAGGTTCGGGTCCGTGGACGAGGCTTTCCTTCCATTGCACGTACTGGCCATGAGAGTGGAGCCCGTAGCGTACAGATGCAGTCGAGATTCCGGCTGTAGTGATGGCTTCATTACAGGCTTGGATCTCGGCTTTGTAGTAGCCGGCTAGTTGTGGGTAGGATGCCAGATTGCCGGTGGGAATATCGCCGCAGAGCTCACGTTCTAATGTGGCAGCGCTGACCTCCTTGCCGTTTTTGGTGCCGCGGACATGACCTGTAGTTTCTTCTTGCATGAGGAAACCGTCGGTACCTTCATTCTCCAAAAGGATGATATCAGGAAGCAACTTTGCGTCCAGGAAAGGTTGAAGCTGGCGCTTCGTCTCGATCTGGACAGCATCAATCATTTGTCGGTAGTTGTAGTGTTCCTGTTCTGCAGAAATATTTGCGCCTTGATTGATGGTCAAGACGAATTTCATACCCTGAGCCACGGCCTGCTGGGCGGTTTTGACACCGGTGTCGATGCACCCAAAATCAAGCCTATAGTATGATTCATCATCGAGTGTGCTAGGAGTATTACTGAATTTAGTTGGCCCTAGGCACTGGCCTCGTGCAGTTTCAACACGGAAAGCATTAACACCTGCGTCTGCCAAAGTCTGAATAGGGTCTTTGACTGTTGTTCCATCGAAGTTGTAAAATATACGTCCTGGAATAGCTTCCATGCGTAGGACGGTACCAATATCTGCTCCTGCCCAAAAAGCTTGTGCAGATGCTGTGGATGAAGTCCGAATAAGTGACCAACATTGAGAGTATAGAAGGACGGGAACCTACCTCGTGGTTTGACCGGGAATGCATTAGAAGACTTGAGCGCAACACAAAAAACCAGGAGATCAAAAGAATGTTGGATCTTGGTAAACCTCATGTTGGTCGTGCTATTGGCTGAAGGGACAGTGGAGCGGAATTTAAGGGAAAAGACTGTAAAATGGGATGAAATGCAACAGAAGAAAAGAGCGAGAGAGAATGAGTCAAGCAAAAGCTTTAATAGCCCGGATCCTGTTCCACATCCACATCAGCGACAAGGTTCGCCGTCATTGATATTCCATCGTTGGAAGCGGCTCTAGCTTGCGAGATTACCTTAAGATTGTTTCAATTTTGACGTTTGAGATGCACGGCTGAGCGGCCGCCAGAGAACATCTACATCCTGAAATCTGAATCTTCGCACTTTGACGATGCCTTATAAGCGAATGCAGAACAATGTCAGGGGCAATGCAGTTGGTAGCGCAGGAAATTGGAAGAACCGTTCTTGCAGCACCTTCTCCTTCAGAATCACTAAGGTAAGGTATATAGAATATGGGTGTACGTCCGTAGGGATAGACGGGATCGTCCCTTAGCCGCGTATGTAAACATGGAGGCTAGAACTAGGGGGCGGTACGGGTAGTGGTTCGATACTACTCCGTACCGAGTATTCCTTTACCGCGTACTGTAAGGATTGGAGGCGGGGAGGCGCTTTGCCCGATGCATCCCTCGAACCTCAATCTTTGATCAATAAACGCTTACGTTCATTGACTTCCGTTGACGATACTTGGACGCTTTCGCAAATTAGCTGATGAGGGAAGGACAATCTCGCTGGTATGATATTTCTGCTTTGGTGGAACCCTTTCCAAATTCCCCAGGACGATTCGAGTCTGATCACTTCCCACGCAGATCTTATAGCAACCTCTCCAACAGCATAACCCAACAGCAATCATGGGTGTCCCTAAATTCTTTAGATGGATGAGTGAGAGATACCCGGCGATCTCGCAGCTAATAGCGGAAAACCGGATCCCGGAATTCGACTGCCTTTACCTTGACATGAATGGCATAATTCACAACTGCACCCATAGCGACTCTGATTCGGCAACGTTCCGAATGACTGAGGAGAAGATGTTTATTCAGATCTTCAACTACATAGAGCACCTGTTTGGGAAAATACAACCAAAGCAGCTCTTCTTCATGGCTATAGATGGCGTGGCTCCTCGAGCCAAAATGAACCAGCAACGGGCGAGACGTTTTAGGACTGCTTTGGACGCAGAAAACGCAAGAGAAAAGGCACTACGAGAGGGTGTTGAAATGCCTGCTGAGGACGCCTTCGATAGCAATTGCATTACTCCGGGTAAATTCAATCCAGGCGCTTGTGGTCATTTGTGGATGTGAAGCTTATGTGAGTAGGAACGGAATTCATGGCTAAGTTGACAAAACAACTCAAGTACTTCATCAACAAGAAGGTCTCTGAAGATGTCGACTGGCAAGGAGTCGAGATTGTTCTTTCCGGACATGAAGTTCCAGGGGAAGGGGAACACAAGATTATGGAGTATATAAGGCTTGCGAAAGCTCAACCCAACTACGACCCAAACATCAGGCACTGTCTTTACGGTCTTGATGCAGATCTCATAATGTTAGGCTTGCTTAGCCACGATCCACACTTTTGTTTGCTCCGAGAAGAGGTTTCGTTTGGTCGCAAAGATCAGAAGAAGTCAAAAGAGCTGGAACATCAGAATTTCTACTTGATGCATCTCTGTATTGTACGAGAATACCTGGAGTTGGAGTTTCAGGAGCTCAAAGAACCTTCAGTTCTGGAGTTCGGTTTCGACATGGAACGAGTTATTGATGATTTTATACTTATGGCCTTCTTCGTCGGTAACGATTTTTTACCGAATCTTCCGAACCTACACATAAATGAGGGCGCACTTGCGCTCATGTTCAAAGTGTACAAATCTGTATTACCAAAAGCAGGTGGTTATATTAACGAACTTGGTGTTATCAATCTGGAGCGGCTGGCGTTGCTTCTGGAAGAGCTCTCAGATGTCGAATACCGCTTTTTCGAATCGGAGAACTCGGATGCAAATTGGTTCAAAGGCAAACAAATGGCGAAAGTGGATGTGATGGAGAGAGGCAAGAAGAAGGGTCAGCTCTCGATGTCGACCCCTCAGAAGGCAATCTTTAAAAAGGTGAAGCAATATGTCAACAGCCGGTCTAATGATGCTCCAAGTCAGCAGAAGTCACTTGACCTCGATCCGAGCTTGAATGCTCAAGATCGAAAATTTGTCGAGGAGCTGGCGGACGACTTACGCCTTCAATGGAAGACTGTAGAGAACAAGGACAGCCAGAGACATCTTCGCTTGAACTGTCCAGCAAAGCCGGAGGGAGACGAGGAAGAGGAGGCCGAGGAAGACGAGGAAGCGCAGATTGCTCTACTTCGAGTAATCAAACGATATGATAACGCAAAGGTTGTCGATGCTACGCCTGAAGAAGTGCAAAAACAGATGGATAAGAAGTACGAAGAAAAATTTCAGTGTTGGAAAGACAAATACTACATGGGAAAGTTCGATTGGGGTCTAGATAGCGAAGAAGGGTTGCGAAAATTGGCCGAAAACTATGTCCAGGGTCTACAGTGGGTTTTGTTCTACTATTATCGAGGTGTAGCTTCGTGGCCATGGTTCTATAGATACCACTACTCCCCCATGATATCAGGTCAAGATCCCCCGTTGCATCTTTCGATTGGCTCAGGCTATCTAACACACACTAGATGTCAAGCGAGGCCTGCAAGCAGACATGAATTTTCATCTTGGGCAACCTTTCAGGCCTTACCAGCAACTGATGGGAGTTCTGCCCGATCGTAGCAAACGTATAGTCCCCACGCCATACCATGATCTCATGACGAACCCCGAGTCGCCCATCATCGACTTTTACCCGAGAGATTTTGAACTCGATATGAACGGAAAGAAAATGGAGTGGGAAGCCGTGGTCAAGATTCCTTTCATTGATGAAAAGCGGTTGCTTGGAGCAATGAAGACGAAAGATGCTTCATTGTCTCAGGCCGAAAAAGATAGAAACGAATTTGGGGTGACACTCAAGTTCATCTATGCGCCAGAAGTCGACTTCACGTATCCTTCTTCTTTGGTAGGCATCTTCCCGGATTTATCGCACTGCCACTGCGTCGAGAATATATTCGACCTCCCGACAATCGAAGGCTTAGATTTTTATGTCGGCTTGGTGGATGGAGTCAAAGTAGGCGAAAGTGCACTTGCAGGCTTCCCTAGCTTGAAGACCTTACCTCACAATGGAAACCTTGGCTTCCACGGGGTCAATGTTTTCCAGCAAGACAGTCGAAATGAGAGCATGGTGATTACGATGCTAGATTCAGAGAAGCCCTCCAAGGTCAAGTCGGCGAAAGCACAACTTGGTCGTAGGGTTTACGTGGGCTATCCTTTCCTCTCGGAAGCTAAAATCGTCAGGGTGTCCGATGAGTTGTTCAACTATAGTCTACCCCAGGCTGGCAATGGTCCACCGGTTGCGGTTCCTCATGGTCCGCAAGAGATTGACATGTGGCGTAAGAAAGCTGAACGGATCGAGTCAGTTTACAGTAAGAGATTAGGAATGATGATTGGACAAGTCGAGTCTCTGGTTCACGTGGAAATGCTCAAAGGGTTGAAGAAGACGGATGAAGGTGCTACCATTAAAGAGTATGCGCAAATTCCTGGAATCGAGGTGGACTACGCTTCGCAAATGGTGGTAGAAGATGTCCTCAGCAAAGACCAACGATTCATAGAAAAAGCCGCACTGCCTATTGAGGAAGAGTTCCCGATTGGCACCAGAGCGTTTTTCTTGGGCGAGTTCAACTACGGCAGGCCACTCGAGATTATGGGACACACAGGCAATAAGGCCGTTGTATGGGTTTCGACAATGAGTGGCAAAATGCCGGAATTTGGGCGCGAAATCGCAATGGATGCAGAACGCCATTCGCCATATACACCATCATTTGCCGTGGCTAGAATGCTAGGTTTGAATCCCTTGGTTCTTAGTAAGATCACGTCGGCATTTCAAGTTGCGTTGGATGATACTCGGGTCAATTTGGGTTTGAACTTGAAATTCGAAGCTAAGAAACTGAAAGTTCTTGGCTACTCCCGACGAGGACAGACTGGCTGGGAGTTCAGCGAAAAGGCGATATCACTACTTCAGCAGTACATGGTCAAATTTCCAGGCTTCATCGCCGGCATTCAGCGGAATCCACAGGGTAATACATATGAGGCTACGGAGTTCTTTCCCAAAGAAGAGGCTAAATCCGGGGTAAAGGAGATACAGGCATGGCTGAAATCGATCGAGTCCAAAAGCTTCCAGAAAGTACCTCTGGAAGCAGCGCAATTAGACTCGGAGGTGGTCAATAAGATCGAAAAGGCTGCAGATGATGCTGTCCAGAACGATCCGCCCGACAATGCCAAGAATCGAAAGATCAATGGCGTACCTCGCAATGCACTCCTCAAACCTTCAGATGCCGAGCATCGACTAGGCCATCAAAAGTTCGAACTTGGAGATCGGATCGTATATGTACAGGATTCAGGAAGAGTGCCCATTGCAACGCAGGGAACTGTGGTGGGCATGACTCGAACATCGAGGACAACATTGCTGGATGTGGTCTTTGATGTCACTTTCATGAGTGGGACAACTCTCGAAGACAGATGCTCCCCGTTCCGAGGTTCTACCGTACCTGTACATTCGGTACTGAACATTACCCATCGGCAGGTTATTGCAGGATCACGAGCCGCCGAAATGCATCGGCCACAGCCCATGGTACAACCTTTGACTGTAGGTGGCTATGGTGCGCCGATGGGGCCAAATGGTCGAGGACAAATGGTGCCAGCGCCAGCGCCGGCAACTCTTCAAGGATCATTCCGTGGAGCACTCCGAGGACAGCAAAATGGAACACGTGGGGGTCACTTCAGCGGGCGAGGAGATTTTGGGTTCAATGGCATGCAAAACGGACAGGATCAGAACCTGCCTATCCGCGATCCGCCGTCAGCACAGAGCAATGGCTTTGCGGGAAGGGGGTCCCAGACCAACGGCATCGGAGCAAGAGGTGTACATATCAGTGGCGTAGGGAGCCGTGGACGGGGCTTTCAGCCCAATCCTCGAGGGGGTCCGGTCCAGCCATTATCGTACAACAACGTGCCTCCACCAGCCGACCTTGATTCAAGAGGTCGGGAACGAGGGCGAGGTGGATTCCGTGGAGCTCCAAATGGTGGCGATGCATCCAGAGCCCGAGGCAGAGGGCTTCCGAGAGGTCGGGGCGCGGTTGCCGTACAGCAGCAGTGAGAGCTGAGCAGCGAACTCTAGATGTAGCAGATACGGTGGTCGCCATTAAGTGAACACAACCTCGGAAAATGAAGGAGCTCTCGATAAACCCAGCCTGAATATCTTGGGTACTGAAGTCTTCGATTTTTCGCCCTTTCGATAAGTCTCCCTGTACTAGTCTGTACGTTAAGTATTTGTAATCTAAGTTTTAGCCTCGTATTGAATGATTCGTTACGGTGATCATCTTGTAACGTCGCCGTTGTCGAATGCTTCTGGCAATTCAGCGTGCACAATGCATTCAAGTTTGGTAAGGGCGCAGAACGTCTTTGGGTTCTTCACTACTGTTGCATTCTCTTTGGCTATCTTTGTCGCTCTCTCCGTACTATATTTCCCTCAAACTCCATCCGCAAGCATTGAGTTACGAAACGTGCAGGTGTAAGCTGCTCTCGCAGGGCTTCTACCGTATCGGGGCAACGCTGATGCATTTCCTACAGAGTGAAAGGTCGGCCACATTACTACTCATCTAAGAAAGAAGAATACGCGCATATCAGGTTCGATCTTGACGCCGGTTGGTCTACAACACAACACCTACTTCTCAATTATTTATTTACTAAGCGATCGACAGACTTCACTTCTCTTTTCAATTGGAATACCAAGCAGCTCTTCGTCTGGGTTTTAGCTACATATCCTTCATCCACATCCTCTCCCACAGCACCGCCTTCTCAGGCTATAATCTGGGACACCATCATCAATTCGGAAAGCCAATCCCACCCATTCACTCCGTACAGTCTTTTCCAAGAGATAAATCCTTCCACCGCAAAATCCGGATCTATCAAGTCTTCGACTTCTTCCAAAGAGGAGGAGCCGAAGCCAGGGATTATCAAGCTCAAGAATGCCAAACCAAAGTATCAGATTACGGACATCAGCGGCAAACTGGCCTCAAGAGGAAACGTTACGCTAGAAGTAGGTTGGAATGTTCAGCCATGGGTGGGAGCTTTGACGTGGACGACGGGTGAGGGACAAGGGTTTGGGAGGTGGAAAGGGATGCGCGGCGGGAAGAGCAAGGCATTTGACATGCCTGCGCTCAAGGGAAAGAGTGCTGGTCAAGAAACGGTGGTCGGTAAAGGGAAGCCCAAGGCGGCCGAAGTTACACCGGTGACAAAATAAGCGGTTTGGTTGGAAGCTATGGTATTCTAAACGAGTTTAGAGTTCCTGTTCATGCGACAGCAGTCCAAGCAATGGCCGTGGGTTTGGGATTTTCTGCGGAGTTCCCCCCCCCCAAACCCTAGGACTTCTTCACGAGGGTGCGAGGCTCATTGTTGAATCTGAAGGAATCTCGGCGGAAGATCTCCGTCTAGCGGCTCCTTGCCGCTTACATATCCTAACACAGCTCATCACCAGCACCACGTCCTTTAATCCGCACATTTGTACTTCTGTTTGTGTAGCAGCGCACCGGATATTGCTAATTCCCAAGGACAGCATCACAAGAGGCTGGATTGCAGAGGAAACATGCCGCAACCTGAATTACCTGAAGCTGCCCACCCAGACCTCGACTCGATGCTTAGCCGCAAATTCGGCAAAGAGGTTGCGAATTATTTCTCTGGTGTGCTCTTTGCGCTGTTCATATGTTTTCAGTAGTCTAACTCTATAGGGTCTCCATTAAATCGAGTCTCATTTCTACGAACAGATCATTCCTTTCTCTCCGCTGCCTTGAAGCATCCTTCAACGTCGTTCATGCTGTTCAACAACCTAAATCCGTTAGCGAAAGACCCTACTAAACTCGAGTATGTATCATACAAGGACATCCAGCCCTTGATAGGCGATAACCCTTATTCGAAAACCGAGGAAGAATTGATCAAATCCTACAACTCCACAACCACAGTACCGCAACTGCTATTCCTGGGCCTAGATGAGAGGAACAAGCAAGCTCTAGAATGGACAGTTTACAAAGGCGCCCCCTATTTCGCAGTCGACGTCACCCCGAAAGGGTCCATCACCACGCAAGCAACCACCCTAATCGAAGGATTGCAATCGCGCGGCCTCAGATTCGTTGAAGGCCGCATGCACATGTCTCTCCCCGCCCCCCAAGCCGCCATCTACGCGCAAGCCCGCGCCCTCCTCGACTGGAACGCCCGGAACCCCTTTTGCGCCCAATGCGGGCAGCCAACATTCTCCATCAACGCAGGCACCAAACGTACCTGCCCCCCCAAAGACCTCGCCTCCGTCTCCACAAACATCGGCTCCACCACCCCCGCTACGCCTGCACAAGAGCGCTCCGACTGCGCAACAAGAAAAGGCATCTCGAACCTCTCATTCCCGCGCACCGACCCCACCGTCATCATGGCCGTCGTCAGTCACGACTCCCACCGCATCCTGCTCGGCCGCCAAAAACGCTGGCCGCCGTACTGGTACTCGACCCTCGCCGGCTTTGTCGAGCCCGCCGAATCCGTCGAGGAGGCCGTCCGTCGCGAAGTCTGGGAGGAATCCGGCGTCACCTCGGGCCGTGTGGTTATTCACAGCACGCAGCCGTGGCCATACCCGGCGAACCTCATGATAGGCGCTATTGCGCAGACGATCCCGGGCGGGGAGGAGATACATCTGAAACATGACCCGGAGCTGGAGGATGCCAAGTGGGTTGGTTTCGAGGAGGTGAGGGAGGCGCTGCGGGTGGGCACGAGTGGTTTGGGGGAGGAGGCCGGGGAGGGGTATAAGGAGGGGGGGCTGAGGTTGCCGCCGCGGACGGCGATTGCGAATCAGTTGCTTGAGGCGGTGGTGGGGGGGTTTCTGGGGGATGGGGAGGCTTCGAAGATGTAGACGCTTTACCTGCGATGGATGCCAGGGGGCCACGGGGGAAGCGAGACGTTGAGAGTGGAGACACGTGGATTGGAGACGGAGTTGAGGTCCAAAGTGCTGTTGAGGAGTTGTTTCAGGCGGTCATGGGGGGATTTCTCGGAGGAAACCGAGACTTCGAGCATATAGACATAGATGATAAAGATGAGTGAGGGAAACATAGATAGAAACACTTAGAGATCCTCCACCTCAAGCAAATACCTGGTGGTTTCTATACAAAGTACCCACAGCCGTCGATTCAAGCAGTCTGATATTTGTTCTGCAATCGTTGCTTGCGTCGCCGCCCATGCTTGGTAGGAGGCGAGTGGCGAGTTGACTGGATGGAGGGAGAATGATCTAGAATTGTCGGGACGAGCTGCTCAATACACGGCATTTTGATCGCAAAGACAGGAGCAGCCAGCATAAGCAGCCGTCCATGGCTCAGCTCAACCTTTGTACAGAGAACCTGTAAGCTATAGTACACATATTATAGGGCCCTTCAAGCAAAAGCAAAGAAGAAGCTCTCGCAGCCATGCTACCTCTTCGTGTCCCTCAAAGCCCTCCCGTGGTGTGGAAGCCCCGCTATGCTTGCAATTATGGTCCTAGCAAAATCTTCGTCTAATATTACCGACGCAAGCCTGCATCCTCTACTTCTATCCCGTCCTGGCCCAGTCATGCTAGGACGCCGGTGCTGTATCTTTCTTCCGCCGGCTCAAGTGGATTGGAGATGCGCGGGCGGGATATGGAGTGATAGTATGTTGGCATTATACGGCCCTCCAGCTCAGCTAGGCTCGACGCCGTGACTGGAGCTCGGCCGCAGCCTCTTCGAATCTCTCTCGGCCGTCGTACCGCCGCTTGCCCTCCTCTTTTCCTTTTCCTTATGTTCTTCCGCCCTCACTGCTCGTCTTGCTTCCTGGTTCTTGCGCTCATTTTCCTTGCGGAGAGCCTTCGATTCGAATTCGTGCCAGTCACCTTGTAGATCCTTGAGCCTGTATTTCATCAGTCTTAGATTCAGCGAGTGTTAGAGGGTAGAATGACTTACTCAAGAGCTTGCCTAGGTATTGGATCCTCCGTCGTGAAGTACGGATGCTCGAGCACATCGCCTGCGGTCGGCCTATAGGCTGGATCATACAAGAACATGGTCTGGAGAAGCTCGAATGCAGCAGGCGTGAGTCTTTCCTGATACTTCTCTGCAAAGGTATTCGCCCTTCTTTCCGTCGGTCTCAGTAGCTCAAACCACGCCATTTCCACCAAGCCTGGCCATTCGGATCTTGTAGGTGTACCTAAGACATTATATATTTTGTCGAGCTGGTTAATCTCCCCACCATCGCCAGGGAATATGGCGTGTCTTGTGAATATTTCGATCATTACGCATGCGGCACTCCAAATATCAACGGCTGGCCCATATTGGGTCTCACCAAGGAGAAGTTCGGGTGACCGATACCAAATTGTGATGACCCGATTAGTGTAGTCGGGTTTGCCGCGTTTTGCGAAGAACCGTGCAAGACCGAAATCAGCCAGTTTAAGCTGGCCTGTATTGCTGACTAGGATGTTGGCAGCTTTGATGTCGCGATGAAGGACACCACGCCGATGGAGATAATTGAGGCCTTCGAATAGCTGCTTGCCGAGATGCTTTTTGTGTGCATGCTCGAGTTTGAAGCTTGGGTGGTTGAGGAGACCTGTCAGATCGTGGGAAAGATACTCGAAGACCATGAAACAGTCATTGTGTTCAACCATGACCTCTTGCAGACAGACTACGTTATCGTGCTTCAGAGATTGCAAGAGTTTGATCTCTCGGATCGCTGTGACTGGAAAGCCATCCTTCTCACCATCCATTCGGATCTTTTTGAGCGCAGCAAGTTCCTTGGTATAAACATGAATAGCCTTGAAGACCTTGCCGTATGTTCCTGATCCAACCACCGACTCGTTACCAGGCTTCCTGTAATAGACGGATGTCGACTCCGCAAAGTCCGCCGATAGGGTAGGCCTAGTTTTTAATCGCTTCATCATCTTCTTCTCTGTTCTGGGCTGCGGGGATCGTTCTCGCTCACGCTCCCTCTTCTGCACCCGCTCAGGTCGGTGCTCACCGCGATGGTCTGACCGCCTTTGATCATGGTAATCCCGATCGGCGTGCCGATCAGCTCGAGAGCTGTACTCATCCCGATAATCACGATCTCGGCGGTCATCCCGTCGATCAACACGAGGTTGGGTCCTAGAGGCAAGTACGTCTTTAGAAAACAAGGGAGGGACTGGTTTAGTCTTCGAGCTGTCTAGTAGATTCTCTCTTCGTGGGGGATCCTTCATTTTCTGCGCTAGGTCCGGGACAGGCTTTGTGGCTATTGGAGGTGCAGCTTTGGCCTTGAAGGCAAAGCTGAATTTGGAACCGTCTTTCGCTGGTGGACCTCCCGAAGACTGCCGCGAGGGAGGGGGCATCTTCTTACCGTTTGTGGATACTCCGTTATCCCTGGCACTCTGGTCTTCGACTTGCAGGTCTTTAGAAGGTCGGAACGGATTATCATCTTCGTCGGGCAATGTATTGGGCTGCACAAATGGTGGCGGCTGTTGTTGACGTGGGGGACTTTGAGAGTGTCCAATTTGCGACTGATCATTCGAGCCTCGCCCTCGACTACCACCACTCGCAGTCCACTGGAGGTTCTGGAAATGGCCACCCCTTCCCTTAGGAGCGTTGATTCCATAATTAGGAGGTCCAGAACCCGAAAATCGACGATCTTGGCCCTGCCCATAATGATTACCTCTGTAACCCGAATGGCCTCCTCGGAAAGGCTGACTCTGAAAGCCAGGTTGCATTTGCTGAGGGCTGCCACCGTATTGGCCATGTTGACCATTAGTGAAGTATTGGCCCTGAGGCCCGCTCTGTGGAGAGTAGGCGTTTTGCCTATATGGAGGTGAATATGCATTCATACTGACCGATGAATAAGCTTATAGACATAGATGAAGATGAGTAATACGTACCCTGGCTGACCGTGGAATTGCTGTGGCCCACCCCAACCGCCCCGCCCATGACTGAATGGTGAGCCAGATTGAGGAGATCCATGGTGAGACGATGTGGGTGTCCACTGGGGAGAGGTAGTATATGGTTGTCTTGTGTCAATCTGCGGCCGACCTGTTTGACTGTCGCCATGCATGTCATTCGCCTTCATTCCATGCATTGGGTACGCGTCTCGGACGGCATTAGGATTGTGAGTCTCCGAATCAAAGCTCGGTATGGGACGAGGTGGCGATGGAGGACGTGGGCCATCGTCCAAGGCGGATTGCACAGGACGGCTCAATGACCGCATATTTCTACTGTTCCTTCCTTTGTTAGCACCAGGAGGCGTTCGGGAGCGCCTCCTTCTCTGTGTTGGTTGCCGGGAATCTACAGGGGAGCGGGGTTGCGATTCCCTCCGTCGGTGGTCTGATCTTGGATGTCTGCTATTAGATGGATCCCGAGAGCGAGCCCTGGTGGGGTGGAAAGATGGTAGAGGGTCTCTTAGCCTTATTGACCTGCTGTTACGACTTGAGTCCTGTTTGCAACGTGCAGAAGATCTCTCTCTCGGTCTCTCGCGCTTGCTAGGTGAATGGGAGCGCCTGTGAGTAGCGTGTGAGGGCCGGCTATCTCTAGCTGTGGGTGATCTTGAGCGTCGAGTAGAAGGGACGTAAGAATCTCGGTTTGATCTTGAGGTGGTGATGTCGTCGTAGTTTGCAGAGTAGTAATCTCCTCGAGGTGAGGCTCTATCGGAGTAGGCGCGTTCGCGATGTCTACTTCTGATGCGTGGTGCTCTGTCGTTTCGGTCCAATACTACTGGGCTACGACTTCGTCTTCGGTCCTCTCTGCGGGTAGCTGGCACCTGGTAAGGTTTTCTACTGCGAGATCTTCGCTGTTTCACAGACGCCCTAAAAGTGTCCCGGTCCTGATATCGGTCTGGGTATTGGTCTGAAAACCGTTCCAAACCGACCTCCCTAGGACGTCGTGATGGCCCCTCACCCTTTGAGCGCCGCTGCGGCGAACGATACGACACCTTGGGGGGTTCTTTCCGCGAGCCTTCGTGCTGTGTTAACCTTTGTCCTCGCGAGGATGGCCGGGTAGTCGTGTCAGCAGCGGCTCTGCCTCTGATCTTCACACCTATGTCAGTATCGTTCTGAGGCTTCGAGGCTGACGGCGAATCTCGGCGGTGACCGCCCGTGCCCCTCCCACTGTAATGCGTATCGTCTTTGTATTTGTCTTCGGATCTCCACTGATCTCTCATCAACGGACTCCGATGCGACGCAGCCATGTAATCACTGCAGTCATTGGGTCAGTGGTAATGGTGTTCGATACCCTGTCAAATGAAAAATACCGTTACGAGTTTTAGTGTCAAGCGAAGCGAGGCGGCTCAAAGAGAGTTAGCCTAGTGAGGTCGGAGTTTAGATGTGGAGGGGGCGCCATTGCGATGCTTACCTGCTACGATACAGTATATGAGATTCCTAGGTGTCGTCCTTTGAGACTACTCCGTCCTTCGGTCTCCTTCTCTTACATTGTTTTATCATACGACGTTGTTGGCGCGCTGCAAACGGCCTCAGGCGACCCGTTTTGCCTCGGCAGTCTATGCCTGTTTTCCCCTGGCAAAGCCATGACCATGCGTCGAGGCCTAAAGCCATCGCATCTCATCTCACAAGCATGTCTATCTACGGGACGGTCAAGGAAAAGACTCAGAAATTAACGAGACCACACAAGACGAGCGTAGAGGGCCGTTCACTTTGTCGATTTTGTCGACTTCGCTCAAGCTCATGGCACACCGAGGCCCCTTTCGAGCATACCCTTCCCTATAAGAGAATCGATACGTAGTCAACCAGAAACCCACTGGAAGTAGATCTCATTACAGGCCAGCACCATGCATGCAACCCATAGTAGGACTGATTGGTCCAGCGCTACAATCTGTTGGAATCATTGCACCCTACCCACAAAAGTGCTCGGTCGTTTGTCATACCTGCTATACATCTTGGAGGCGTTGTTTGGTTATTGGGTCGTAAAGTTGAGTTCAATCGATACACCCCACAAGAAAAGTATTGTAGAAGTCGGGTATTCGATGAGCGGCTTGTTAGAGGGAATTCGCGTTCCCAATATATTAGGCTTCCCAGCAATCTCGAAGCAACAGATATTTCATTCCAAATCTGAGTCTTGTGGTGAGTACGGTAAGATCGATATAGTCGTCCTCAAGTCGAGTTCCAGTGAAGGATGAAAAGCGGGCAACAGCGAAGTTACACCACATTAGGAGTATTGGCGCTCGTGGGTAGCCTCATGTTCACATATAAGAACCCCCGAACCCGTGTAGCTCTCTCCAAACATCTTCATTGATAATCTATGCCTTCCGTAGTGCTGCCATTTATGCGATTTCACTTGTGCTTGACTTTGCGGCGTGGCTAGCAGCGGTTGCTAACGTCGAAGCCCAACGTGGTATTACGTTTATGGTTATTGATGTAAGTGATCATAGAGGAGAAACATAGTAGGTGATTCTTCAGCGAGGGTGGTGGCTGTGGATTGATTCTCTGTATCCCACACATGGTTGATGTAGGAGCTCAGAGCTGGAGATGAGGTTGGCTGGAGCTGCGAAGAGAATCTTGGCGTTTCTGAATACGAGCGCTAAGATTAATACCGTAATTTACCCCAGGCACAATTTCAGACTTTAATGCCTAGAAAGCTAGACTACGTAGTAGTTGTGGCCTCAATACGAGAGCATTACTACTGTGCCTATGCCAATCTCGATAATTAATATGGTAACGTACGGGTACTCCAAGGACTCGTTGAGCCCAAAGTGTACGCCATTGCACCCCAAATTCCAGTGCCATTGTGGGTATCACTCGCATTGCCCAATCCTGACACCCTTCAACCGTTTTCCTCTCAGTTCTTCCAATCAACTAGGTTGGAGCAGTCCCATAGGTCGTCCTTCCACCACTCTGCACGTTTTCGCTGTAAACACCAGGCGCCCGCTGGGCCGACATGGTTCCAAGGCGGCTTCTGTCGCGACGCTCAAAGTAGACGTACTCAAGATAGAAGGCATGGATATGGCCAGGGAAGTAGCTGCAGAAGATTAGTGACGATCGCATGGTGAAGTACTGAAAGGACGAACCCGAGGAATGTGAGGAGAATGTTGATGAGGAGGTCAGCGCCGCAGCCAGCGATCATGAAGACGCCGACAGGAGGGACTATTTGCAAACAGCGTCAGCTTTGGACCGAAGACAGCCTTGCATTTGTGAAGACTTCGGCACAAGTCAAGAACTAGACTTGGAAGACTACTCACCGAAGATGGTGATTATAATTAGAAGGATCGCTGGAATGGGATCTGTGCCTGCCATTCTAGTCTTTCGGAGCTATAACTTGGGTATCGAGATGATGGGAAGGGTTTGAGGTGCGTGAGGGCAGCTTTGGACAGCTTAGTTAACAGTTTGACAGGATGTTGATGTGCTGGCAGGAGCTGACAAGCTACTGTAGATAAATACCCCGCCAACGGGAGTCATGTACCTCCGTACGAGTACTCTGTATGATAGGTAGGTACCCACGGTACGAGCACTTTGGACTTCACCGTCTCATATCTCTTTTCGATATTCGTGGGAATCATCAATGCATCAAATTGATCTCGCTCGGGCCCATCTTATGAAACATGTTCAGCATTTGTACCTGATAGGACAAGCTATAACTAACAGGATCCTTCATGAACCACAAGATAAAATGCTATTCGTCCTGGATCAACATAAAGAGGACCGAAGCTTAAACCCCGTAGTTGACCATAGCCGCCAGCGCTTGATCATCCCTCTCCCAAATGAATCACTTCTCGTCTTTCGACTATAGAAGGTCAATATCGTCAAATGAAACTGCTACACCACCGCTGCCCGAGAATATATCTTCAGGCCAAGTACCCAGCCCAGGTTCTGTATTCTTCTCGGGCCGGCTCCTGCATTGTATACCCTTTTCAACGCAAACGTAGAGCAACCTTGTTTCGCTGGGGGGTATCGCCGACTGGCTTGAGGAGACGCTGCTCTCATCGTCGCTTCCATCGCTACTACTATTGATATTTTCTTTTAGCCCACGTAAAGCGGAGTAGCGGTTGTAGAAGATTATTGGCGGAGACTGTGTTGATGTTTCACTTGAAATGGATGCATCTTCCTCATACCTCAAGTTCAGAGTAGACGATATTAGATTGCCAGATACAGATGTGAGAGACTGGTCCCAATAGCCAGTAGGCTTCCTAATCGGTCTTGGACGTTCTCCAGCTCTTTGCGAGCCTTCAGTGGAAGTCTTCGTATCGTTACATTTCTCCAGAGAGGACTGGTTGCTCGCTTCTGCCGAAATCGCCTCCTTTTCGTGTGGTTGCAAGCCTAGGGTAGAACTTCCTGCACTGTCAAATCTACGAGTGGAGGAACGATCTGAAGACGTTGGACTGCTCAGCCCGATGCTAAGCAAGCCATCACCACCTAACAGCGAGCTTAGCCCAGTAACACAACGAACCTGAACCTGAGCTGCCGGAATTCTCCGTGGATCGATTTGCTCAGAAATTCCACGTACAAATAGTTCGTCCACATAATGCCTGGCAGTTCCAGGCATTATCGGGACGACTGACTCGTTATCTGGAGCAATCGCGCTGTCGAGCGCATACCATGGTATGACTCTTAGTGTAAGCCGGGTACGGACAGTTCGCTCAAGACGAAGAGAAGGCTGATAACATTCGGTGAACATAGCCTTCAATTCAATTCTTAGCTGATTTACAACAGCATGAGGCCCAACTCGTCCTGGCCTGTAGACTTTTCCAAATTTGCTGTCCATACCCCGGATTTCGGAGTACATGGGCACGACTCCTTTGAAGCCTTGGATCTGATCGTCCCAAGTTAGCCAAGGGAGCGGCGTCTCGAGACTGTACCGGAGGTCCGTATGTTGGCCATCTATTCTAAAGACTGCATTGCTGTTATACCTGGGGATAATTCGAAGCTCATGTCCTTCGCGTGGAACGATGGTAAGTTGCTCGAATGTCAAGAAGTCGGGGCTCCAGCCAGCCTCCACCGCGAGTTTCGGTGGGCCTTGCGGCACCAAGGGTTGGGAGTATTGAAAACGCAAATCTATGGCAGTGTTCTGAGATCCAGTGCGCTCAATATCCACTAAATAATCGCACGATGTGAGGAAGAATCGAAGCAGTTTCTTGAGATCACTTGTCTGGAAGCCCAAGATGTAGTCCTGTGATGATTGTAGGAGACGTATCATGGACTCGCTCAACTTGGTGCGACTGAAGACCGATCGACAACAAAAGGTAAAAGTAGCTGAACTTTTAACGACGTTGGGAGCGCTCCTCAATTGCTGTTGCCTAAATTCCTGATCCTGCTCTTGCAGTTGATCTGCGATCAGGTTCTCAAGACATGTCTTGAAAATCCGGTTCAACTGAAACCATAGCTCTGCCTCCGTAAGTGACAGTCCTTTCCAGGTAGTGCAGACATCAATGTGTTCCACGGGCGGACGTAGTTTTAGATAGTCAAGCGTCGTAGCGCTTCCGGCGGCTCGTCCATCCTCAGCTGGATATGCTCGGATGACAGGTCCGTAGAGATCCGAGGCAGAGGCATACCCAAGGCTAAGTCCACGTATATCAAACCGAGGAGTGTCCTTTAGTATTTCGAGAGTGTGTGCGCGGCGTTTCCTCAATCTTGACGGGACTAAGGGAGACCCAAGGCTGTATCTGGGTGTCCTTGCATACTAGTAGATAATTACATCTCACAGCAGATAGCCGATATAGACTGCTTCAACATACCTGATGAGAACCCCGCTTTGTAGGTTCGAACCCAAGTTCTGATGTCGACCACTGTTTCGACTGGGCCGCCAAAGATGATCTGAAGACTGGGACGTCTTGTGCACAGGAACTCCCAAGCGGTTCACGAAGGTCTCTTTCCGAACATACGTTATGTGAGTCATCCACGTAACGATCGTGCGAGAGGCGAAGACCTTGCGTAGAATGGCTATCTATCTGAAGTCTGCCTAAAGCGGCTGATAGGCTGTAGAGAGGAGGTGATTTTGGTCTGATGTTGGAAAGATCGCCATGCACCTTTGATAAGGTTCTTCTCTTGTCATTGCGGGTATCCAAAAGAGAAGCTGAGCCTCTGACTGGAGTATTGTTGCGGTTGGCGCATGAGGACGCACGGCTTACTGTGGCACCGTTGGAGATATCACTTAAAAACCTGTGGGGAATGCTTTGCTTAAAGTTAGTGTGGCAGTTTCCAGTATATTAAACAGCGATTCGACTGACTGAACGGCTTGCGAAGACCTTGGTGTAGTCATGACGGAACGGACTGTGGCTAAATGAATAATATACTAATAAAATCTGCAGCTAAACACAGCGACAGCAGTCTTCACTGGAGAGTGAATCGAAAAACGTGCACCGCTGGTGAGTGGGACAGATGAATTAAGTAAAGTGTGTTCAAAGCACTGATGCTAGGCAAATATCGAGATTGCTGCTAAGCCGGGAGGTAGGGAAGGTGCAACCGAGAAAGCTGGCGGTTACGGTTTGCATAAACAGCAACATGCCATAGTGACTATGAGAGAAGCAGTATTCCGACCAAGGCGAGATGTTCAAGACTCAGACTGCGTCCATGATTGCTCTAGTGGTCAGCTGCTCGTTTTTGTTGCCAAGCTTTGATATTTGAAGGAAAGCATCCACACCATAGCCTTCCAGGCTATGCAATTCCAAGCTCCCAGC
>JAABUW010002973.1_pt1 | contig 24822 bp, 22 predicted proteins | sample 5560081 | NCBI WGS metagenome assembly JAABUW01 (sample SAMN10711882, study PRJNA513363) | rock metagenome | isolation source: Antarctica rocks | place: Antarctica: Victoria Land, Knobhead sud | reverse complement strand
CTAACGCTAATTAATTTATATAGGAATATTCTTCTTATTTAACTTTTTATTTATTATTTACCTAGCTTCTTACCTAGCTTTTTATTTATTATTTAATTAACTCCTTATTTAGCTTTTTATCTATTACTTAACTAGCTCTTTATTCAAGTTTTAACTTATAATTTACCTATTACTTACCTAGCTTCTTATCTAAGTTCTAATCTATAGCTTACTTATTACTTACTTAACTCCTTATCTAGCTCTTTACCTAGCTTCTTATTTATTACTTTATTATTATTTACCTATTAATTTACCTACTTTTAATCTAAGTTTCTACTTAAGTTTCTACTTAAGCTCTTACTTAAGCTCTTATATAGGGCCTAGCTAAATCTTTTATCTAATATATATAAATTAGCTAGATAATTAATTTATAAGTTTACCTTTATAATAATCTACTTTTAGTTAGCTTATAAGTAGCTAGGGGCTAATTAAGCTAAGGGAGGCTACCTAGGACTAGCGCTAGGCGCGGATATAACCCTTGAATTTAGTAGGCTATCCCTGATTTATAGATAAAGTAATACTAATAAAATTATATACTTATATAAAGTATCTAGCGCTCTATATATAGTAGGTAAACTATACCGTTAATTAGGTAAATATATATAGATTCTTCTAGAAGATATATAAAATTTAATTAGTATCTACTAAGATACTAACATTTAATCTACTACCTACTATAGTAATTTAGTAAATATTATTATAATACTTATACTAATTATAAGTAAGTCCGATTAATAAGTAGTAGTAGGAAAAGCTATTAATCTATTTATACTAAGAGGCTAGATCCTAATAGATAGATTAGTAACTTTTCCTACTACTACTTACTAATTAGACTTACTTGTAGTTAGTATAAGTACTAGTATATTACCTTAGTATCTTAGATATACTATTAGCTAGTAAGCTAGCCGCTAAGCCTCTTTAAGTTAGTAAGGCTAACTACGTAGTATAAGGGTAATATATCTAAGTGTAAATATCTATAATTTTATTGGATATTATATTTTTAGCTAATATACCTGTAATTTTTTTTAGCTTATTAATAAAATCTATTAATATTTAACTTTATAACTATTCTACGTAGAATTATACTATTAAATAACTAGCTATATTAATACCTAATTATACTCTTACTTCTTCTAATTCTAATAAGCCTACTTTTAGCCTAATATAACTATGATAACCTAATTATAACGCTATTATTATCTATTAACTCCTAAATTTCTAAAAATCCTAGTAGCTAGCTAGTAATAATAGTAGTATCCTTACTCTAGTTTTTTACTATTAATATATTAGATAGTTTATATAAGCTACTAGAGTAATATTATTAAATAGGTAGGATATATAATATAGGTAAACTTAGTACTATAACTATTTTAGTAGAAGTAATTATAAAGTAAAAGAATATAATAGGACTAGATTAGCTTATAAATGTACTATTAGCTTATTTCATATTAAGTTAAGATTCTAGATATATATACCTTACTCTATATATATCCTGTAGTAAATAATACTAATATTATTAATAATAAGGTATTTATAAGTAAAGGAATAAAAGTTTGCGCTCAGACGTATTACCGCCCGACTGCGCAGTCAGCAGGCGCTAACCCGATAGGGGCTTAGCACACACGTCTGAGGTACTGAGGCAACTAGTATGGAGATCTCGGGGCACGATGACTAAGCGTCACTGGGCTCCCATCAAAGCCGCCCCATGAAAGTCACCGAGGTAAAAAGGCCGTCAGATATTTCCTCAATAGGCTTCTTCAATCCCTCCTGTTGGAGCAGCTCAGATCAAGGTCACTTCTGGATTTGCCGAACTGATCGCTCAGGCTATGTCTCCTACGGGTAATAGTATGATTACTACTATGCCTGGGTGCGTCACAGCGACAGAAAACCACTGTATTAATTTTACCTCCTCATCAAGTCACATTCAGCTTGATCGGTGACAGGCTTCCGTCAACCATATGGTTACACGGAAACCACCTACAGACATTGCCAAAGACGGAGTACGGGTACTCACCATAATCATTCTTATGTACATGGTTTTGATTTTAGGAGCAATTCTTGTCAGCATCAAGTTTATGTTTGGTACTATTCAGTGGTTCGGAGTCGCTCATTAGGGATACTGTTCGAGTCTCACGCGCAGCACCTTCAGACTCTATATTTTAATTATGCTTGAGGCTGATTTTCATATGCCTAAAGAACCAATAGATATTCGGAGCAGATCCCTGGCCTCTCCTTTCAAGATGGCTCAGCCAGATTGCCCAGCACTAGTACCTGTCATCTTGAATGTCACGGTTGGGATTGAAGCGAGTCTATCAAGGAAACTGCTTTGTCTTCTTCTTACTCTCAAATATCCTTCTCCAATAACGAATTCTAATCTATACCTTATCTGCGTATTCCTACATCGTACACATTCAGATTGGTACCATTCAGACCTCCACTATGATAACGTCAGTCGCCATGGGCAGACGGTTCCTACCCACTGATTGAGACACTCTCCAAATCCTCCTCCCTCAGAACATCCCACTATGGTGTAGTGTTTGCGATAGGAATGGCTCACGTCCACAATACTTTTATTCGCTCGCTGAGTTACATCTATCATCAAGGCCTCACGTCAAGAATGTAAGTGACGTATCCATCCTCTCATTCTACTACTCCTCATGGTACTAGTCGGTGGAACACCATTATCTTCGAAGAGACCATTTCATTTCCTACTATAGAGCGTATTGATGGAACTCAATCGCTCTTCATCCGGAGTGTTATGCTTTTATGGATAAGGTGACGACGACTTCTACGGATAACTATGATGGAGGGGTTCTGGTCGAGATCATGGATAATTTCGTGAACACACTGCAACAGCATTTAAGAGAGGGAATTGATGTTTTGCTCGAGCGTGACTCACTACGATGAAGAGCCGAAGAAGGATTGGACTATCATCGAAACGAATGCTCGAAAAGGTGACAAGGTGAGTCCCCCTTGCTTGCCGCCAGAAGCAAAAGTATTGACCCTAATAAAGTCCGGCCTTTTCCCCCCTGGGCATGGACACTATCGACAACAGCGACAAAGGTGGCATACGCAAAGGTAATTTTCCTCAAACGCCATGCATGGTCCCGTACCTCATGAAGTATTGGTACGGGCAGAAGCATGCTGGTGCTTGGGGTTTTAACCCCTGCCAGGGATTCGGCACAAAAAAGCCCTTGTTTTTCCCCCCGGAAAGCAAGCTTGTTGAAAGGTCTGCCAGCTCTATGACTCGATAGCCCAAAATGAATCCTGGTTCGAAAGGCTTGGTGTTGCGGACAAGACATTTTCGTGAACGATGTAAAGGAGTCGGGGTAATCGTCCTATCATGTTTTATCTTGAGCCTCCCCAAGCGTGTTTTGAGGCGGTTTCTGATGCGTTGGTCAATATATCCGTCAAGAGGTCGGTCACATAACGATGGCTTTGCTCAAAGTATTGCATCAATAACGACATGGGTCTTACGGGCTTGTCCCAGCTGTATTACTAGCTAGTCAAGCCGATACTTTCGAGACGAGCACGGACTAGCTCACCGAGTAGCGGCAGGCAGTCAGTTGCCAAGGCAATTGCAACATCTCTTCCCATATGTTACAAGATACTCCACTTCCTAAGTGGTAAACTCAGAAGAGAATCTCTTCTCCTACGTTTTGATTCCCCCCCACACCCCAAAATCGTATTATTCAACTCTATCCATACCATCCGGAAGCACCGATTTGCGCTTCTTCCTCGGTTTGGCGGTGAGGTATGACGCTCTTTTTGATATCGAAGGTATCGATAATGTCCTCCCAGGTCTCGAAGTCAAGGTGAAAAATGGCTTGATGCTTGGAAATGTTCTGTTCCTGGACCTCTCTCGCACTCCTTGCTGTAGTTGCGTCTTTGTTCCATTCGTCAGTGAGGGGCTAGCAACCATTCATCAAATTGGACTTACGGAGTGTGGGCAACATGTTACTATCGTTACCGAGCCCAACAGTGCCATCCCTGATGAGGAAGCTCACATAGAAAAGGTTCTCGACAGTTTGACCGAAAGATTTGGGATTTACGACGAAATGGAAAAATGGAACACCCGAGTCGTCGGTGATGCCGTGCCTCGTCATCAAGGCCCGAGATTCTGCATCCGACATCTCATCTGTCAAATCCTCGTAGACCTTCTGCTGGCCATCAAGTATACTGTTGACTAGGAGATCTCGTATGTTCTTGCATAGCGTGGTAAGATTCGAACTGTCGGATTTTTCGAAGTCCTGGGCCTTCATTTCTTCTGGGCGGACTGCATCATTGGGATCTCGCCTCTGCAATCGTTCGCGGCGCTGCGTCGCTTTTCGAACCTTCTTTTGGACTGACAGAGGGCCGAGCAAGAAACCTGGCACCGGGGGACGAACATTGTTGGGGAAGCAAGCTTGGCGGCCCAGCCATTCCCAATTAAATGCGTCTCCTTCATCGAAGCCTTCTGCGGCTTCCTCATCACTATCGTCTCGTCTTCTTACTGAAGAACCATCAGCAGGAGCACGCCGCATGAAATTGATGCATTTTCCGACAAAGTCATCCACATCGATTCCTGTGGTCGAGTCGCCAAGGTTGAGCTGTGTCGTACGCTTAGCTGATAGATCTGCTGTGGATACAAGAAGCCGAGAGTCTAAGGTCGCGTCTGAAGTCTGCTTGACCGAGGTAAATAGCTCATTTGCTTTGTGGAGTGTGTGTATCAGGCCTTTCGAACCTGGGGCAAGGTATTCCGCTCGCGAATCTAAAGTTGCGAGCGATTAGTTCACTGCGGGTTCACTGCCCACTTCAGACTATAGGCAGCGACATACCAATCAGCTCTCTTGATAGATCTCTGAAGTCTTTTCTCACGGCACGCCTTTCCACTATGCTCTGTTCCGGATCGTAGTATTCAGTATCTCCTGCCTCCGCTAGACGTCTTGCATGCGTTGCTTGGCTTGCGTTAGGAGCATCTCGCTCACTGAGTTTCCGCCTCTTAGATGAGCGAGGCTGTACTTCGGCTCCCGGTGTAGGCGTGGGTAGTTGCGGTGAATCCATTGCTCCACCTTTCTCTTTGCTCAATCGTGAAGCCCGCGCTGATGCCTGCCGATTCTCCTTATCGGAGGAGAATGACGCTGTTGGCGAAGGTGAGAGTGCCTCTAAACTAACGCGTCCTCGGGTTCTTCGCGACGAAGTCGTTTTATTGCGAGCGTCTTCGTCCTCATGCTCATCGTCTGAAAGCCTTGCGCGCCTTGCCATTGTGTTGCAGCCCTGTGAGATCAAGAAACGCGCCTTGGTTTGGACTGCGCAGCCGACACTAGGTTATTGTCCGTCTGTAGCGCAAATGGCGGTATCTGGACTAGTCGGAACTTCAATTCTTCCAGTCTCAAGAGGTAAGGTGACGACCGTGGAACAAGGAACGTTCAATTTCGGAGGTCGAAGAGAATCAATTTACGCGGCATGTCTGGGCGAATGTCACAAACGCCAAGCTTTGAGGTCACGTGACATTTCATCATACTGCTTTTCTCTTCGAATAAGCACGACCACCACCGCCATCCACGTTGTCTTGGGGGATCAAGACCATGGAATCATACTCATTTGCCAAATCAAGTGACCTTGAGTATCCAGTCAATGTGAGAATGTTGGTCCTGGATCGAGTTCCTGTTAGCCTTCCGTGCTGATACGTAGCACTAGAGGCACCTTAGAGGGGCAGTTTAATCCCCCTCCATTCTCAACGTTACTGCAAAGGCCTGATCTCAAGCACGTTGGGTCAAATACTAGGTACCTGGGCCATAGAACAGAACATCACTCGCATGCTGACTTTGAGATAGGGCGAAATCTGATCTCTATGTCACAGCACAACTATGGGCGGACTCGAAACCATTGACCGTGCCGGTGCAGACAGCGTACAAGCCGTTCAAGGTTGAGCGTATCTGGAACGAATGGCTGGAGCTTCCCATCACGATTGCAACCCTTCCATTCAGCGCTCAACTAGCGATTACAGTATGGGATTTATCACCCACAGGCGGCCAGGGAGCTCGCGGTCACGCGATCTCGTTTGGAGGCACTACGGTGTCTCTTTTTGATAAGGACAACACGCTACAAAAAGGTCGGCAGAAATGTCGACTCTACCGTCACAAGGCCGCAGACGGATTCTCCTCAACGGCGACGCCTGCGGTGCCGTCACCACGGAGGAGCAAAGTGGTAAATGGTGTCAGCAATAGGCAAATGGCTACACCCGATGAGGAGGAGCTTGATAGACTGGAGAAGCTGTTCAAGAAGCATGAGATGGGGGAGATACCGCGGGTCGATTGGTTAGACAACCTTGTTTTCAAAGCGGTTGACAAACAGAGACAAAAGGTTGAGGCCTCCGCAAGAGTATCATCCATTACGCGAAGGATGAAGCCATCTTCTCAAAGAGAACGGAGAAGTAGGAATCCTGCATCAGCTTCCAAGGCTGATGCCGCAGAGGATGAAGGCGTTCCAGACGAAGAGGAAGATGCGCAGGATAAATATACACTGGTAATCGACTTCCCACGTTTTGACTTTCCTGTTGTGTTCACAGACTATGAATACACCCCTACTCCAATATCTTCTCATGCACAGCATGCCCAACCACCGGGAAATGTCAATCTGAAACCACCTCCAGAAGTGCAACTAGGTCCAGGAATCAACGGCACCGGGAACGGCATTGGGGAAGATGATGAAAATGCTTCTCCTTTGATCCGTATATACGATCCTGAGGTTGGTGCTAGGGACAACCCAGCGGAAAGCAAGCACAGGAGACTGGTCCGAAGCCATAGGACAGGTGTGTTGGATCGAGACCTCAAGCCTAACGCAAAAATTCGGGACGAACTCAACACGATTGTGTTGTATGGTCCAACGCAGGAGCTCAATGCTGAAGAGAAGGATCTTGTCTGGAAGTTCAGACATCATTTGACCCGCGACAAGCGAGCCCTGACCAAATTCGTCAAGTCTGTTGCCTGGCAGGACCAAAGCGAGGCTCGTCAAGCTGTTCAGCTTTTGCCGAAGTGGACCGATATTGATGTAGATGACGCTTTGGAACTTTTGGGTCCTACTTTTGATAATGCAGCAGTCCGAGCTTACGCAGTTGACCGGTTGCGAGAGTCCGATGATGATGAGCTACTACTGTACCTACTCCAGCTAGTGCAAGCTCTCAAATTCGAGAAGATATCACCAGAGCCGCAAGATGGGGGCACGCGAGACTCAGACCTTGCAAATTTTCTCATTTCGCGTGCAATAAACAATTTGATGCTCGGCAATTTTCTTCATTGGTATCTCATGGTTGAATGCGATGATCGGAGCCCAGACCAAGTCAAGGAACACCGCAAACTCTTCGCCAAAGTCGAATTTGATTTCATGACAGAGCTTATGAAAGTCTCTGAAGGACCAGAGCGTCGGAAAACACTTCTAAGACAAGGCGAGCTTATCACAGTCCTCTCAAAAATCTCGAAAGAAATTCGCTTCTCCCGCGAAGACCGCCCTCGCAAGGTCCAACGATTGAAGAAATACCTCGCCGACCCCAAGAACGAATTAACGAATTTCGACCCACCCCTCCCCTTACCCCTAGACCCCAACGTATCTATCATCGGCTGCTATCCCGAAGAATCGGTGGTCTTTAAGTCCTCCCTATACCCTCTGCTCGTTCACTTCAAGACGTCTGATGGCAAGAAGTACCCCATCATCTTCAAAACTGGCGACGATCTCCGTCAAGACCAGCTCGTCATCCAAGTCATCGCGCTCATGGACCGTCTGCTTCGTAAAGAGAATCTGGACCTCAAACTTTCCCCATATCGCATCCTCGCCACAAGCTCTAACGCCGGCGCCGTCCAATTCGTCCCATCGATGTCTCTTGCAGCCGCATCCGCGAAATACAAAGGCAGTATACTCGCCTACCTTCGCGCCAACAATCCCGATACGACAGCCGACTTGGGCATCAGGGCTTCTACAATGGATACCTACGTAAAGTCCTGCGCCGGATATTGTGTCATCACCTACCTCCTAGGCGTGGGAGATCGCCACTTGGACAACCTCCTACTGGCGCCAGATGGCCACTTCTTCCACGCTGATTTTGGCTACATTCTAGGTCGGGACCCGAAGCCTTTTGCCCCCCAGATGAAATTGTGCAAAGAAATGGTCGAAGGCATGGGATCATCGACCTCTCCCCACTACGCAGCTTTCAAATCCTACTGCTTCACGGCTTACACCACTCTTCGCAAGAGCTCGAACCTGATACTGAATCTATTCAGCTTGATGGTCGATGCAAATATACCAGATATCAAGGTTGAGCCAGGACGAGTGGTGGAGAAAGTGAGGGAGAGGTTCCACTTGGAGATGAGTGAAGAGGAAGCAATGAGGCATTTTGAAGGTTTGATCGTCGATAGTGTTGGGAGTATCTTTCCAGTGGTCATTGACACTATCCATAACATGATGCAGGGACTGCGGGCTTGAGTTGGCTCGAGTCAGTGGGCAGTAGGCAGAATTCCCAGGAAGGATTTGATGAGAAATGTTCTCCAGAGAATAGCACGCACTGAACGATTTTCAGGGATAGGTATCTTCTACGAGCACCAGCAACTTATGAAACCAAGTCTCCAATGCTCATCTCTTGCAGTTTCTAATCAGAGCTCCACCAACGGTCTCAAAAGCTCAAGATCTCTTGGACATGCCTTGGGTATCTTGTCCACAAAGCCCAAATGCACCGAAGGAATCAATGCCTGTACAGCAACAAAAGGCCCCCTAAACACCGATGTGATGCCATTTCCGAGGAGTCCAGCATGTCCAAACGCAAACTCACCGAGCGCCGTATGTACTGTCACACTTCATGAGCATCCCGCGCCTAATTTACTCCACCTCCCCTTTATCCTCCTTCGGGTCACTGTAGTCTTTACACTGTACACTGACCGTCCTTGCCTCTCCACTTTGTACTGCGTTGTCAATGATCATCGCAGTCAATTTTCCGCCATTGACGCACCCCGAATCGAGACCTTTGCTGTAATTGTGAAGCTGGAGGCCGCGACGGGGGTCATGTCCGTAGATAACGGTTGAGCGCTCGTGGGCGGGAATCATGGTTTGAAACCTGTTCCAAAGCTGTTGAGACACGGTTAGATCTTGTATTCGGAACAACATGGATACGATGGGAGACGCACCTTATACCATGCAGTCCCTTTGGCGCTACTGCTTGGGACATGTGTGTCGAGATCAATCGTCCGCATATGCATCACGCCCATCGGATCCTGCCTTTCGAGCCTCACACCAGGTATGAGGCCAGCATGTACGATCTGGACATCACCCATCCCATTGACCTGTCCGACATCCAGAATGACGGGACAACTGGACATGTAGTCAATCTGTCTCTTAGAAAAACTGCTCGCCAGCTGCCTATCCACAGCATCCCCATGCTTGAAAGTCTGATCCCCTACCTCAGGGTCGTTCGTGGTGGGTTCGTTCTGCAGCATGTTCTCAGGCATACCTGGCATTGGTGGCGGCGTTACCTTCTGCGATTTTTGCTCGTGGGTCATGCGGTGGGAGTACATATCGCGGTAGACAAGGAGGACTCGATCTTCATGGTTGCCACGAACGCATGAGGCGTGAGCTGACATGGCGAGATCGACGACAGCGGGGGAGGAGGGGCCCTTGGAGATGAAATCGCCGGCGAATATGAGATGGTCAGTGCGGGCTTCGTATTGGACTTCTGCTAGGAGATTGACCACTATAAATGCAACAGCTTAGCATGATGGCCGTATTTTCAAGATACCCGGGAGAAGAGATTGGTATACTCACGCTCATCATGGCATCCATGAACGTCCCCCACAATGATCAATCGTTTCTCATCTCCACGTTGCGGGACTAAGTCCTGATCCAGGGTTTTCACATGCACCATATCCAAAAATTCGGGCCTCAAGTTTTCACCAAACCATCCGTCTCCCGTTCTCACCCTCTCATTCAATGACTCGCTCAACAGCCTGTGCTCGCCCCATTGGGGACCAGCCCAATAATGCCAGCTACCCCATAGCAAGCTAAGTATGCCGAGCAGAACAAGTAAATAACGTCGGTATCGTGGTGCAGAAAGAACTTGTATCCAACTGGGCGTATGGTATCCGGTTGATGTTGGAGAAGACGAGGAGGATGTGTAAGGGCTGTTCTGCCATTCATTGCGGATAAGGTCTATCAGAGGTTTTCGTTTGTGGTATGCTTGATATGCACGTGCATTATGCTGGGGTAACCGATAGTCATTGCCTCCATCGATCATGCTGTTCTTGAGGCGAGGCATCAACGCACCCTCGTCCCATTCATTCAAATTTCGCCGGCTCTTCTCAGGGTAATTGTATGTATCGTTGGCGTGATCCCTCGATTCTCTCAGACTCGGTGGTACTGACGGGTTGTAATGAGTGTTCAATTGGTGTTGTTGATGTATGGGATAGAAGGAAAGCTCTCGTTGAGCAGAATAGTCGGTGTTCAAGATATCCAGATCATGATCTTCCAATTCATCCTCAGATGGATATTCGTCCACCGCGTAATCCTGTCGATATTGCGGTGGAGGATCAGGATTGCTGTTGCGGTGCATCTTCTCAGGATCCGGGGCCTCCATATTACTATAGGTTGATGTTATGCGGGCAGTAGTCTCTTGGCCATTCGTGGGAAAAACATGGAAAAGTCCAATGATCTCCTGACCAGGAGACCAAGAGACCAAGGCGTCGTAGGCCCCGCCATACTGAGGGCCGAGAGGGCGAATACCCCCAGGATTGCCAAGTTTGCCAAGCTGGAAGCTCGCCAATTCGTCGCCGATTGTGGCGGAGCTGGGGATGTGTGCTTGGCAGCGCTAAAATTTACGTTAACTGTAAAGTACAGTAGCCATTTGATTTGATCCGCTCTTTATCGCGGTGGGCTCCTATAGTATGGAGTATGGAGAGTGCTCAGTGTGCTCCTCAGAAGAAAGCCGAGCTTTTAGCGTACAAGATTACCCGGAATTTGGTATGCGCATGGGTATGTTTATGTCTCACTCGGACTAAGACAACTTCCGTCGTTGGATAAGAGCATTGTCACCTATATGAATGATATTGTCTCTCCTCTTCTCTCCGCCTTTCCACGAGTCGAAGCACATCATCGCTGTACAATGATTCGGGTGGTTTTCCTCCCTTCAAGACCTCCTTTTCATGCCTTGCAGCTTCTTCCTTCGTCATCAATACCAGCTCGCTCAAACTCAATCGCACCGTCTTCTGGCCCTCCATCTCCTCAACTTGGAAACCTTGCTCTGGTGCTTTCCATCTGATCAATGCTAGTCGTGTTGGAAGCTTGCTAATTACGCTCTTTCCTCGATACACCTCCTCGACCAGATAGCCCACGTCGTCTTTGGTAACAGGAATTCTAAGTCCTTGCACATCCTCGCTCTGTCCTTTGCATAACCGCTCCTCTAAACTCTGGAGAGCGGAAAGGATATTGTCATACATCTTCTCTCGCGCTTTGCCCGCCCCACTTTCGTGTGGGTAACCTGCAATTTCACAGACAACAAAGTTCGCAACAGTGTAGCCGAATACTGCAGGCATAGTACCCAACACTGGAAGGATTCGAGCCCTAAAGTCGGGCAGAACACTCAGCTCGTCCACCCTACCTTTCAAGAACTCTTCTTCTGGTAGCGGCAGTAATTGAGCTTTTCCAGGTCCCGGCTTTTCAGTCGAAAAAACCACTGGCACTCCTTCGCTGATACCCGCGACTCGTAGCTTTCGTCTCGTGACCCTGGACAAGGGGTCTTCTACACTCGCACTGATATCATCCACGAAGACTCGTGTCGGATCACTCTTGCAGGCCGCACCCATTGAGCTCACCACCTTGATTCTATGCTCGTAACAATAATACAGCAGCGCAACTTTGCTGTCAATATTGTCGATCGCGTCAACCACGTAGTCCGGTTTGTTTCCCTTGCCGTTTTCCCAAGCTCCGAGTAGTCTATCCGCCTCTTCTTGCTTCCAGACTTCATTGAAACATTCCCACTTCGCCCAGGGCACCACGGCTTGTAGTCTTTTCCGTACACAATCCACCTTTGGTGTTCCAACGTCCGCGAGTGTGGCCACGGCATGCCTGTTGAGTGATGACAGCGTGACTTGATCGAAGTCAATCAATCGGATCTTTGAAACACCAGAGCGGGCTAGAGCAGAGGTACAGTGGGAACCGACGCCGCCGAGCCCGACGACGATTACAAAGGAGTCCCGCAAGAGAGAGAAACGGTCAGACCCTAGGAAGGAGGAAGTGCGTGTTAACTGCTCGGTAACCAGATCATCATCGTAATCCCCATGTTGAGCCCTTCTCGCGAGAGCAGCAGCTCGTTCATCCTCTCTACTAACAGTGGGAATTCTTGAAGCGGCACCGAAGTCTGTGAGCTTCACTAATTCAATCAGTATCCCCATCCGCGGCTCCAGAGACGCAAAAGCAGCTAACGTACCATATTTGCATGATGACTCTCAGAGAGCTCCGGTATGCTCGCCTTCAACTCCTCCACGCGCTTCTCCCTGCGGATAGCCTGCGTTCCATATATAGCCCCTGCGACGGCAGCGCCAGAAAAAAGAGCTACGGCTGCGAGTTGAACATTATGGGATGAAGTTTGTCTCTCAAACCAAGAGGCCATGGTTTCTGGAGGCTTTGGCGATGGAGGGTCGTGGAAGCGGACGTTCTTTTGCTGCTGCTGCTGCGGCGTTCTAAAGGCGCTGCGACGCTGCATTATGAAAGTGGGATCTCATGTTGATATGATAAAGCTGGCTTTGCGGAAACATCAATCGGAAAGCATGTAAGTACGGAGGATGACACCAAAAGTCTTGAGTAGGGGTATACTAAACGTGGTGTTTTACTAGTACTGAGTACTATGCTTAGTCCTTTCGTCTGAATTACCCTATATTATGAAGATCTACTACTAACTACTATTTAGGTACCTGATGAGCTACTGCTACTAGGCCTAATACTTATAGTACGTCGGCGATACCTCTCCTTCCTATCTATCGTAATGTATAGTCTAATTATATTATATTCGCCCTTATCCTTATCCTCCTAGTACTTATTACCTCCTTTTAGCTTAATAACCTTAGTAATATAATATAGTAGACGCTTTGTTTATAACTAGATCCTTAATTATATTAACTTAGACTCCTAATAATATATTTATACCTAAGTTAGAATAGCCTTAGTTTATAAATAGCCTTTATAAGTAGTCTACCTCTTTATCTATTACTAGTAGGATTTAATAGTATTAAGATTAGGTAAGTTCCTATATTATAATATATAAAGTACGCCCGTATTTATAAAGATCTTATCCTAGTATTTTAATATATAGCTAGGGGCCTTATCCTCCTAAATAAGTATATTAAGCTTATAAGAAATAGTAAATAGAATAAGCTTCTTAATAAGGATAACTATCTAATATTAATATTAGTTAATACCTCCCTTTTTACTATTACGTATAATTTCATTATATTCCTTATCCTATTTCTATATTAGCTTCTTTCTAGATTTATTTCTTAAGGCTATTTATCTTATTATTATATTAAGCTCTAATACCTTATTTAGGGCGTTAATATATACTTTTAAAGCGGTCTTTTCTATTATAATTTCCTCTTTCTAAATATAGTAAGGCCCTTTTCTATTATATAAAAAATAATCCTAGAATATAAACTCTATAAAGCTATCCTAATAATTTTAAGTTATTATCTTATTATATATCTCTTTTAAAGTCTGCTAGACCTATACTTTACTACGCCTACTACCTAAGTATATAAATATCTTATTAGTCTAGATAACCTTCTTTTAGTCTTCTATTATTTAATATTAAAAGCGGAGGATAAATTAAAGATATATATCTATTATTACTAGGATAAGGCCTAGTTTTTTAATAGGTTTAACGCTTTTTAGGCTATTTTAATATAGGATATAAAGGACTATAAAGGAGGAGATATAATATTTATATTTAATATATATAGAAGGCTTCTCCTATCTATTCCTATCTTTATATACTAATTTATTAGTAAAAATTAGATTTTTATAGAGATAGCTTAATAGTTTTTAGAATAGCTATCTCTTTCTTAGTAGTTACTTTTAGTAGCCTTCTAGGGCGTAGACTATTATTAATATACTCCTCCTTTAGGATTAATAATACTATTAGATTATAGCTACGGTCTTTAGCCTTATTTATAAGACGTTAAATAGACTATTTATTCCTATTTAATAATAGGCCTACTATTATAATAGCGACTTTCTTATTAATTTTATGCTTAGTAAGGGTAAGTACCTAAAGTCTTTAGGTAATAGTATAGTTTATATTATAAGTATCCTTCCTAGTAGCGATAGCGACGTTATCTAGGGTTGTAGTTATAGTATGTCTATATATGCCATAGCTACGAGATTTTTATCTACCCCTAACTATACCCCGGCCTATAGTAAGATACTAAATATTGATATTTATATACTTTATATACGCTAAGACTAATATGGTTACTTAGTTAACCAAGGCCGTGGCATTAAGACGATAACTCAAGACTTTTGGTGTCATCCTCCGTAGTTTCGGGCTCTCAGCGTCTCAAGAATGATTGCCGCTTTCAGCGCGCCGGAATTGCTTCCGCTTCCGAATCGGCCAATGGATGCATAAAGCTCGCGATAGCTCCTTGAATTGTCAAGATGCCAGCGGTAAGTGATATTGCCTCAACGATTAATTCGTGTGCAAGACCTGAACTTACATATGTTTTTTAGTCCACACTCGATGCAGACACCCATCACCCGAGCTCCACGATGTCCCGACGTGCCCTGCGTAACACCAGGTTCACCAAACGGATTCATGAGTGAGAGACGTGAACAGAGATCTTAGAGTGGCAGTCTCCCGACTCGCAGCTGGACCGCTTGGATATTTTTCTCATTTTCCTGTCAGCCTTTCGCGTACATCTTGCTAGCATTTATCCTTTTCAGCGAGGGACGGAGATCTGGTTCTGCGATTCTAGAATGAGGGATGATGACGTGATGCAGCCGATGACGAGAAAATCTTCCCAGAAGCTTCGTGCTACCTCTCTACGAGTCTTTTGGGCGGGGCTGGCAGAGTGGTGGCGGAGACGTTGCTGGTGACGGCGAATTTTATAGTTTTCAATCGAGAGGCATACTGCTCCGTACGTCCCACCCTTTCGTCGCGAAAATCGAGGTACTAATGTTGGTACAGGTCATTTCACCAAAGCTTGTGAAGGAGCGAAACCGCTGTCTTGTCCTGATTTTGCTTCCGCAAGCGAGAGGCGAGATATGGTGGGCGGTGGATGAAGTTTCAGGCTCCGTGATGAGATACGTGTCAAAAGCCAAATATGCATGACAGCCGCCGAATTCTACGATGCTCGAAAGAGCGGAGTGGGGGAAGGCATGGTTGTCGATGAGAACTTGAGAGCTAATCGTAAGTCTTTGATCCATAAACATGTCTCGTATTTCAGTCTCAATATCTGGAGTCAATACTGATGGTAGATTTGTTTAGTGAGAGCCTGGCGAATCCCGATAATCTTAGTTACTCCTTCCGTATTTACCATAACTCCCGAGACCACCAGCCTCATCTTGGGGTATTACATAGACGTCTAGAAACAGTTTGTCACAACTCATGGCCATGAATGTTCATTCCCCTTTAGTATCTCTCTATTCATGAGCGCGCACACGCTCATTTCTTAGGAGCCTGCAAATGCCAGTCGAACACCTTCTTGAAAATCCCCTTGCCTCCAGTCTCGATCACCTCTCCGTGGCAGGGAATGATTCTGTCAAAATCCCAGCTAGCGATCTTTCGCGCGCTCTGGTTGAAACTATTGCGGTCGCTCGAGCTGGCAACATACCATAAGAATCGTTTCTGCCATGTAGCCGAACCCACAGTACTCTGTAGCCCAACAAACAGCTTCGTCAAGAAACCACTTGTGGGATCCTCCCCCGTCCTAGAGAATTGCTCTCTAGCCGGCAAATTGAACATCATATCCGCCTCGATAAGGGTCTTGTCGGGCTTATGACAGAAAACCAACTCCTTATTCGCATGACTTCCCACATACTCGTAGTCGAACTCGCTGTCGAATTCGGGATCGACTTTCATATCGTTCTTGTTCCTCGATGTCCATACGTGCTCAAACTTGCTGCCTGCGGTAGCTTTATCTTTCTCACGCTTTTCCGGAAGATCTTCGACGCCGAGAATTTTGGCAGAGGGGAAGGCTTTAGCCCAGTCGGAGATGAAGATGTGGTGCTCAAAGTCGAGAGCAGCAATGTAACCGACACGGTTGCCCATCGACTCGACTTTTCCACGGACTTCGGGTGTGAGGGCTGTTGGAGAGAAGACGGCTAGGACGCCGGATTGCAGGCGGACTAGAATACGCTTTTAGCAGGTACCAAGAGATTGTTTGAGATATGGGTGAATACCAATGGTGCCTCGTCCGCCGACCTTGAGGCGCCCGAACCGGAGGAAAGGTGCAGAGCATGTGGTGATATTGGGAGAGACTTGCCGGATTACCATCACTTTGGACGGATCCGATGGGATGAGTTTTGACGTCATGTTGGCGACTGCTGCTATGGTTATGGGAGTAAAGAGCTGGCTTTGAGTATGGCTTCTCTACCGGATAGTTCTAGCAGCTTCGCAAATTGATAACGTAATGCCGGGTTTGATTGCTGATGACAAGAGGAGATGGGCGAGCTTCGCACATGTAAAAATGCCACTGTCAACTTGGCACCTTAGTCATGTATGTAAGTTGCAGCTCAGTAATCGTTGGCAAGGAGCTACTCTATGTAAAGTACGTTCTCATATGAATTACCGAGGCTTGGTATGACGCCACCCAGACGGGACATTGCCGAAGTAACCGTACGGCGTTCGCGGCCTGCAAGATATCCGAAAGACACCCGTCACTTTCCATAAGGAGCAGTATCCTCCATTAGCTTGCTCTACATGTGACATGAAGGCCCGGAGGTTTTACTACGATGGTTGGTCTAGAATGATACCCGACGGCTTGGCTGCAGGTCGCTGACAGCAGTACCTGCATATATAAGTAGTGTCATGCCGACGTAGGGGGTCACCTATGGCATGGCTCTTTTTACGCTTTGTAATCGCTCTCATGAACAATTAGAAAAAACTTTATGTTCGACTAATCCAGAAGACTTCGGCGAGAAGTGACCAGCACCCATCATCTTGCAATCAACCCAGGCCTCGCCTACCGCTTCGCCCAATCCTCCAGTCGTACAAGACTAGTAATAGCAGCATCTTCAATTGTTGAGAGATGCCGTACGAGTATCACACAGCTGGCTTAGACTTTCGACCTCTTGTACCACTTTTGGCGGACGCTGCCCCATTACCGTTAGAGAAGCTTCACGAATATACTAGATATGGGGCTTACTCAGGCTGTGCATCAACGGCAGGAGGTTCAGTCGCAAGGAATCTTCGCATGTACCATATCTCCTATCAACAGGGTCAACAAAGGGTAATTCACAGCAAGGCCCCATTAGTGTCATGCGTGACTCACAAATATGACGGTGGCGAACCATAACAGGGAACTGATACAGCCGAAAGCAGTGGCCGCCTTCCATCTCTTGCGGCAAGACGCCGGCTCCCACGTGTTTGAACAGTAGCCAGGGAATCCGAGGAGCTGTCCAAAGGCCACAATCCACAAGACCGAGAGAATGTAATCTGTATAAGCTCTAAAAGCTCTCGTGAATGGTGTTAGGCATAGGAGAGCCAGGAGCAGGGACAAGCCGGCGATGGTCAAAAGGTATATAGGCGTGAAAGGCGTTGCATCCCAAGCGTAGGCACCATGCCAGCACTGGGCGACGAGACCAGCGACAATAGCTGAAAATATGTCAGCTTGTTGAGCAAGATTGAAGGTTTCGAGTTGGTATTGCCTCACCTGCTGATGCGAGTTGGCCAATGCGAAGGGGTATGAGGACCCAGCACGGATTGCTATCCATGTTGAACCTCGATCACGCCGATAGTGGGTAGAGTGTGAAGTGGGAGGGTATGAAAGGCTCTCTGGTGATGAGTATCAATGACGAGACCATGTATAGAAGGGATTGCCTATGTTGTATGTAACGAGTGACTGTTGGGATGCTGCTCGTTTGAAAGGGCGAAAGAAAGAAGCATCAACAGCCAGGAGGGGGGACAATGTGAGTTGGATAGGAGGAAACGTCATTCGACGGCCAGAGAGAAAGAGCGACCCGGCACTCTTGATGCTTTACGACTTTGAAGTGCAAAGTTCGTCAAGCCTATGAAATTCATGAAACGCAAGTGATGTTCTATAGTTAAAAGATCGCATTTCGATCTGAGGTGAGAATTATAGGGCGAACCTGATCTCCAATTTAGATTTCCTGTCAGAGAATGTTGTAGCGATTTGAAGGTAAGTATCCATCAAAATTTGTTCACTGTTCTTGATAGTCCTGCCTTACGCTCCAAGAGACCGTACTCAAAGCTTGGCAATTGGAAGTCGTTCAGAAACTTTGGCAAATTTACCACGGAAGGTGCAGTTGTCCCCGATTTTGCCCTCGCTCACAAAGATTCCTGCGAACAAGAACGGATTAAAGAGCCAAATTCTGGCTTTGTCCTACGCTTGGGTGATTTCGTGAAAGTCCCGTTACATTATCTCACAATACCGTTACCCACGTTTCCTTCATCGCATTCCAAACTCGAACAACCCCACGGGAACATCATTTACTCCATCGTGCAAGTCGACTGGCTTGATACAGCTATCTATCTTCTTTCTCGCCATCGATATAGATGTCCACCTTCTCATTGTAGAAGCATATGTGTCCAGCGATGAGGGCGGACTCGGCTGTAGGATACTTGTACCACCAGATCAGGTCTTTGTGAGCCTTCCCATTGATAATAACATTGTAATCTTGCAGTAATTTTAGTATCTGCCTTGGTCAAATCAAGGTTTCACCGCTCACAATTGGCTACTCCTTTATAAGGGCACAAGGAGGTTGTCTCACTTTCGGTAAGATACTCCCAGCGTGCCTACAAATCGAGGAAAGTCGTTAGTAGCGGCACATGTACAGAGGCAGCACACTGACAGCAGTCTTCGGCATATAGTATCTAGTCCTTAACATGGTTTCATGCAAAAACTGGTTGCTGCTGCTCTCCGCAATAGTCACATTATCAACTTTAGCTGTGACTGTCCTCGTTGACGGAAGAATCTCAATCCTCTTATACGGATCCTTCGGATGGCCATAGATTGGGGTATTCTCCTCGAACCATTGATCTGGAGAACTTAGCTTATCGGTCTCCCCCACAATAAATCATCTACGCAAACCTAGAGCAGTGAACTCGATCCTGGTAAGTCCAGCCAGGGTCCCTTTTTCGAAGGTGAGAATCCGATCGGTCGATTTGCTCCTCCCCTTCAATATGGCTAGGAATGCTGACTCTTCCTTGTCAACAGCCTGGTCCTTTCTCAACATGCCGTCTTTGATGGCGCTACTAGGGATGTAGAATTGCGGGAAATATGGGTGTTCCCAGATATGGCGAGCCTCTGTCGTATCGAAGACGTAAACACTATCATAAAGACCGCGGACTCGACGGCTCGTCTTTTCAAGCCTATGAGGCCCGTTGGCCAGCAGGTTGTGAGCTAATTTCACGAGACTAGATAATTTCGTCAGTCCTTGATTGTGTTTGCATGCAAGGACTTCTACCTTCCCATCCTGTTCTCGTCGACTATGTTCTTGCCTTCAAAGAAATCGCCCGCCGGCAAGATGATAAATGCTACGTATTAGGAAACAAGAGCTCTGTTGATGCATCAAGTCAAAACTCTAGTCCATTTGTTGCTATACTTGGAGCCATCATGCTGCCAAGTGCCCCCCACCCCGCTTGATGCGTACTATCGGTGTAGCATTTAGATCCCGGCAGAGGGGCGGAATGACTACCTCTTTAGCTCACCAAACGAAGCCTTTTCTGGCGGAATGTCTGGCAAGTATAATGTAATGCTCAGTGCCCTGTACAATCTTACCGCCAGCAGTCTTCGTGACACCACGCTACTCGCGAAAAATGTTTGGTGTGTTGTTACGAAGTGTAACGACTATGGTTCGAGCATTTCCTGTAGGACCCGTCGTTTCCGTATATCAACTACGCTAGTAATCCGAGGATCTTAGCCCCGAGCACGCCATATCTGACGTCTCGGAGATATCTAAACGCATTTCAAACCACCTTCAATCATGGAAATCTTCAACTGCAGCATGCCTTCTGTAGGCCCATTCGATCACCACGGCAAAGCACTGACCCAGAGTGATGTTCGCCCGCCACAGCACCGCCCTTGCTGTCCGCATAGTAGAACTACCGAAGAGCCATTTGAATCTATCACAACGTTCTTGGACACTTCCACAAGTTCGGCAGCTACATCTTTCGCCGTTGGCTCGAGCGCATGCTATCTCGAAGTCTCGCAGATTTCATGATACGTCCTCTCGCGAGGCTCAGCCTGCTGTAGCAGAAATTGAAGAGGAGTCCCCATTGCAACCACCAGATTCTTCGAATCCTGCCCTCTTGTTCCCATGTCTTGACGCGCAAGAGGCTCGGACGGCTTCGCTATCGAATCGCTCTGCTACCTCAGGGCCCGAGCCCTCTTATACCACTGGAAGACATCGAAATTGGCACTCGCACGCTCCACTACTGCTTGACTGGGGAGGCGTCCTACCCCAATATAATATAGCCCACGAGAGCTGGGGACAATTGAACGACCAAAAGAGCAATGCGATACTTTTGCACACAGGTCTCTCAGCATCCAGTCATGCACACAGCACGGAGACCAATCCAAAGCCGGGGTGGTGGGAGAAATTCATAGGGCCTGGTGCACCTCTAGATACGGACAAGTACTTCATTGTCTGCACGAACGTCATCGGAGGATGCTACGGCTCTACAGGACCAAGCTCCCTTGACCCTGCAGATGGCCATAATTACGCTACGAGATTCCCAATACTGACTATGGAGGATATGGTACGAGCACAGTTCAGGCTGCTTGATGCATTGGGAATCGAAAAGCTTTACGCAAGTGTCGGGTCGAGCATGGGCGGCATGCAAAGTTTAGCTGCTGGTGTTCTCTTCCCCAAGAGGGTGGGAAAAGTGGTCAGTGTAAGCGGCTGCGCTCGAAGTCATCCATACAGCATTGCAATGCGGCATACCCAACGCCAAGTCTTGATGATGGATCCCAACTGGTCTCGTGGATTCTACTACAATGGTATCCCACCACACGCAGGCATGAAGCTAGCACGAGAAATCGCGACGGTGACATACCGAAGCGGACCAGAATGGGAACAGCGTTTTGGCCGGAGAAGAGCAGACCCGAGCCGGCCGCCTGCCCTCTGTCCAGATTTTCTCATCGAAACCTACCTTGATCATGCTGGAGAAAAGTTTTGTCTAGAGTACGATGCGAACAGCCTTCTGTACGTTTCGAAAGCCATGGATCTATTCGATCTAGGGCATGAGAACCAGCTTGAGATGGCCCGATTGCGGAAGAAGAATGAATGCCGAGTCTCTGCGGGCACAAGGCAAGAGCAAGAGGACAGCTCTTGCAGCCTTGCATTGCCAGTCAAGCCCTACGCAGAACAGCCATCTAGAGTACCAACAAAAGTTTTTTCGGGACCTGCTGTATCGACATCTAACCACCCACCCGATGACCTGATTGCTGGTCTTGCACCACTCAGAAATCATCCAATACTGGTCATGGGCGTAGCGAGCGATATCCTATTCCCCGCCTGGCAACAACGGGAGATCGCCGAAACGCTCCGAGCTGCAGGTAATCGTTCTGTCACGCATGTCGAGCTGGGAGAAGACACATCACTTTTCGGACATGATACATTCCTGTTGGATTTGGAGCATATTGGCGGGAATATCAGGACCTTCTTGGCGTGAGACTCATGTTTGACATCAGTTGCAATGTTTGAGCGGGCGTGGGCAGCATGCGCAAGAATGGTGAGTGTTGAGCTATCGTTGAAGCAGCATCGAATGAGGGTCCCGATAAAAGATCAAGCGTCGGGAATAGGGGAACAAACGCATCCAAGGTGTCTCGCGTTCTTCGCGCAACGCCCCTAAGTCCGAGGGTGAAACATGCGGTTTGCTAGATACAGCGGTTGAAACAGGGAGAGCTTAGAAGTACGTATTGTAGAGACTGATGACCATGAGATAGAAGCGCATGTGAAGAGTTGGAGGATGATTGGTCACAAGACTGCCAGCTATGGAGATGCAATGGGTTTGTAGTCGGAGCGAAGGACAGCGTCATGTCATCATTCTGCATCCTCGTCGACCGAGGTGGTCTCAGGTAGAATAGTGCAAGTGTGGAAAGATAAAGGAAGTGGTGGGGAGGTGCAGCAACTCCCGTGCCAAAGACTGCATCGAACCGAAAGCTTGTTTGGTTGATTGATTGGTTTCGGGATTTCACTTCTTGGCCGACCAGCCCAGCAAATGGGTGAGGTCTCGTTGAAAGATTTGCGTCAACCAGCGCTGTAGCATGAGTCAGGTAGTTCCAGACTTGTAATTTGTCTCGTCATCAAAGGCCAAAAGCAGGAACAGGGAGCTCGTTTGCTTTCCTCTGTACTATTTGCGTCTTTACGCTACGACTAGGCCACCTGCACCGGTTGAAATGATAATACTAAAGTACCTACTGTGTACTACGTATAGTAAGCCGCGTGGAGATCAGCCGTCTGTCACATTACGACGCTCTTGGCCCTTCGTCTAAAGTAATCACTAATCAGACCCACTCCTTCTTCACGAGGCACCCAAGCACCCTCTCTTGCCCTTTCCAGAGCAACACACTTAGCCTCCCTTGTAGTCTAAGGCTAGAACTATTCTATTCCCAGCCTCGCTGCATCAATTCCACATCCATACTCCCGTACTTTACGGATCGCTGTCTGTTCCATACTGACTTACTACGATGAAGAATGGTGATCGGCTCCGAATCAAGACTTGTCCAAAGATGCGCTAAAACGCCATCGCCGGCTACCTCCCATTTGGGAATCTTGGCTATCTGTCAACCTTTTCCCGGTATCTGCATCAATAGTTACTTCCAGTCCCACAGGTCTGGCACCTCTCTCCTTCCCTCTTCATCCCCCACGCTTCCTTCCTCTCTCCCTCAATACTACTCAAACCTTCGACGTCCAACAATCCAACTCTAATAGGACCGGCGAAACTGCCAAATCTTACTCAGCTGTCGGTGACCTGGTCCCACTGGAATCTAAAGCTCTCAGGGCTGAGTCACGTTCGGAATCAGTGCATCTGCGACTGCCTCAGATATCCATGAAGAACGCGTAAGGAGCCGTTTTTGGATCCATTGACACTTCTACTCCTCCCCTCGTTGTCGCCCTTGCTTTCCCTCCTCCGCCGCCCTCCGCCCTCTTTACCTACACCTCCAAACCCGCCGAAGGGACCAGCCCACCCAGGACCACCAACAACAATGCTCACCTTTCGAAAAGCTGCCGTTCTGGCAGTCTTCGTTCTCACTGCTGTGTATCTGTTACACACGTCGCACTCCTCATCATCTACTTCGCGGGCAGCCGTAGCGGAAACCCTCAAAGCAGGTTTCGATGGCACGACAGTCCCCAAAACTACAGGGGTACCTGCGAGTACGGACATGGACAAGGCTTCAAGGCTGTATCCTCCGCCTCGGTCAAGCTCAAACAAGAAAGATGTCGCACAACAGCCGTTGACTGAAGTTGTCACCAAAAGCCTGCGCGAACAACTACAGTATCAATTTCCTTACGACAGGGCGGGCAAATTTCCAGCGTACATCTGGCAGACCTGGAAATACACTCCAGCGTCTGGTGACTTCGGAGAATCTTTCAGGCCAGCAGAGGCCAGTTGGTCAGAACTACATCCAGGCTTCATCCACGAAGTTGTCACCGATGATGCAGCTGTCTATCTCCTGAAACATCTCTACGCATCAGTGCCAGAAGTTATCGAGGCATACACTGCCTTACCTCTGCCAGTCATGAAAGCCGACTTTTTCCGCTACCTCATTCTCCTTGCCCGAGGTGGTATCTACACCGACATTGACACTACCGCTATCCGATCCACCACCGACTGGATTCCAGAGGAAGTCCCTCGATCTACTATCGGCCTTATCATCGGCATTGAAGCTGACCCGGATCGAGCTGACTGGAAGGATTGGTACTCACGCCGGATACAGTTCTGTCAGTGGACCATCCAGGCGAAACCAGGTCATCCCGTGCTACGCGACACAGTCGCAACTATCACGGAGGATGCACTTCGGATGAAGAAGAAGGGAATTCTGAAAGAAAAGAAGATGGATAAGAGCATTGTTGAGTTCACGGGGCCTGCGGTCTGGACAGATGCTGTATTCAGCTACCTCAATGACCCTGTCTACTACAAAGTGGATGGCAAGAACGTGACTTGGGAGACATTCACAGGGATGGAGACTGCCAAAAAAGTCGGAGATGTGGTAGTCCTCCCTATCACGAGTTTTAGCCCTGGTGTGCAGCAGATGGGTGCCAAGGAGCCTGATGACCCAATGGCATTTGTCAAACATGAATTTGAAGGTAAGATATACCTGTTTCTCGAGACACCGCATCCTAGTGATTGACAATACCTCCAGGCACATGGAAACCCGAATCCGAGAGAATCCACCCCGAACGCGAGCAACAGCAACAAGAATGAGTGAATCGCTCAGCCGACTACCCAAGACCCTCGGGTCTTCCACTTCCTTCAAGAGCACACATGAGTCGTGTTCTACCTATTAGACCATCGAGCGGAAGAGACAGAATCGATTAGAGATAGGCATCGTACCATCTCTCCAAAAGTCCCACCCACCAAAGCTTTTAGCC
>JAABUW010002972.1_pt1 | contig 24823 bp, 5 predicted proteins | sample 5560081 | NCBI WGS metagenome assembly JAABUW01 (sample SAMN10711882, study PRJNA513363) | rock metagenome | isolation source: Antarctica rocks | place: Antarctica: Victoria Land, Knobhead sud | reverse complement strand
TCTATATAAAATTTGCAATACTTTAAACAAAATATTGCTAATATAATTATTAAATTTAATCTTTAATATATTCTAAATTTTTATAATATTTTTAATTAGATAATATTAATATTAAATATTGCAATATTAAGATTTTATCTAATTTAAAAACTTTTCTTTATATAGAATTTACAATATTTTAAGCAAGAAATTGCTACAATATTTATTTATTATTCTTTAATAATTTTAATAAATTTAATTAATCTAATTCTAAATTAAGTTTAATAGAAAAATATTTATATATATTAATATTAAATACTTTAATTAATATTTACTAGAATTTCTCTAATAAATCTTAAACAAAAATCTCTTAATATAATATAAAATATAAAATAAAATAAAATAAACTTTATAATTCTTTTAATTTACTTTAGTAATAAATAGTTATAAATAATTGTATTTTTGTCTTATCTTATATAAAAAATACGAAAATAATTGTTAATATTCTTTATAACTTTCTTTTTAACAATAATATTAAAAATATAAATATTTAAAATTAATTTTAAAGTATATATAGTATTTTTAAAAGTTATATTTTCGATATACTAAAATTAAAATCTAAATTAAAACTAGTTGCAAGTCTAGAAATTTTTAAAATAAATAGTTTTTTTTTAAAGTTAAAAAACTGGTATAAGATTAAGATTAAACTTAATTAAATTAGATTTTATATAATTAGATAAATTTTATCTTAAATATTAAGAAACTTTTTTAAAATTTCTTAATTAAATAATATTAATATAAGATACTATAATATTTATATTCGAAAATCTTTTAAAAATTTAAATTAATAACAAAATTAATATTAAGTTTAATTTAGTTAAATCTTATTATAATCGAAAGATTTTATCTAATATATATAGAATCTTTTTCGAAATTTTTCGATTAAGTAATATTAATACAAAGTATTGTAATATTTATATTCTATAATATTAAAATTACTTTAAGATAAAAATAAAAATTTATTAAATTAGTACTAAACTTAATTAAGTTAGATTTTATTATAATCTAAAGATTTTATCTTAAATATTAAGAAACTTTCTTAAAATCTTTTAATTAAATAATATTAATACAAAGTATTATAATATTTATATTTAAGAATATTTTAATAATTTAAATTAATAATAAAATTAAAACTAAACTTAATTAAGTTAAATTTTATTAGAATCTAAAGATTTTATCTTAGATATTAAAAAACTTTCTTAAAATTTCTTAATTAAGTAATATTAATACAAAGTATTATAGTATTTAGATTTAAGAATATTTTAAGAGTTTAAATTAGTAATAAAATTAAAACTAAATTTAATTAAACTAAATTTTATTATAATCGAAAGATTTTATCTTATATATATAGAATCTTTTTTAAAATTTCTCGATTAAGCAATATTAATATAAAGTATTGCAATATTTAGATTTTGCAATATTTTAAGATTTGTTTCTATACAAAATTTGCAATACTCTAAATAAAGTATTACTAGTATAATTGTTCGAAATAACTTAGTTAACTTTATTAATTAATTAATTGTTTTTAATAATTTTAAATCTAATTTTATTGCAATTTATTATTAGATTTTAGTTGCAATTAAATAATTTTATTATATATAAAATTAGTCTTTTTATATATCTTTATATTATAAGATTTTTGTTTATTTATTTTATTTATATTTAATATTAATTTATTATTGTTAATATTTCTTTATATATTTGTATTAATTAAAACAAACTTTATACTTTTAAATTAATTTAATTATATTAACAACTTTATCGACAATTCTCTTTTAGAATCGGATTTTAGATCTGATTCCGATCTGCTCCGATTTTATTAGATTCTGAACAATTCAAATCGAACTGTTTGAATAGTCTGAACTCTTGTAATAATATTCAAGTTTCAACGAGTCGATTAGAGTAGCTCAAATTTTTCGAATTTTCAATTAACAATATTAATCTATAATACTATTAGTAAAAATATTGATAGCTGATATATATTTTTGTTTGTTAATCGACTTCAGACAATATTAGTTGACAAACAGTTGATTTAAATTAACTACAAAGTTGCTGTTACTGTAACAGTATACAATAATTATAATCGCTATCGAATATAATAATATAAATATGTTTTTATATTTTCCAAATTCTGGTCTTTTGATATTCTATCTATATATATTTATTATATTTGTATCAAAATTATAAATCTCAATCGTATTATTATCTATTGTCGACTTGAAAACTTGTATAGCGTTTGTATTCTATCTTGCGTGTACAATTCCGATTTTCTGATTCGATATTTTTAAAAAACTATTTGTATATTTTCTATTCTAAGTTTCGATCTAGCAGAAACTTTTTTTCAATTATTAATTAATCGAGAACTAGTTACGCAACAGTTATTTTCTACTGTAATATATTCAGCAAATATATCTTGTTTTTATCAAATCGAATATATAAATTAACAAAATCGATCTGAAAGTTGAAACAACGACGCAGATATTTCTATTATTGCACTACAACAATTAATAGAGTGCAAAACAAACACTCTCGATTAAATAAGATATTTTATTTTACAGATTAAATCAATATTTGTATTGCAGAATAATTAGTCTATTTAATTGCAGAATTTGTCGATCTCTCCGTTCTATCTCTCGAGCAATAACGTTTTGCTTCTCGATTTTTGCAATTGTTGCTATATATTTTTTTTGCTAAATTTTATAATTGCAGACTTTTTTTTCTGCTTTTAACAAATTTCTCTTTCTCTTTTTCTGTTTTTATATATCGAACAATTCGAAATCTATCGACTTTCTCTTTTTACTTATCTTGCGTAAATTTGACCGCCGAAAATATTATTAGAAAAAGTAGAGTTTTGTTTGTTTCTACATTTTTGATTATTGTTTTCTCTTCTTGATTTATATTTTTAATATACTGTATTAACAGAATATCTAGATATTTGTTCAAAAAATATTTCTACAAACTGAACACAAGATATCGAATAAAAAAAAAAAAAAATTGAAAATACTACTGCTATCTACGCATATAATTTAGATTTGATAAACAGTTTTCTTTTTTAGAAATCGGAAAAATCTCTGAAAACACGCGTTGCAAATATAAGAACTGTTACTATTTGTTTGTTTGACAATATTGCAGATCGATATATACTGACAAATCAAAGAGAAAGATCTCAATTCTATATTTGTTTCGATTTATTTCGACTGAATACTGTTGAACAGATAGATTCTTAAATATTTATTGTAAATTATATAACGCGTCTTTGTTGTTCGACAGTTAACAATACTATATCAAGTCTTGTATTATTTTCTAATAAATATTAGTGTTGCTATCTATTTTTAGCAGTAAGTATCTGTTAATCAATCGCTCTTTATATATGTTTTCGTTTTTGTTATATTTGATTTTTAACTTTTAACATACTGTAGTTCAGCGTAAGTTGCAGAAATTGATTGAGAAACTTATTTAATAACTGATCGATAAAAATATATTATTCGACAATCGACTGATTAGCAGACTGTCGAATCAACTGTTTGCACTCTAATATAGTATATATAATTATAAACAATACTATATTTTAGTTACGTCAATTCCGAGTAACTATAAATCGGAACAGCAGATAAACTGTTGTTTCGATCAATATATTATAGCAATTTATTTGCAGTTTCAATTTATAACTATTTAGTATCTCTTATTTATAAAATTCTTGTTATAACAGAAGTTGTACTGATTCTTGTCTAGTTAGTTATTAAAATAGTACTTTTTCTTGTTAATTATATCTGTCTGAACTATATATATATTTCGATAGATATTGCTTATTTTATAAATATATTGTCTGTTGAGAAAGCGCAGTCGATTCGAATTGCTGAAAAGTCAGAGCTGTAGCTCGATTATATTATAAATATTGTATAGTACAGTATTGTTAATCTATCTAAAAATGTCTAGAAATGTTTTACTGTATTGTTGAAATTTTTTTTGTTTGTTTTTTTTATTCGGATCTCTAATTGTCAATATTAACAGTAGTTTTTTAATCGATTAATTGTTAAACAGAGCTGCTTGTAAAATTTTCTGACAATTTTTTTTGTTCGAGAATTTCTGAAATTATATATAGTTATTGCACTATTTGCCGGACTTTTCTTGCTATCTATCTGAATAATATACAATATTTTTATTATTACAGTCCAACTGAATATCTTGTTTATAATAGACAACAGATATATAAATTAATACAATAAAATTCTGTATTCAATTGTTATCTGACTCTCTTCTTTATATATTTGAAACAAAAAAAAACAACTCAATTATTAAATTGTTGTTATCCAAACGTCTGTATAATTAATTTCTCGAATTATATTGAATAGTTTCTATACAATTCAATTTCGCTTGTTGCTGACAAACAAATACTGCAACTGCTGTTACAAATTTGTCGAAACTCTGTTTACCGACTATATTATCAAATTTTCGATAAAACTTATTATTTAGATATCTGAAGTTTAGTTTTAGACTTGTATATAACAAAAATTTTCAGTCTTATTTTCAGAGATTTGCAGCTTTTGCAAAATAAGCAATTGTAATTTTTCTCTTAAACAACAGATTTTTTGTATTTAATATCTTTTTGCGTTTCAGTATAGTATCTATTGTATAAAAATTTATATTTTGTTTATTATAAGTACAGATCTGTTTTATATAATTTATTTTCTTGTTAATTTGTAAATAGAAGATTTTAATACAATAAATATATATTTTTTTAAAATATTTTGTATTTCAGTTGTCGATAGATCCGAATTTTCTGATAAAATTTTTGTAATAGTTAAAAATATAAAACTTGAATTTGTTAAATATTTTTTGTTTGATCTCGATCTCTATTGTGTTGTAGACTGTAAATATTGTTTTAAATATATTAATTTGATTTTGCGCAAGATTTAGATATTTCAGTATATTTTTGTTGTAAAAACTATATATAATTAGTATAATAAAATTTAATATTGCAATTGTAATCTGCAGTATCTCCGAAGCTAGCTTGAGTAGCAGAGATATTATAATAGTTATTAGCTGCTATATAATAGCACTTTGTTTGTTGTTTGTCTATTGTTTGATATTGCTGAAATAGATAAAGATATACAATTTGTAAACAGAAAAAATTGCTCGAAATCTTTAATTAAATTGAAAAACGATATTTGTTTTGTTGATAATTTTCTCGATTTGTATATATTTAACTGTTGTTCGATTTTTTCGAACAGTTTTCTTGAAAATCTTCTTTAATTATTGAATAAAATCTATAAAAATACTCTTTTTCAGCTGATAAAGAGAGTCTATTATTATAACAGTATATATATTAATATAAGAAAAATTTCAAGCGAAATTCTTGATATTGTATATATAGTTTTTGTCAGTTTAATTAACTATATATCGATTTTGTTTGTCTATTTGCATTTTTGTATCTTAATATATTCGAGTTTTCTATATTTTTATAATATTCTCTCGACAGTCCGACAATATTGTGCAGATTGAACAATAAATATTTTGTTTAATATTTGTAACAAAAATTTGTTTCGAATAGTCAATTATTATTTCAGCAAAAACTGAATAACAGTATCTGAATTAATTATTAGCACAACAGATATCGAGCAAGTTGTAAATAGACAATTGTTTAAGTACTGAGATATCTCTAGAAGATCAGCTGATATTTACAAGAATATATTTAAAATATATTTATGTTTTGTTATAAGAGCTATTTATAGTAATAAATTTTTATATTTAATAGTCTGATATTATTCTTTTCTGCATAAACAATAAAAATATAACTTAACAAAACTATATTCGAACTCTTTTGACGTCGGCAAACTATACAATCAAAATTGTCAATAGTTATATAGACAGATTAAACGTTTTAATTGTTTTGTTGTCTGAAAAATATAGTTTTGTCTGTAGCAATAAATATAAAAACAATTGTAGTTTTTGACAGATAAATTGCTTGCTTCTTTTATTAGTTGTCTGCGGTTTAATATTAATTCTATAGTTTCTTTCTCTTGCCGATATACTGTTGTATTAATATATATTTGAAATTCTGAGTGTACAATTTGTAATTTATAAAAAAACAAATAATTTTCTCAATTAATTGTTATTGTATATAGTATTTTCGATTTGATTGTTTTGTGTTTTCGATATTAAATTTTAGTTCAATTTTTTTGTATTTCTATATATTGTTTTTAATACTCTATTCGATTTGCTCGAGTCTCGTAAACTATTGTTAATTGTTTTTGAAAAATATAAAACAATACAGCAGTTTCAGTCGTTTGTTGTTAAAGAAACAATCTATATTGTCTTTTGTATATTGTAAAATATAAGATCAGTAGACAAACGCGTAGTCTGTTCTGTTGTAAAAAAGATTGTAGTATTTGTTCAAGAAATAGATATATATTTTGTTCTTGTTTTTTAGTTTCAATCGATTTAATTGCTGTTGTATTTTCTTGTTATACTTTTTGTTTTTTGAAAAAATTCTATATATTTTTTGCTGAATTTTGTTCGAGTTTTTAGTTGATTTTTCGATTTTTCTGTTTGTAATCTCTTTGTATATCTCTTTCCGCAATATTGTTAATATAAATAGAAGACTGTCTTTCGATCGATCTGCGCATCTACTATTAGCAGCTGTATCTATATTTGTATCTATATTTAGATTTTTTTTTGTCGATATTGTGCAACTCTGTTTAAATCTGTTAATACAATACTTTCTCTGTTAATTCTGATAGAATAAACTCTGTGTCTGATATATTTGTTAATATATCGAAATTTATTGAAATATTGTTATCTGCTATTCTTGCGTCTGTATTGCTATTTATAGTAGAGTTTGTTTCGATATCGAGATCTAATAAAAATTTAGATAAAAAAATATTTTCGAACTCGAGAATATAGTCTGATAGTCGAAAATTTTGATAGTTGCAAATTTTTTGCGCGCGTTTCTGCTCTATCTATTTTTTAATTGCAAAATTTTTACTGAATAATTGTAATTCTAGTTTGATCAATTTCTTACAATAATTTTTGTATATTTTTATTTTTCTGCTTTCTTTAAGTATTTTCGCGCAGCAGAAATATAATATTCGATTTATTAAAATTTATATATCTTGAAAACTCGAGCAGTACTTAATACAACGCAGCTGTAATACAATATCCGAGTTTAACACAATAGTTGCACTTTTGTTCTGTTTTAGTTATATTATACTAGCGATAAATAGATACGTTCAGAATTGAATTTTTTGTTTTAATAGTAAATATAACAGTCAAGAATCTCTAGTTGATTGTATAGTAGTTGCAATAAATCTCGATTAGAGTAGTTAGAAAACAGTACAATAGAATTTTTTGCAGATATTACAATTTGCGTAGCAAATTTTTTACTCGAGATTCTGAAATTTGATTTTTTTCTTGTTGCTCTTCTAGCAATAAAGAAGAAAAAGAGTTAAAAAATAAAAATAAAAATTGTATTAGACAATTGTCTGTCGATTGTTTGTCGACAATACTAATATTAGTCGACAATTTGACAATTGCAGAATTTTTGCAAATATACTATTCTTGACCGCTTTCTTCTCTATTCTTTTCTACAACTAAAATTTCTGAGAGACTATTTTATATATATATATATATATCTATATCTACTCAGAAGAAGCGCACTTCAGTTAAAACAAAAAAAATTACTATTATCGATAACAAGAATAACAACAATATAATCGATATCGATATATCTATTATTCTGTCGATTACTTTTTTCAAAAAAGATCGAGTCTGCAAAATCTCGACTATCGATAATATTAATATTAACAAATCTGTTAACAAATTTAAGAAAAGCAAAAAAAAATTAAAACAACCGAGTCTGCAGACAACTCTATTAAAACTATATTATATTAGAATTCTTTATTTACAATTAAAATCAACAAACTATGTTAGCGTGCTTCTGTTACAAAAAACAAAATTGTAGTTTGCGTTTTTTCTACTTCTATAATCGAATACAATAAAACAAACTGTATATTTTTGTACAAGAAAGATATCAAAAAAAAACTCTAAATCGAAATTTGCGTTATCGGAGAACTATAACTGATCAAAATATTGTATCAAGCTATTTTTATAAATTTGTCGAGTATATAGAATTCAATGCGTTAATAGCAGAGATTAAACAGATAACAGAAATTTTAGAAATAAAATACTATAATATATTTCGATTATTAAGCAGAACTTTGTCGAATTGTTGTGTTCTGAAAAAAATAAAATATACTGAAAACAAACAAGAAAAAGAAAAAAATAAAGAATCTGATTTAAATATTTAATATTGATTTAAACAGCTTCGCGATTGTAGAGAAAATAGCAACAACTATAATAGTTGTTTTGAAAAAAAAAAGAAAAAGAGTTTTGCAGAAATAGAAAAACAACTTCTAACAAAAATTGTCTTTTCTCAGAATTTATATCTCTTTTTTTTTGACTGCAATTTTAGAAGAAATGTCTTAAATTCTGCTCGACAACAATTTGCGCGTATAAAAGAGAAAATAAATTTTTTCGATATATTTGATAATCGACTTTTTTTTGAAATCGATACAAATATAGATTGCTTCTTTTGAGAAAACAGACTTATAGCTAGATTTTTACAATCGACAAGAATTATATATCGATTTTCGCAAAAATCAGATATAATCTCGATTATTTGTATATTATTTAGTCTGTTAAAACAGAGCAAATATTGTTTCTGATCTTTTTCTTCTATAAATTGTTAATTTAATATTTTCAAACTGTGTATATTCGGATTGTTCTGACTATCTGATACTATATTTAACAAATTAGATAAAAAACTGTTTGAAAATATATTCAAAGCAGCAGTTCTGTATAATATTGATAGTTAAGAGCTGTATAAAGACTTGTTTTCGATTTCGAGCAGTTTAATTAGTCAAAATCAAACAATATTGTTTTGAAATATTGCAATTATATTGTTTGTTTTTCCGAAATTATCTCGCTGTAAACAAAAGCTGTAATATCTAGTATTGATCGACAATACTTTTTCTTTTTCGGACTGCGCTTCTGCATTCGAATATATTGCTAAAAAGAGAAAAAAATTTGACTATAGACAACTTTTATTAGTTGTATAGTTGTTGTTAGCGCGCAACGCAAAACTGAGTAATTTGCAATAGTTTTCGATAAAGAAGATCTCCAATAGTATAGCACTATTAGAGTAAATAGATACTGTTTGTATAATACTGTCGATATAATAATACAATAATTTTTTCTGTCTTGATAGAGAGACGCGAGTACGCGCAGTAGATATAGATATTTTTGTAATTTTGTCGAAAAAAATATTCTCTGATAATCAAATATAGAATTTTTCTTTTCTTTTGCGCCAGCATGCGATTGCCAATATTGTAGATTGAAAAAAATTAATATAATAGAGAGCGTCTTTTGTTACTCCGGAAAGCGTGCAGAAATTTTTTAATAGTACTTACAGTAATATGCAGTCTAGACGCGTTATTTTGTTGATCGATAATAAGTAGACTAATATCGACTGATATCGACTGATATCGACTGATATTGACTGACGTCGGCTGATATCGGCTGACTCTACAATTACGAAATTCTATTTTTGCAATCTTATATTATAATAAAGAAATCCGCTTGATTTCCGCTCAATCTTTACTTTTATTTCGATCAATCTCTGTATTTCTTTCTCTGCATTATATTATCTTTTTTATTTGATATTTTATCAGCAGCGTTACCGCAGCAAACGGTATCAAGTATAGTTAAATAAAAGTTGTAAAACGCGTCTACAATCAAAAGTGTTTTAAGAATTGATAACAAATTATATATTGAAATCGAAAATGTCGCTCAATCTCTGCTCAAGAATGTCGGAAAGATCGACAATAAATTCAAAACAACAATCGATCAAACCGAATTGCATTAAATTAGCAAAACACTATACAAAAATCTTGATTATTGTATAGATATTATATTTGATTAAAATAAGAAATTGTTTGTTTTCAACAATTTTGTTCTGCTATAAAATCGACAAGCAAAGCAACGTTAGCTTTTAACTTCCAGATTAGAAAGCAGTACAACACTAATAAATAGAAAGAGCGCAAAAATATCGATCAAAAATAAAAAAATTTCTATTAGTCGATTAAAGAGTGTCAAACTAAAAACTACAGAAAATCGCAAATTATTTTTAGTATTCGATTTTGCAAATATTTAAGTCTAAAATTTCGACTATTGCTTCAGAGATAATATTTTGCAACTTAAAGATATCTGAACTTCTATACAATTAATCAGCAATTTTATCAATAAATTTATATCGAGCAATACAATAAAGCCGAGACATATAGATTATAAAATATATTTGAACTTTTGTATAGAGTAGTCAATTATTTAAAGCAACAAAAATATTATACAGTTTGAGATCGAAAATTGTTTTGTTACTATCAGTTTTTCAAAAAAATTGCGCACTATCTTGATAAGATTTGCTGTAATTAAATTTATAATATTTAAATTTAAAATTGTTTCGATCGATTTTAAGAGTAGTAAATTTATATCTGAGAATAGTACAGTAATATTATTAACTGAAAATATTGATATAGACTTCGATTTAATTAAGATTTTGTATATTGTTACAATCGAGTTTCTATTATATTTGTTGCAAATTTTACAGTCTTTTTCTAATATCGATAAGTCTCTGCTATCGACCGAATCTAATATTAAAGATATATCAATTATCGATATTGTTTTTACTATCAATTTATATCGACTGCAGACTTCAGATATATCGATATTTAAATTCTATTATTTAACAAAAATTTATTCTTTTGACTACAGTTTTTGTTTGTTTTATATTTTAAAATTTTTGTCTCGAAATCAAAGTTCGAAACTACTGTTTTATTCTATTCAGCTATATTGTCTACAATTGTATCAGCTATACTGTTTACAATTGTATCAGATATATTGTCTACAATTGTATCAGCTGTATTGTATACAAATATATCAGTTGCGTTAAATACAATAGTATTAACAGCAATATCTATATTGCGTCAGCAGCAGAATCTGTTGCTGAATTAATAGCTGCAGCAAATAGCAACTTAGTCGAGTTTATTAGCAAACAGAAAATAGACGCATACAAAATTTATATCAGAGACAATTTGAAAAAAGCAAATAAAATAGACAATAGCAACAATTTAAGCAATAAATAGTTTTTTGAAATCAAATCAGAGAAGTCAAAAACAGAAAATATTGAAAAATACAAAAATCGACAGATAATACAGAAACAACAGACAATATATCGAATAACGCAGAAATAATAGATATTGTATTCGATAACAAAAATAGAAAAGCCGGTAAAAATTATACAGTAGAGAACAATAATATAATTATTGATTAATCGAATCTCGACAAAATAGAGAAAAATAAGCAGTTAGAAACAGATCTCTTGAAAATAAACAAAAATAAAAAAAAAAGAGTATTCGAAATTCAGATTCTGAATATTAAGAAAACAAAAGTCTGCAAATATATTATATTAGAGAATCAGAGCAGATTTTGTGTTTTCTGACAGAAAAATACAACAACAATTAGTAAAAATTCAGAGATTGAATTGTCGAAATAAAAAAAAATTGTACTTTTTTCAAATACTAAAATTTGTTACTATATTTCAGATACAACAAAACAAAACTAGAGATAAATTTAATAACAATAAAATAAATATCGACAAAATATAATACTTGATTCTTAAAACTACAAAAATAATTTTTAATTGACAATTGTGTCGAAAAAACTTTATAACAAATAGTTTTTTTTATTTTAAATCGCTGATTAATACTGACTTGCCGCAAAATTCAAAAAATTTAAAAAAAAAACTTTTTAAATGCACACAAATATCTTGCAGATAATATCGAAAATAGTAAATATTTGTTCAAAAATATCAATTTTTGACTTTTTCTATACTACTGTATTTCTGACAAAATTACTCGAAATCTTTTATTACTAAATATTGATTTAAAACTAACAAATATTTAGCTGAACTTGCTGAATTTCTTTCTAAGAAAATAAAAGATATTGTACAACAAAAGTTCCAAATTGCTGAAAATAATATTTAGAATTGTATATAGTAATATTTTTGAAAAGTTTGAAAAACAATCGATCGAGTTTGACACTCTATTATACTAATAATTACTAATACTTCTATATTTCAAATCTGTTCAAAAAAGATTTCGATCGATATATTTTTACTATTAGTTCTTTATTATATAATAGTTAGATAGTTAAGATGTTGTTTTTTACAAAACTATATCGAAATAGAAAATCGAGATAGTGTCAGTGCAGTATACTGTTTTTTTCGAAAACTATTAGAGACAAATTTTACTACAAAAAGCAAATATAGAGTACAACTATTAGAAATTTCAAGAAATTTGTCGAACATTTCTATTAAAAATTTATATTTTTCAGTAATATTTTTTGCGAAATATTCGAGAACTTAATTAAATATATTAAAATACTAAAATTCGATATAAATTAAATAGAAAATAAAAAATTTTGTTATAGAATCGAAACAGCTATTTTAGAACTACAGAAAATTTTCGATATTTTATTGAAAAATTTTAAAAAATCTATACAGAATATACAAATTATAAAAATCAAATTTCGAAAAATTGTCGAGCTGCTTTTAATTAGACAAACAAATAGAACAGATTTCTCTAATTTTAAAATTGAAAAACTCTCGAAATTATACAAATATACTATTTATATCGAGCAGCTATATTGATAGAAAAAATATATAAATTTGTTTAGAGCAGAATTCTCCGAAAATATTAAAAAACTGCTGACAGAATATTACACTATATAGATTAACAATAGTAGTAAAAACGATAAATCTATTGCAATTCCGAACAGCAAGTTCAACAACAGTATTTATAGCTTGCAAATAATAGTATTTTTATCTTATACTGAATATTTGAACTATGTTGAGAAGATAGATTTGAAAAAAGTAAAAACAAAAATATTAAAAGAAAAAACTTTGCTATCGAATATTAAATATTACACAAAATATAACAATAATCCAGCAAACAACTCGAGAATAATATTATTATATTGTTAAATCGCAAGACTATCAAAAAAACAAAGAATACTTGTTAAGTCTGTATTGCTGTCGATAGCTATAGTCTTTTGCAATATATATACTATTGCTCTCTATCTTTACTCTGATATCTATTATATATTGCTAAGTTTGCAACAATTCGATATATTAAAATTTAAATTGTTAACTGATTGCAGATCTAGTTTATTAGAATTTTTTATTTTAAAAAGTTAGTACTGTTCTATATCGATTCAAATCAATTCGAGCGTACAAAAATTGTAAAAAAGTTTCAGAAAAAATATAATTTTAACAAATTTGTAAAATTCGACAAAAATATATTGTTTAAACAAAACTTTCAATTTTGTTTTATAGTCGAAACAACCGATATTCTAAAAGTCGATTTAATTTTAATTAAAATTACAAATACTTTGATTATCAAATCGATTTTTATAAAAAGTACAGATATATAGATCTGAAAGCAAAACTATCGAATCAAATAGAAAAAAATATACTATATATAGAGATTTATATATAATTTGATTGTCGAGAAATATACTATTATTGAAAGCTATCTTGAATGCGAAATTCCAATATTGAAAAATTACAATATAGATTCTTGTATACAAACAAGAAGACGGTCGATAATCTTGCAAGTAGACAGTAATTTATTTGAAATACTATAATTGCTAATAGTACAATAATAGTCTACTGTTGCACAATCTAATCTAATGCTGAGCAATTCAATAAATCTTTTTTTTTTTTTGGATATCTTTTTTGCATGCTTCGCAAATCTATAGAGCGACAGCAAAATAGCTTTTATAAGTTGAGAGATCTCGATATAAGATAGAGTAAGTAATTTTAACAATTAAATCAGTAAAACAGATAATATTAGAGACTGATTATTCGACAATTATTCGATAATCGATCGATTGTTATTTAATAGTCGATTAACAAATAATCGATTCAAAATCTTATTAACAAATCAAATCGTAACTAGATTACTTTATAACTAGTTTATATTAAACAAAATATATATACTGCATTATAGCTACTGTATATTGTAATTCTATATTATAAAAAATATTAAATCGAGATAAGAGTAGTCTGTGCACAGAATTATTATATAGATAGAAATTAAAAAATAAAAAAAGAATTTGCGTTGTCAGCAATATAAAAGAGAATAAATTGTTTTTGTTACTGCTATTGTATCAATTTGATCTTGCAATTTATAATACAATAGCAGCTCTCAAATAATTATAATTTGCTAATTGTTGTTTATTATAGTTTACTTGCTAATATATAAAATAATATTGTCGATAGTTGTTCGACAGCCGATTTTTGTAAATAAATGTGTCTAAACTGTCAGATAATCTAATTTTATTTCGAGATATTTTATTTTTATCTATTTCTATTTTTCTTTGTATATATATATTCTGTAGATTACACAATATAGTTAGTCTAAAAAAAAAATAGAACAAAGAAAATATCAAAAATACTCTAAATATTAACAACAAATTTTATATTGAGATCGAAAAAGTTGTTCAATCTTTGCTCAAAAAAATCGAAAAAATCGACAATAAATTCAAAACAAAAACCGATCAAAACAAATTGACAAAAATTAGTATCGAACTATACAAAATTTTTGATAATTGCTTCGATACTACAGTCGATAAAAATAAAAAAATACTGATTGTAAAGAATTTTGTTCTACTATAGAACTGTCGAGAAAAGCAACGCCAGCTCTTAGTTTCTAGATCAGAAAACAGTGCAATATCGATAAACAGAAAAAATACAAAAATATCGATTAAAAAAAAGATTTCTATCAGTTAATCAAAGAGCGTTAAGCTAAAAACTACAGAAAACTACAAGCTATCTTCAGTATCCGATTCTGCAAATATTTAGATCTGAAAATTCGACTATTATTTTATAGACAAATATAGAAATAATATTTTGCAACTTGAAGATATCTGAATATCTATATAGCTAGTCAGCAATTTTATCAATAAATTTATATCGAGCAATACAATAAAGTCGAGATATATAGATTATAAAATACTGATTAATTTTTGCGTAAAATAGACAATAATTCAAAGCAACAAAAATATTATACAATTCGAGCTCGGAAGTCGTTTCGTTTTTGTCAACTTGATAGAAAAACTGCAAATTGTATTAAGAAAATTTGTTGTAGACAAATTTATAATATTTAAATTTAAAATTATTTCGATCGATTCTGAGAGCAGTAAATTTATATTCAAAAATAGTATATTAATATTAATAACTGAAAATATTAATTTAGATTTCGATTTGTTTACTTTTTCGCGCATTAATACAATACAGCTTTTATTGTATCTATTTTAGATTTTACAGTTTTTTCTCGATATCGACAAGTTTTTGCTATCGACAGAATATAATATCAAAAATATATCAAGTATCGATATTATTTTTGCTATCAACTAATATCGAATATAGCTTGCAAACGTATTGACAGCAAATCAATATTATTTAGCAAAAAAAAAATTTCCGATTATAGTTTTCTATTGCTACAGATTTTTACATTTTTGTTACAAAATCTAAGTTCGAGCTTACTGCTTTGTTCTACTCTATTATATAGTTTACAGTGTTATCTGCTGCATTATCTATAGCAGTACTATTTGTATTTTCTATTAAAATATTAATTGTATTGCAGACAAGCGTTTCGACAGCGTCAAATACAGCAGTATTAACAATAATATATACAATAGTATCAGATAGAAAAAAGAGACTTCTGCACAAACAAAAAACAATATTAGACAAACAATTCGAAACAGAGAACTTTTTTTCTAATAGCAAAAAATTACAAAACAAATAGAAATTCAAGAAAAAAAACAACAAAAACTTTTATTACAAATATCAAAAAATTACAGAATTAGAAAATAAAACACAGATATCGAATAATAAATTGATCGACAAAAAAATGTTAGATATTTTGTCTGATAACAAAAATAGAACAATTGATAAAAAATATATAGTAGAGAACAACAATATAGCTGTTAATTAATTGAATTTTGCTGAAATCGAAAAAAATAAACAAATAGAAATAGATCTAATCGAGATAAACAAAAATATCAGAAAAAAAATACTTGATACTTAGATTCTGAATATTAACAAAACAAAAATATACAAATATATTGTATTAGAGAATCGAGACAAGTTCTGTAAATTCTGACAAAAAAATAGAACAAAAATATACAAAAATCTATTAATTGAATTGTCTAATCTAAAAAAGAAATTGTATTTCTTTTAAACTTTTAAACTTGTTATTATGCTGCAGATATAGCAATTCAAGATTAGAGATAATTTTAATAGCAACAAGATAAATATTGACAAAATATAGTGCTCGATTTTAGAAACTATATAAAAAATAATCTTTAACTAATTTGTTGTTATAAAATTGTTGCAACAGATAGTTTTCTTTGTTCTGAATCGATAATTTATATTTGTATAACAGAAAATTTGAAAGTCTTAAAAAAAGAATTTTTTAACAGTATACAAATATCTATTACAGAATATCGAAAACAATAAATGTTTGTTTAAAAAACTCAATCTCTAATTTTTTAAATATTTCTATATTTCTGACAAAATTATACAGAATTTTTTGCCGCTAATCTGTTGTTCTAAACTGCAAGTTATTCAGTCGGACTTGTTAAATTCTATACTGAAAAAGTAGAAATTATTGTACAATTATAACTACAAGTTGCTAAAAATAACGTTCAGAGTTGTATATAACAATATATTGAAAAAATCGAGATTTCTGTCAAACTATTGCGATAAGTATATTGTTTTGCCGAAAATAGACAATAATTATATATATTTCTATATTTCTGATCTGTTTAAAAAAAACTTCGATTGCTATATTATTGCTATCAGCTCTCTGTTATATAAAAATCAAATAATCAAGATATTGATCTTTTCGTTGCAGTATTCGAATAGAAAAAATAAATAAAAAATATTTAGTATATTAATTTTCTTCGAAATTACTAGAGATAAATTTTACTATAAAAAGCAATAATAGAGTATTACAATCAAAAAATTTATCGAATTTGTCGCAAATTCTGATTACAAGTTTATATTTTTTAGCAGTATTTTTTGCGAAATTCCCGACAACTTAACTGAATAAATCGGAGTGCTGAAAATCGATATAAACTGAACAAATAACAAATATCTTTGTAATATAATTGAAGCAGCAATTACGAAACTGCAGAAAACTTTTAATATTTTATTGAGAAATCTTAAAAAATCAATACAGAATATTCAAATTATAGAAATTAAATTTCGCAAAATTGTCGAGCTGCTTCTAATAAGACAAACAGATAAAACAGATTTTTTCGATTTTAAAATAGTAAAATTTTCGAAACTCTACAAACAAACTATTTATATTGCAAAACTGTATTAATAGAAAAAGAAAGTCCAATCAATTAAAGCAGAGTTCTCGGAGACTACTAAAAAGCTGCTGACAGAACACTATAAAATATAAATCAAAAATAGCAAAAAAAACAATAAATTAACTGCGATTTCAGATAAGAAGTTTAACAACAAAACTTATAATTTACAAATAATAGTATTTCTCTGTTTTGCTAATTATCTAAAATATATCGAAAAACCAGAGCTGAAAGAAATCAACGCCGAGATACTAAAAAGAAAAATCTTGCTACAAAATATCAGATATTATACAGAGTATACAAATTTAATAATAGACAATCCGAAAATCGATATACTATTTTGTCGATTTGCAAAATTGTCGAAAAATTAAAAAATAATTGTAGTATCTGCGTTTCTATCAGTAGTTGTAGTATTTTACAATATAAGTACTACAGCTTTCTATCTTTATTATAGTCTCAATACGTTTGTGGCTCAGATCGCAATAGCGCAATACTATAAAAAAAAACAATTAATTGCAAATCTAGTATATTGAAAATATATTTTTCGAAATATCAGCACTGTTCTATTCCGATCTAAATCAATCGAAATATATCAAAATTGTCGAAAACTTTCAAAAGAAATATAATTATAACAAAACAATAAAATTCGAAAAAAAAATATTGTTTAAACAAAACTTCCGATTGCGTTTTATAGTCGAAACAATCGATATTCTATTAGTTGATCTGATTTTAATTAAAACAAAATATATTGTAATTATCGAATCGATCTTTATAAAAGATATAGAAACACAAATCGGAAAATATATATATTGTATCGATTAGAAAAAAATGTGCTATATTTGAAAATTAGTATATAATTTGAGTGTCGAGAAATAAATTATTATTAAGCGACAGTTTGAGCAAAAAATCTTTATAATAATTTTATACAACAAAAAGTTTCAAATATCGAAAAAAAAGTATTAGAGACTGCTCGATAAAATCTGAGATAATAATATTCTGTTTTGTATTGTCGAAATCTTTTGTGTTTAAAATCGAGTATTTTTATAAATAAAATATTTTGCGCTGTCGATAAATATATTGTATAAAATATTTGTTTAACAGTTTCTTCAATTAATTTTCTAAATTCAGAGATTCTTATATTTATCTAAAATATATTTAATATATATCTACAGTTTACAATTATATATAATATTTAGTTATCGACTTTGCAAACAATAGAATTATTTACCGATTACAAGTATACTATTGAAAGTTGCATACTAAACAAAGATCTACTTGTATTATAATAATTTCAAAAGAAACAGAATTACTATAAGATTATAGTCGACAATTCGAACAAAGTTAGATTTATAATTAATCGGTTTCAAAATAATTATTTGATAATTAGCTAATAGTCGAATAATAGTCGATCGACGCGTTGAAAATATACTAAATTAATATATTATAATTTGTATAATTTTTTATTGCAGACTTTTCTTTGTAGATCTCTTTTATCAATTTTTGTATTTTAGTTGCCGATTCTTTTATCGAGTATTCTAAAGAACTTTCAATCGATATTGTCAAATAAATAGTATATTTTATAACTATACTATATTGTTTGATTTATTTTATTGTTTCTCTGCTACAGTTTAAAATAAGTATCGACAAAAGCGCAAAAAGAGAACGCGCAGAACTTATACAATTTCTTTTTAAAATAGCAAACGTTTGTTCTGTATTCAATTGTAAAAAATAAAAACTAATTTGCTCAATTGTTAACAAAATCAGATATTCTTGAACTTTTCTAGACTGTTTTTTGATTAATTTTGCAAGAAAAATATTATTGATAATAATAATAAAAACAACAAGAAGTCAGTAATAATTTTAAAATATAGATAGATCGATAAATCTGTAATAGAGACAACTATTAACTATTATTTTGTATACAATAGCAAATCTAGTTGTATTAAAAGTTATATAAGTTTGCTCAAATTTAGATCAAAAATATACTGATCAGAAACAATAGAAAAATTTAATAAAAATTAACAAATTGTTGTTTAATCTGACAAATAGTCAAAACAGCAAGAATCTTGCTGTTTTGTTCTTGTTAGTATATATACAGTATAGTAGTATTTTAGATACAGAATTCTTGTTTAATAACAACAAAAATAGATTTAATCAGATTTCTAAATTGCAACAAAGAAAAACTATATAGCTGTAAAATATATATTGTCGATATATCTGTATAAACAAAAATAACAAGAATTTTGTATATAGCAAGACCGAGAGATAACTCAAAACTGTAATATTTTCGAATTACAACAGCAATACAGATATTATTTATTTTTTCGAATATAATTGATATTTGTTCTCGATACTGATAAAATATCTATAGATAGAGCAGCAAAAATCTACAAAAATACAAATTAATTTAGAACTATATACTCTTGAGTAAAAAATAGTAAATCGATACTAATATTTAAACTTGTTAGAATTCGACTAACGCAAAAACAATTATACAACAAAATAAACTACTTTTGCAATTATATTATAGAGAAAATCTGCAATCTGATTGTTCGAATATATAATATCGACAGAAACGACACAATAGACTATATTGCAAAACTACTGAAATATAATATATTTACTTGCTTAGTATATTAAAACGTAAAAATTCAAAAAAAACAGCAATAGCAACTAAAACTATATAGAATTTTTGCAGACAATTTCTGTATTCAATTTTTTTAAAAATAATATATTACTTTTTTTACAAATTCTCTGTCGATCAACAATAGAATATCGAATATTAAAAAAATACAGATCAGCTATTTGATTCGATCTATTTCAAACTAGTATTTTTTATTATTGCTGATGTACATATAGCTATACAGAAGTAAGAAAACAATACTAAAGAAAAAATATTTTTTGCGAAAAATGCTGCAAAAAATAGATTTCTGATATTAGATAAGAGAGCTGTCGATTAATACAAGCAGAAAAAATAATCAGAATTGAGAAAATTTAATATAAACAATTTTTCGAGAAGCAGCAGAGTATGCTGCTCTATATAGAACTGACAATACAAAAAAAAGTTAAAAAATATATAGAATCTATATACGGTAATTTTCAGATAGACTATTTAATCAAAAATTTTATAAACAATTTGTTTAACAAGTTCGGCTTCGATATAAAAATCTATTACAAAAAAATCGAAAGTTTGAAATTAAACAGAAACAGTTGTTAACACAATATTTTAGTAAATATAATTTTTAGACAGCAAATTCTTCGGCTAATAGCAATACAAATACAGAATCTGAAGAATACTCTTAATATCGAGAACAATTATTATATAGATAATACGCAATGTTTGCTGAAATCGAGAGAGATCAGATTAGCAGTTAACAATTGTTAATATTAGCAGTCGAATATCTTTTTCGACAGTAAAAACAATATTATATCTGTATATATTTAGACAGACGCCAAGACTTCAAAAAATTATAATATAAAAAAAAATAAAAACAATTTTTGTTGTATACAAAATGTGCCGATATATTAATAAATGTTGTTGTTCGACAGTTATTTAACTATACTAATACTGTTAGTTTACAAAATCTGTTGATAGTCTGTCGGAAATTGAAAATTATCCGATTAGCAAAAATAGCAAAAATAGAGAATCTAATAATATAGATAGCAAAAAAATAAAATAGTTCTAAGCAACAGATATCGAAAGCTGATTGTTGTTTTAATCTGTCAGCAATAAAACAAACAATAGAGAAAACAATAAAATATATTTTTAGAAATTCGATATTTATAGTAGCTAACATTTTGCAATACAGCTTTCTATTTTTTCTTTCGATCGAAACAACAAACAAATATCAAAAAATAAATCTGTTATTCAGATCGAAATATTTCAGATATTTCGATATTTTCTAACAGTACTATATATATAATTTACTAGTCTTGCAGAATACTGAATCGACAGTATTAGAACTGATAGACAATTCTTGCAAATAAATAATAGTTTAATATAATAAGAAAAAAAAATATTCTAGATATTCAATAATACAAAAAAATATTAGCTGAACAACTGTTAAAAAGATACTAGATTTGAAGAGCAATTAATAGCTAAAATATATTATTGAAAAGAAAATCGACAAAGAGTTTTTAAATAGAAAAAGTAATTAATATATATTAAATATTGCAAAATAGAAAAATATAATTAGAAGAGTTTTTACAAAATACAAAAACAAAATAATTATTGTTCGAGTAATCAAAAAGTTAAAAACAAAAAAAGATTAGATAGATTTTTTGTTTTGTTTTCTGTTTATTACTACTGTTATTTATATCTTCGATATAATCGAATTGTTTGTATACTATATGCTGTTCGAGTTCTTGCTAGATAGACTCTATTAATAGTTGTTAAATAATATTTGTTTCGGAACATTTTTTGCGCAAATTAAAAATATTTGTTTTTAAAAAGTGCAGATAGATCTTGAACTTTGTATATTTTCAGATATTATAGAAACAACTGACAATTCAGAAATTGCAGATATAACAGTAACTACAGTTCTATCAAAAAGTATACAATATATTTGAAAATATTAATATAAACAAATTTTCTGAATTGTTTATATTTACAGACTTGACTGATATTACTGAACTGTAAAATTTGTTCGATCTAGTATTAAATATCGAATATAACAATCTGTTCGATCAATTCGAACAATTTGAGTTTGTATTGTTAATCGACAATCGGCTGACATATTATTTGATACAGAAAATTTTGCAAAAGATTGTCGATCTACCGATCTAATCGGACTTACTAGAATTTTGCAAATATATAGCAAATATTTAACTAGAACTCAGGGTTTCCGTTCTATCCGATTCAGTCAGATTCTAAAAGGGAATCGCCGATATTTATTAGTTTTATAAATATTTATTCGAATAATTTATTATTATCTTTATTTATATTGCAATAATATTTAAGATTTGTAAATATTAAAAAGAAAAAAAGAAACTATAAATATTAATTTATATTTAAGATAAATTCTCTTGTTATATAATTGTTTTGTAAATTCTCTTTATAAATTAATTAAATTACTAATAATACTTTAGAATTAAAATATAATTAAAATACTTATTTAATAAAGTTGTTTTAAGCTTATAATTACTTAAAGCAAATAATATAGTACAATTATATATCTATTGCTTGTTTATAAAATCTATAATATAGAAGATCTAATATATACAAGATTGTTAAGACGCTAGTCTAATCGGGTAAGAGTCTCGTAGAAGGCAGTCGTATCTTATTGACTCTAATAGTTGCTAATTCGAGTCTCTTCAAAGAGCTCTGCGTAACAAGAGAGCTACTGCTGGATACGAGAGAGATCAAGATAACAGTGCTTGGCTATCCACCATACTATCTAGTATGGCGAAAACCCACTGCACTTCCCTTCTTACAGCATCCGTATCTTTTTGACCCTCCCTACCACTCCTATTCTGCCTAGATAGCAGGGAAGACGGCCGACTTCGCAGCCGTCTTGATAACCCTTCCGGTGGCTTTGTACCATCGGCGTCCTCCGTTGAACCATCTATTGATAGCGACGAAGATGCTTCAAGATGGCCGATAGCCCAGACGCCTCTTGTATAGATAGAACTCGCTTGTTTTTGGAGTGCTTTGAGTTCCAGAAGCAGTAGCATCAATCTTGAGCAGCTATGTCTTCCTCATCCCCTTGTTTACTTTCCCCCTTCCCCATTTCCCAAGACACAATATCCTCGACAAACAAACCATTCCAAGGTGTAATCTCTTCACCGGAAACCCCCATATCAGCCACTAGTCCGAATCTCCTTAGGTCCAAGTGCTCTACAAGACTACCAGCGCACTCTGGACCCTCATCAGCGCCCTCCTCGGAATACCGCGAACCTTCCACGGCGCCTTACGTCCGCCTCCGACTCAAAGACCGCCATCTCATCCGTAATGGCGGCACCACCTCCATTGGTTTGTACGCTGCCGCCTTGGCGCGCCGCATCGACGCTCATATTACCCCCACCGCTCGCGCCCCCGAAAAGACCGAGCTGATAAAAGAATACGGCGCCGAGGAAGTCATCGCCGATACCGCCACCTCCATCTCGGCCCAAGTCTAGCAGCCCGGCAAATGGTGAATTCGACAAGACCGTGTTGCAGATTCAAGGCGTCCCCGCCGTAGAGAATTCTCTGCAAAGCGTCGTTATAGACTGGACACTGTTGTGGTAAGAAGCGTAGGCGACAGATTTTCGTATAAAGAGAGGTCTAGTCCGATGCTAGTGATACCGATAGGGGTGTGGTGGACGATGTTCTGTGGGGGGAAGAAGATGGTAATGCCGTTGGAGCACTAAATCGGTCTAGCAGCTGCAGCAGATGCCAGTTTAAGAGAGTGGTCCATGAGTTGAGGGAGACGCATAAGTTGATGGATTCGAATCGATCGGCGGGGAAATCATGGTTGCTCTTACGTGGGTAAGTGAGTGCACGCACACATCGACTTAACTTTGTTTGGTAGAGAGAACTAGCCCCTCCGAAAACAAACGGCAGATACAACGATCTAGCGTGAAACAAGACAAAGTCGCACACGAAATCAAACTTCTTCCGGACGGGTTACCAGATACTTAGAACAGAACCTTGAGCTAGATGAGGGAACCTCTTGGAAAGTGGAGACGAGAGATTCTGCTTAAGACAACGATGTTCTTGCGAAACAGCTAGAAGATCGGAACGCAATAGACCGATGCGTGTGTACTAAGGAGACTCTTGGATGGTCTGATACGAGTCCAAGTACTAGTAAAGAGAAAGGAAATTCGATACGAGAGACACTTGACGGATGCTAATGACGTTGTATAGTCTTTCACCGGGTCCGTATTTGTTTGCCATAGCCTCTGCTTGCCTCGTGTTTCAAGTGCTTACTCTGGATTTAGGCAGTGGCTCTCCTCTGCTTCCTATATCTCCATGTCTGTCGCAACTCCTGGTCCGACATGCGGACAAAAATGTACCGACCAAGTGGCGACAAAAAAATCCGAGAACTCAGACTGATCACCGCCTCCGCGGCCCAGTCGGCAACGACCCTCCTCTTATGATCCCCGTACCCACCATCCCCCACTTCCCATCCATGATATCAACATCAACCCCAAAGTACCCATAGAGACTATAGAAAAGCGCAACCCCCCTCAACGAACTCGTCAGGATGCCATATGTGAGCCGCCCAGCTGGCGGTGCCCAATCATCCATAACTATGATAACCTCCCCATACGACTGCACGTATTTGTTGAATCTCGGAAAACCGTCTTGCTT
>JAABUW010002969.1_pt1 | contig 24846 bp, 44 predicted proteins | sample 5560081 | NCBI WGS metagenome assembly JAABUW01 (sample SAMN10711882, study PRJNA513363) | rock metagenome | isolation source: Antarctica rocks | place: Antarctica: Victoria Land, Knobhead sud | reverse complement strand
CGTCCCGAAAAGGCAGGCACAACTGGTAACAGACAGTCCCATTCAGTCCTGTGGCGGGTCACCCGCTGACCCCGGAAAAATGGGACTTTCCCAATGTCCCAGAAGTAACAAATCTGGTAGCAATCGTTCCCAAATCGGTCCCAAATCGGCATTTGTGACCATAATAGACCGGTCCCAATTGGTAGCAAATCACTTCCAGTGGCAGGACCCCAATTCTACCAGATGCACATGCGAGTCGTGGTCTCAATTTGGTATCAGTTGGTCTCAGATCTACCGCGGATTTGAGACCATTTGAGACCATTTGTTACCGAAAAATAGGACCAGATCCAGCCTCCTCGTTGGCATAGTGAATCCCGAAGTTGAAATTTCTAGGAAAGACACGGAGGTCCCATGAGCGGAGGTCCCATACAGTATGCAGTTTAAATTACAAGTCTACAGCTCGTCCCTGGCGGCGTCCTTGGCGAGCGACCCTAGCTCGGCGAGCAGCTCGATGTAGGCCCTGATGCCCTTGACATACATACCCACCGGCATCCTGCACAGCAAAATAAATCGATTCGTTCGCCTGTATCATATGACAGCAGGAAGCTGGCAGCAGCACATCTCCGCCATGCATGCACCACACCCTTCGTCTGCAAGCCCTGCAGATGCAGGGAAAGCTGAGCACCGCAAGACGCAGGCAGCAATGCGTTTACATTGTGCCTGCAGCGCGCCTCTCGTTGGGCGAGTGCAGGTTGTCGCCGGGCACCCCAAATCCAAACATGGTGAAGTCGATGCCCAGGTGCTGCTGGAGCAGCGCTGCCGCTGGAATGGTCCCGCCTGCAGGTTCGATTGCGGATTTTCTGAGCTTCAGTCCACGTGCTGACCAGCAGTAGGTAACAGCCTAGAATTGCATGGCATGCAGAACGCAATCGTCGGGAAGAAAGGCGAGCAGCCAAGACGCACCGCTGCGGACGAAATAGGGCGCCTTGCCCATGACATCTTCCAGCACCTGCATCAGACGAGATGGCACGTCAATGCACCAGAAGTTTCTGCACGCCCACTCCCCTAGGCAGCATGATCAGTGAAGCAGCAAAAGGAGTGGCCTCGCAAATTGCTCAGCATGTACCTTGGCCGCCGCCTTGTTGACGAGGGTGTCTCGTTCCATGAAGAACGGCTGCGCGAACCAGCCGAGCTGCTTGATCGTCACATGTGCGTGCGGCGACGAGCGCTTCTCGACATGCTTGGTGATGGCCTTCAGCACTGCGTCGGGTTTCTGGGTGGGCACCAGCCGCGCCGCAATTTTTACGGAAGCAGTTGCGGGCACGATGGTTTTGATCCCCTCGCCTGCACACATACGTGTGAGCTTGGCGGGAGCTAAAGGCGGGCGGGAGGTGAACCGTGACAGGGTGGCATGCTCATCATGCTGTGAAGCACATGCAGAGAGTTCCCACCCGTGAATCCGCCCCAGAATCCGACGGCTTCCAGCGTTGGTCGCAGCCACCTGCGCAAACATAGATGAAGGTTGTTTGCGTAAAAGTTCACCATTGCGAAATGCGCAACCTACCGGGAGCACGGCATACCAGCGCTGACAGCGGGTGCACGAGAAGCCAGATGCGACATTGCGCATGCGAGTCGTGAGCTACTCACGTGCGCGCTGTGGTGGAATAACCCTGCGTGAAAGGAAGAACTTACTGTGGATTTCGTTGCCATGCTGCACTATGATTTGTCATGACACACAGCACTTGATGTGCTGAAGCAGTCAGGGCTCCTCCTTGTAGCCAACTCACCTCCTCCCCAAATGGCCCCTTGGCTACGAGATGATTCAGCTCCGCCTCCTCGTCAATGGGGAAGGCTTTGATGTCACGATCATCCTCGGGTGTCGGTTCCACCACGCCGCTGTGTCAAGACGAGTTTGCAGTTGAGATCGGGACTTCAACCCTGATGAGAGGGCCACACAGGCTTGGAAGCGGCATGCCTTGCCGAACAACAGGGCAAGAGCTGACAGGAACGCACTCATAGAAGCCGTCCACAGCGATCCTGCCAGTGGCGTCATGGAACCCTGCCACCAGCTCTGTCAAGGTGTGAATGGGATTCTGCGCGCAGCAGCACCCTCAATTGGCCGATTGCCCTTTGCTGTGCAGGCTGCTGTCCTGGGAATTCTCGATGCAGGATTCAAAGTTGCCAAGGCAGTAAAGCGGGAGCACCGCCACTGAGCCGCCCTTCATCCTGCGGTGTGTTGACAAACAGTCGTCACCGCGCTGTCCAGTGGTTTCGACATCCAGCACAGCCTCAGGGCAGCAAAAGGACTTGCATAATCACCCGGAGTGCAGGTCCACATCGACAGTCTGGTGGGTGATCTCGATGCCCAGGGCGCCCCTTAGGCCGATTGTGATGCCCGCTTCCGTCTCACTGCACAAACGGATTCTACGTGGGTCAGCGTGCGACCCCGCAGCAACCAAAGGATGGCGTCTGGCGTGTGATTGCATCTTGCGTCTGGAATTGTCGCAGGTCCTTCGCAAAGCTGTGGCGGGCACGTCTCTATCTTGCTCACCTGAGCTGGCCGCCGTCCGCGGACAGTGCATAGTCCGCCTTGAGCAGCTTAGCATGCTGCTCCAGGAAGGCGTCCAGGTTTGGGCTGCCAACCTGCACTCAGAGACCGAGGTGACGCCAGAGATAATGTCGGTGTGAATAAATACAGATCTCCTTGACAGGCTAAATTGCGTGTCCTTGCAATACATTGGAGATTTCGGGCCTACCTCCTCCTGCCCCTCGAACAGCAGCTTGACGTTGACCGGCAGTGAGCCGGCTGTCTGGAGCCAGGAGGCCAGGCCCTGCACAAATGAAGCTTGCAGAGAACTCGTCAGGTGCGGAGGATCGCATCAGGTCTGCTTTGGGAGCACGATCTGGGAAAGCTCGTAAAACAGCACAGCGCACAGAGCATGGTGTCTGTTTCCCAGCACCTGGACTGCTGAGAGGACGCCGCCTGCGTGACGCACATGCATGGTTCAGCACCTGGCTAGGTTTGGATCAACGTGATGAATGTGCATGGTCATGTCAGAGAGCTGGCACATCACCCTTGTCATCGTCGGCGCCACGTCCCAAGAAGTATCCATCCTTGATCACAGGCTGAAAAGGCGGGGTCTTCCAGAGGTGCAGCGGATCAACCTGCTTCGGTGTGATAGATTGTCAGAGTTGCAAGCTGATGTTGCCGTGTAGCAGGTCTGGTCCGCAAGCATCCATAGTAGATGACCAGTGCTCGCCATCACGCCCGACTGCATCAAGTGCATTGTGCAGCAGGATGTGATCATACATCCCGCACCGGCTGGACATCGTAGTGGCCGTAAATCAGGACAGTCGGCTGGCCCGGCGCAGCTTCAAGCCACTCCGCATACACCACCGGGTGCGGCCCTTCAGTTTGCATGATCTTAGCGCCCTGCATGTACCAGCAGAAGCTTCACCACCGCGGGCAGCCTAAGCGGCAGCAGCAACAAACACCTGAACATCCTAACAATACCAACTAGCCTTAATGCAGACAACGTTGAAAGTGCATCACCTTGAAGCCTGCGGAGCCGAGGCGCCCCCGCAGCCACTCTGCAGCACGCTCGATGTCGCCTTTGTGCTCCGGCAGCGCCGAGATGGAGGGGATGCTGACGAATTCTAGCAGCTCGTTGTTAAAACTGTCCTGTTGAGCGTCCGCGTACGCAAGGGCAGCCTGCAGCGGCTCGGCGGATGCAAAGGTCTGGCGCCCCGCGGCGAGGGATTGCACCGCGATGATCAGCAACAGCGACCAGCGGGTGCCGCCGACCACCATTTTGAAAGAGAGAGCACACTTCAGGGAGCTGATGTGGGCGCTGCAATCGACCTGTGCCCAGCGCAATGTGGATACCACGCTTTCGAAACCTGCTTGCTCATGACGCATGTGTCACCAGCATGCCTGCAGTTCATCTCGCATAGCGACGTTTACGACGGGACTCCATGCTGCGTGTGCTCGGAAGGGCTGTACTGTCTGCTGTGCGCTGCACTCCGAGGCGCGTTGAGACGCTGGCCCCCAGGCTGATGAGGTGCGCAGGCTTGATCGTAAAGTGCAGCATGCCTCACAGGCTATGCACACGAAGGCGACGGCTTGAATGGTGTCAATCTGATAGCACGAGTCAATTCAGATCGCTTGCGTCCTGCAGAACGCCAAGGCGTAGGGGCGCTAGCACAGTCGCCGCAGCGGAGGAGACCGTGGTCGTCACCAGAACAAGGAGGACGCCGTACGATCTTCTGCACAGCATCAATGGCTGCAGCTGAACCCTTCGTTATGACCTGGACACCCAGACGATCAGCATGTGGTATTCGCTGCGCAAGTGATGGTTGCGGCATCACGGAGTCTGCGGCATTTGGCACGCTTTGATTGATGCAGGACGCCGCGAAAGGGTGCCAAGGCCAATGCGGGGGCCGACGACGCAGCAGACGCGGTGACCACGACGGTATTGGATCAGGAGACGGTTGTGGTGGTGGAGCTAGTGCAGACGCCGTAAGAAACTTTCAGTTTTCCGCAGCTCGCTTACTGCGCTGCCCTGATGTTGCCCCTGAGTTCAGCTGGCCTGTCACTGCAAGATGACAAGAAGTGCATGTGTTGCAGGAAGGGTCGGGGCAAGCGGAAGGCTGCGCCCAAGAGCCCTGCTCCCAAGAGCCCGGCCAAGGCGCTGAGCAGAACCCCCAGCAAACGAATTGGCGTGCTGACGCCAGAGGAGCTGGAGGCCAGGTAAGGTACTACTCGATGACCGCATGAAGCGTGTTCCATATCAGGACCACAGCTGCTCCCGTGTACCTGCTTGACACAACCAAATGGCGCATTGCATCCTTGCTGTCATCAGTCGTATGTCACAGGGCTTCCGAAACACACGCAGAGACAGCGTGGCAGCCGAGGCAGCGGCGCAGGCACAGGCAGCAGCCAAGGCAGCCGCGCCAGAGAAGGACGCTGAGGCGGCGGCGGCGCCCCCGGCAAAAAAGAAGCGGCAGAAGAAGCAGCCGTGGCCGCCAGGTGAGCATGCAGCATTCGCCATTGTGCGCCACGCATGATTTGCATCTTGCTATGGGTTTTGCACCGCAATGACTGCAGCTGGCGTGTCCATGTTGTGGCTGACCGCTGAGTCCGTGTGGACAGGGCCGCTGTATGAAGCGTCGATGCGGCCTCCAGCCTACGGCGGGCCTGCCACCCGAATCCTGAGCTGGAACGTGGCAGGCCTCCGCAGCCTCCTCAAAAAGGCAAGTTGTGCGCAGCTTGTCTGGCTTCGTGCGGCAGACTGCCCTGTTCGTCGTGCGAAACACCTCCTGACAAGATAATATTGTCGAAAGCGCTTGGCTGAAGCGCAAAGCGCTGGTGTCGCGCGTGCAGGAGCCGGGGGCTTTGAGAGACCTGGTGCTGGCGGAGAGTGCCAGCATCGTCTGCCTGCAGGTCGGTGCCCAAACTTCAACCCTGTCACATGACACTGAAAGCACAACCAATGTTCTCATGAGGAAACCGTCAGCAGAACATGTACACTGTCCATGCTGCCACTGCACTGCTCGATGCTGCTGTGCGGTGGCAGCATGAACAGTCTGTGCTCCTAAGACTCTAAACCCTTGACCCGTGCAGGAGACGAAGCTGCAGGAGAAGCACGTGGAGGACGCACAAGAGGAGGTGGGACTGCCGGACTGGTCGCACGCCTGGAACTGCTCCACCGTATTGAAGGGCTACTCCGGCACCGCCATCATCAGCCGGTAGGGCCTTGAGATAGCATTCTGATCGACATGAATCATTCATTTTCTGGTTGGGGGGGGGCGCCTGGAACTGCTCCACCATCTTGAAGGGCTACTCCGGCACCGCCATCATCAGCCGGTGCGCTTTCAAGTAATGTATCAAGTTGCATCTAATTCAGATCCGGCTGGTCGCATGCCTGGAACTGCTCCACCGTATTGAAGGGCTACTCCGGCACCGACATCATCAGCCGGTGCGTTCCATCTCAGTCCAGTCCCTTTGTGTTTCTGTACAGAAGTATGAGCACCTGTTGCACTCAGGCGCACGCCTGGAACAGCTTCACCATCTTGAAGGGCTACCGCCATCAGCAGCTGGCAGGATCCCTTGAACCCTAATTGCTGATAGGCCCTATCTCCCGCATCCAGCCTGCACAGCACAGGCCGGTCCGCCGCTGCGCTCTGCTGTCCATAAGCCATGCTCCATTCTCGCAGTCTATTGTGCCATGTGCCTGTAGGGAATAGCCGCTGAGTGTGACGCACGGGCTGGGCACTGGGCACCACGACCGGAGGAACAGCAAGTTATAGCTGTTCGCGGAAACCGCTGCTCTCTTTCTGTGACGCCACTTTCTGCAGGGAGGCGCCTCAGCGTGACGCACGGGCTGGAGAATGGGGACCACGACCAGCATCGCCTGGAATTGACATTCAAATGGAATGTTCAGTGCCTGTTGCGACATGTTCCTGCAGGGAGGCACCGATCAGCGTAACACATGGACTTGCGAATGAGGACCATGACCAGGAGAATCAACAAACTATAGCTGGTTGCACAAACTGCTGATCATTTTCTTAGATGCCATGTTGTGCAGGGAGGCGCCAATCAGCGTGACGCATGGGCTGGGGCATGAGGACCATGACCAGGAGGGGCGCGTCGTGACCGCGGAGTTTCCGCACTTCTTCCTCACCAATGTGTACACGCCCAACAGCGGTGCGCACAAATTGCGAAAACGTGTATCTCTGGATCGCTTCGCGAAGACATCGAGCAAGTTCCCACACTCCTTCTCCACCAACGTGTGCACGCCCTACGGCGGTGCGCGTGATGAATACGAGCGCATTGTTTCAGGGAAGAGATCGAGCAAGTTCCCGCACTCCTACCTCATGAAATGTGCACAACGCCCCACAGCGGTGCGCGCGACACGATGATTGGGGTACCTCAAAAGGGATCGAACATATTTCCGCACTTCTGTCTCCCTTCTCCTTCTCACCAACATGTATGCCGAACAGCGCTGTGCCACACGCAACTTGTGGACCTCAGCTTTTCATTGTGCACTCACATGAGACAGGCATGCAACGCGCCTGACGAGCGTCTATCTTTGCTAGATCGGCGCTTAGATTAGAGACGCGGGCATGCCCTCCTCTTCCGTCAGGGCAGCTGTGGCCCTCGGGCTTTCCGCATCATAGTCGAGCCCTGCCGACTGCTAACACCGTGATGCCTCTCAAGGGTTTGCATTCCGAACCGCCATGCAGGGGAGGGCCTGTGGCGGCTGGAGTACAGGACGGAGCGGTGGGACGTGGGCTTCATCTTTGATATTCATCATGTTGATTGATGTTGCAGACAATACACAACGCAATCTCACAAGAAGCAATCTGCCTGCCGTGCAGGGGAGGGCCTCAGGCGGCTAGTGTACAGGACACAGCGGCGACGTGGACTTCACTGTTGGATCCCCTTGAGGTTACTCTTGCCGATCGAGCCTGCAATCCAACTTTTCTGCTGCTCAGGAGAGGGCCTGAGGCGGCTGGAGTACAGGACGGAGCGGTGGGACGTGGACTTCACCGCCTTTGTGCGGCGGCTGCGGCAGCGCAAGCCCGTCATCATCACCGGCGACCTCAACTGCGCGCACAAGGTGTGGCGGCAATGATGGACTCTATTCCTTGCCGCATGCTTGCTTGCATATCAGTGCTGTCTTGCGAGTGCTGTTGCAGCGGCCCGCCTCGCCGCATGCCTGCCGCGGCGCGTCGTGCTGCATATCGAAAGCACCTCGCTGCATTCTGCGCACCTCGGCTGCTGTTCACCACCCGCTGCAGCACAGGCGGCGAGAGCGGGCACACGATGCATCATCTCGCGAGTCACCTGTCGCAGCGTTCTGACTGCACACTCTGCTGGCCTGGCAGGAGATCGACATCCACGAGCCCAAGCGCAACCTGCGGTCCGCCGGCTTCACAGAGGCGCGCCTTTGGCCCATCCTTCCTTTGAAAAGTTTGTTGGATCCAGCAATTTCTCTTAAGATTTCTCGTGGCAGCCCGGACGTGGCAGGGCGATATGTGTTGCTTTGCGATATTCTTTTGACAATCTGCAGGAGGAGCGGCAAATCTTCAGCGCCTGCCACATATCATGAATAACGAAAATAATGGTCTGGTGGGCGCCATCAGGTCGCAGCGCCCCCGGCTAGATTCACAACCAATCCGCAAACAATCTTGGAGGCATGCTGTAGGAGGAGCGGGCGTCCTTCAGCGCCTGCTACACGGAGGGGGGGCTGGTGGATGCGATTCGGGCGCAGCACACAAACTTGAATTGACTGGTGGATGCCTTCCGGGTGCAGCACCCTTGTGCTTAGGATCTGCTGAAACTATGATAAATTTGCATCATTGATGATCATTGGAAAACTGCCGCAGGAGGAGCGGGCGTCCTTCAGCGCCTGCTACATGGAGGCGGGGCTGGTGGATGCGATTCGGGCGCAGCACACTTGAACTGACCCCCAAGAGCAGTTGGATCTGACTGATCTGCTGTTGTAAATCGCAGGAGGAGCGGCAGTCCTTCAGCGCCTGCTACACGGAGGCAGGGCTGGTGGATGCCTTCAGGGTGCAGCATCCGGACGTGGTGGGCTACACCTACTTCAGCTACCGCTTCGGCATGCGCGCGAAGGGCAAGGGCTGGCGCCTCGACTACTACCTGGTGGGTTTGCTGTGTTCAGGTTTTAAATTCCTTTGTTAAACCCTATAAATCGCATGAAGTCGCTTCAGCATGTGCGGCAACGGCAAGGGCTGGCGCCTCGACTTCTACCTGGCGCACGTGCTGCGCCCCAGGGTTTGGTGTGGGTGTTGCAGGATCTGGGCAGGTCAACGGGGGCCGTGTGCACGAGAGAGTGCGTGCCTGTGCCGCAGCTGGGGGCACGATGCAATCCCGCGCAGGACAGCGCGGGTCGACACTCTGGTTCTTGAAGTTGCAAGGTCTCGTGGGCTCTGTGGGGACGGTGGCTGTGCTGCCACTGTCAGCGGGCTGTGCTGCCTCTGTCAGCGGGTTGTGCTGTTGAGCCGATGATGGTAACATGCTGCCGCTCTGAACTTTGTTGCACCCCTGGCGCGTAGGTTTCGGAGGAGCTGGCGCAGCGGGTGCACGACTGCTACCACCTCACCCACATCATGGGCAGGTACAGTTGTTCTAACTTGATCCATTGGCTTACTCAGTGAGCATGCACTGCAGAAATTCATTAATCGTAGGTTCATTTATCTGCCGACAGAGAGTTCCTTATGCCAGGGTATCTGTTGAGCGGTGCTGTCACGATTGCTATGCAGCGACCACGTGCCGATCGGGCTGGTGCTGAAGGATGGCGAAGCAGAGAACGGCGGCGGAGAGGCAGCAAAGCTTCCCGCAGAAGACGGGAAGTAAAAGTGCAGCATAGGCAGGAGCGGCAAGGCTCAGGACCATGGCAGTGTAGTCATAGCATGTGGACCTCAGCGATACGAGTAGAATTTCGGCACCAGCTTGTAACAAAGACGGCCCGACGAAATAGACTGCTGTCTTCGATCGTGAACAGGGGTCTGCAATAAAAGCAACAGCTGCGGGCGAAAGGAGGGAATACAAAAGTCGTGGTTGCGCTGCACAGTTCAAATCGACAAGCTGTGTGGCAGATCACACGAACACACATCATAGCTACTACCGGATACATGTCTACTGTGATCGATCGACTGAGCAATGGGGGCGACATGACTCGCCCTGTCATGGGTGCCGCCGCCCCGGCCGAGCTCAGTCATACGCTGACGCCGAAAGGTCCAACCCGCATGCGCCTTCAGGAAATCAACATGTCCATGCGGCTGTCAACAGCAGTGCCGACTCAGGGCGGCCTCTGGGCGCCGCTCACTTGTACACGCCACCGGCAGCGGCAACACTAGATACATGGCGCACGGCCGGCAGATTGCTTAATGGCAAATGGTTATTGTCTCTCGTCCACCCGGGCAGCTGGCCGCTGGGCTGCCTGCCGGCCGTGCGAGGTTCACGACTCGCTGCCGCCCGCGTCATCTGCGGGCGGCGCCCGAAATCGCTGAGTGCTGGGGATCACTTGCAGCGCACAGGCGTGCCACCTCTGTCAACATGCAACTGCCCACCGTACTTCGCTCTGATCCCCTTCTCCTGCCATCACATGCTGCTGTGCACGAGAGCTCTCCTACCAGAAAGCAGCAGCCGACCGGCGCCATGGGCATCACAGGCGGGTCACACTGCCAGCCGCAGGAGACTCAGCCGTAGTAGCCGCCAAGATCAGACGTCAGGTAGTGACCTGTGACGTCCAGCCGGTCGGACGATCCGGCGCTGTGCGCGGCGGCGGCGGCGGCAGCGGATGCGGATGCCGCGACGGCGGAAGCGTGTTCCGCGTCCTTCACGGCGCGCGCCGCGGCCGCCTGCGCGTGCTGCATGTTGCCCGGCGGCGGCGGTGGCGTCGAAAGCGGCGGCGGGTGCCGCGCTGCCGCCGGGTCGCCGTACATGGCCGGGTCTTGCGGGCCGCCCAGCTCGTACAGGCCTCCCTGTTACCAGGGGCAGAACAGACGCAGTGACAACTGCAGCTGATCAAGGCGGAAGGAAGGTGGTGGTAGTGCAGCATGCGTAGGCCAGGCGCATGGACAGCAAAGTGTCTGGCACTATTTGTATCCCCTGTGAGTTGAAACGAAAGGCATGGGCATGGGTGCTAAGCCGGCAGGACAAAAGCAGGCATGCAGGAGCACACATGTGCTTTCAACAGCGTTCAGATTGCACCTGCAGGAGGCGGGGCGATGCGTCGGGCGACTGCGGCCGCGGGTACGGCGGCGCCTCTAGCTGCGGGTAGCGTGCGGTCTGCATCTCGCCGCCGCCGCCGCCGCCGCCGCCTGAGCCGCCAGGCGGTGCCCCCGAGTGGCGCTGGCCTGCCGCCGCCAGGCCGTGCCAGTCCCCTGCAACCAGATGGTGACACGTATGACCGTCCACATCTCTTGCTTTTTGCCAGCAGAAGGGGACAGCGCCTGGCGAAGAGAGGTTGTATGAATGCCGTCTTGTAGATCTGTGGTGTCAAGACAGAACGAACAAGCTGCATGCCTTCTGCGCAATCTCGTTGCATAACACATTCTGAGGTTTCAGAGCCGTGCCCGCAACACAAGTAGCGGCAGGAGCGCAGCTGCGTTGTCGCACCTGCTTTGGCGGCGAGGTAGGCGCTGGGACCCCAGCCAGGAGGCCCCTCCCACTCGTCGCTCCCGCCCTGGTGGTGCAGCCCCTACATCAACAGCAGATGACAACGTCGTTTCAACATTCATTCCCATATACATGGATGGAGTGGTGAAGCCGCCCTGTTGGATCTAGGCAAGAAGAAACTTCCAGCAGTTCCATAGCAGGGACAGGTTGAGGGCTCATGCCATGTTTCCCGCTATCCAATCGGCAGGCCTGCGGAGGTGAAAGGCCGTGCCTGCTGGGAGGCGTGCGGCAGGAGCTGCGGTGGCGACGAGTGGTGCAGGCTGCCGTGGCGGCCGCCCGGCGCCGCGCGCGTTAGCTCGTCCACGTCACTCAGCCGCCCTGCGGTGCAAAGTCACACACTCTCGGCCATCGAGGCATGTGGAAACGTCCTGAGGGGCAGCATCCCCACCGCGTGCTGCATTTCAAGACATCTGTGAATTCCCTCTTAAGTTTCAGGCTCACCAAAACAACAGCGGCAACGGCGGCAGCAGCGGCAGTCACCACAAGAGTGGCGCGAAACATTTGATACATCAGGCGGTGCTTGCCAGCGAGCAGGCATCGCCAATCAAGAAAAAGGCAACAAGAATGCGCACTGGAGGAGGAGGGCCAGCCAGCGGAGCCGGGCGGGCCGGCATAGCGCTGCGACGCCTGGTGCCGCGCCGCCTCGTCCATCGCCTGCGCCAACAACACAACACCCAGAAATTGCACAATGGGCCAGTGGGTTTCCGTAATCGAACACCTGGTGGCGCTCCAGCTCGGCGCTGAGGTAAGCACGCATCTGGCTGGCCGTTTTATGTTTCAAATCAAGCAACATTCACTTCCCCTACAGTTGAACAGAGAAAAGCGGCACCTGGTGGCGCTCCAGCTCGGCGGAGAGGTAGGCGCATACAGTCAAAAACTAGATCTTAACAAATACACGGTGATTTTGTAGTCACTCTTCTGACACCATCCAAAACCTGGTGGCGCTCCAGCTCGGCGCTGAGGTAGGCGCGCATCTGGCTGGCCGTCGGGCCGCCCTGCTCCAGCGACTGCATCGATGGCCGGCCGCCCGCATGCCAGTAGGAGCTCAGCTCCTGCGCCTGCAACTTGTTCAACATGCAGGACTCGCAGGACTCTTGAACGGCACAGGAAAGGACTGCATCAACAGTGATAACGATGCACAGACAAGCCGTCGAGGCGACTGGCTGTCAGCAAGTGTGCTGAGTCCACAGTCCCGAGATTGCAGACACTCCAGCGGCAGGCACAGCTCATCAAGCTGCATGCAGCGTAGCCCAAGAGCGTGCTCCAGTCCGCCAACAGTAATAAGGGGCCTGATGCAGGCACAGAAAAGATGTATGTTCCGGCAGGGGCGCGCCTTGGGGGAGCTGCCGTAGAGGTCGGCGCCGCGGCGGGAGGAGTAGTGCTCCCCGCCCAGCAGCGGCGGCGGCGGCCCCAGCTGCTGGTGCGAGTGCGGGTGCCCGTACATGCCTGCGCACGCAATGCATGCTTAGAGCGACGCTGCTCGCAATTATTACGGCATCGGCGGCATTACATCCAGGCAGCTGATTGACCTACCTTATGTGCGCCCAAACCCCGTCCCAGCACTCTTCACAGGTCTCGCTGCATGCCACCCCAGTACTGCACTCGTAGCTGGAAATGAGGGAGGGTGATCAAGCCAACAGCAGGGGTGCTATCGACCGACGATTAGGCTCAGCGGGAGGCGCACCCGGCGACGAGTGATGGTAGCCACTGGAGTGGCCGCCGTAGTGGTGGTGCGGGTTCATGGCTTCCGGGTGGACCGGATGCAGGCGGTGCGGCGGCAGCAGCCCCGCCCGCTCGTTGTGCGCCGACTCCTCCTTCGGCGTCAGCTGCGGCGGCACCACCTCAGCCACAGTCAGCAGACATAAATCAAGATGATTCGTACATGATTGAGCATGAACTAAAGAACAGGTGGCAGGCAGCCAAAGCGCGCTCGTTGTGCGCCGACTCCTCCTTCGGCGTCAGCTGCGGCAGCACCTCAGTAAAGATGTGAGATGACACTGGTTCGATTCTGAGGTCACCAACCAAAATGGAGAAAACCACGGACAAGGTGAGGGGAAGAGTACAGATGTGTGTTTGTGAAAGGAACGCTGAGCTCGTGTATTGTGCCATTCGTTGTGCCTGCTCCTCCTTGGGCGTCAACAGCTGCGTCGGCAGAACTTTGAGCGATCTCACAGGAGATCCCAGAAGCATGATTGGGAGAGTCAGGACTCACTGTTCTGCAACATGCCGGACGTTGCATAGGGGTTGCAGCACGAAGGCCGGCTCTGGCTGCGCAAGTGCCGAGCAACACACTGTTTCACCCACTGCCCTGTGGCAGGTCTGACAGCGGTTCTGCGCACCTGGGCCCACTTGCGCAGGCGCAGCACGAAGTCGTCCAGCGGCAGGTGCTCGTTCTCCTGCAGGGCATTGTAAGCAGCAGCTGTTGAGGCGGAAGTGTACGGTGCAACGTCACTGCCCCGCATCAGCAGCACACGATGACTGAGCAGCAGTCAACTTGCTGAACCCGCCGGCGACGACGCTGCCTCGACAGCCAGCGTCAAGAGGCGATTGGACATTTTCTAGAACAAGCGCAGGGTGGGAGGTAGCTTCCCTGGCAGGAGAGACAAAAAAGCCGAGAGAGGACGCACGATCATGAAGGGCTCGTGGTGGTACTGGTCCTTGGAGAAATTGGTGTTGGCGCGGTCGTAGCCCTTCAGCTTCAGTGCCGCCATGTCGTACGCCCTGCGCACACGATACGACAGGTGTCAACACCAAGTCAAGACATGCTTCTAAACCCCAGTGGAAATGACTGATCTCAGACTGATCCCGAATTCTGCAGCCGGTTGCGCATGCGATGCATCAGCCTTGTCCGGTTCCTCATGGGAAAAGGCAACCCTGCATATGAGCAGCGCAGGCGCTGCAATCTGCAGCGCAATCTGCAAACTGAAGCTGATGCGATGGTCATGTCGCCTCAAACCATTACAACCTCACTGGGCGGCGCGCTCACCGTCGTGAAAGGAGCCAAGGTGCAGCTTGAAGCGGCCCGCATGCATTGTTCGGGTGTGTAAAAAACCCCCAAGAACAGAGAAGAGAGAGTTGCGGATTCCTATGATCATATTCAAAATCATCAAAGCACTCACCGGGCGGCGCGCTCGCCATCATGGAAGGAGCCGAGGTGCAGCTGCCGCCCCTTCTTGCCGGACGCCGAGGGCGCCGTCGTGTTGCTGTTCCACACGTGGGCTGCGGACGACATATATCACGTGTCAGATGTGTATTGAGCGTGTGCACAGACAGACAGCGCAGGCGCCATGCATGTGCACAGCCTCCCGAGCGAACAGGTTTAGCGGCGATGGTCCGAAGCATATCGCAGCCGAAGACGCAGTTTCTCACCTTCAAAGCGTCCGGTCCTCTTGTACTTCACAGCACCAGAAGACTTCAGTTAGTGACCGTGCAGCATGTGGCAGGCAGCGCCGAGGATGCACACAGCTCGTGGTCATGCACGGCGCACACTGCAGACTGCATTGCATGCTGATGAAGCAGCGACGTCAACAGTGGCATGCTGTCAGCAGCAGTCCAGCGCGGCATGCCGTCAGCAGCAGTCCAGCGCATCATGATGAGCAGGCCGCCATGCAACTGCCGGGTCGCCTCTGTCGGAAAGGGCCACCTTCGTGACGCCGATGTAGGGCGATGACTGCGGCTTTGGCGCCTTGGGCTCGAAGTCGCCGTCGTCGGAGCCGCTGGCCTTGCGCTTGGCAGGGCGCCGCTTGGCGGGTGTCGCCGGCTTCGCTGGGCTCGGTCCGCCCATGTCGGGGGCCTGCAGCAGGTGTAGAGCGCATGAGGAGAGCAAAAATAAGGTGAGTACTCGGCGGCATATGCAAGAGTGTCGTGTGCTGTTCCTTGTTTGTTCCTTGTTTCTGTTCCTTACGGCTGCTACAGCGTTGCCCAGGCAGTGGCACACCTTGCGACCTCATCTCTCGCATGCTCAAGTGAAACTGCGCACCTGCTTGCCGTTGCCAGATGCGTCCGCCGCCGCCGCAGCGCCCTTCACAGGCTTGCTGTCCGACATGCCACCATGCACTTCAGGCTGCTACTGGTAAAGAACACCTGCAATCAACCAATCCGACTCGCAGGAGCTCTGCTGTGCACGCCATGCACACGAGCCACTCACGAGACGAAACATATGGTGACGACTGCACCATATTTTTCGAGCGCGCAACTTCGATACGGTGTCAGGAGGTGTTCAACTGCTGCAGCAGGATCTATTGTACCAAACGTCGGAGCTGCCTGGTCACGCCCGCTTGCGCATCTACGTTTCACGGTTAGTTGCAACCACCTACTGCTGCGAGTCGGCCTTCTTCTCGACACCCCGCAGCACTTTCCGCCTGCAACTGCTCGCCTTCGCTGTTCCCAAACCCCTGATTTCAGCCCCTGGAAGCCAAGCTGCAAGCTGAGCGATGGCGTGCCACGGCGCAACGCGTGTCCGACTCCCAGCTGGGCCGTGCTGTGCCCTAGCAGAGAGACGCTGTCGGGTCCGCAGCGCTGTAAAACGGTGGGCCCCCAATTGTATCAGAGCCGGAACGACAGCCCTCAGCAGTTCCCAGCAGGGCCGGAGGGCAGCCGCGCAGGGGCGCATGCGCGACGGATTCAGTGGCCCCCAGCATCAGGTCCAGCTTCCTCCCGCCGGCAGCCTTCAGGCGGCTGTCCCGGCAGGCGCTCGGCGCTCTGCTCGCTGAGTTGTGGCGGCGTACTCTCGATAGGGCGACTGCCAAGGCTGCGGATCGCCCAGTATATCACGGCAGACTGCTGCCACTCTCAGCTTATCCACATCGACCTTGACCTATGTTGTCTGCGCCGTCTAGCCTGGGCCCTCACTCAAGTTGCCTGCCTGACTCTGCTCCAGCCATGGGACGATCTGTTGCCAAGGCTGCGCCTTTTGAAAGTTCTTGTGTCAAGGGCTGCCAAGGATCACCTCTGAGCGCCGTCCGGGCGCCTAGACGAGCGCCTGGGTGCCCCGCCGCCCAGGGAACCTTAGAGCTTTGAGGGCGGCCGCCTAAGAAACCGCCGAAATTGCCTGTAACGCTGGCCGTCCGGACTGGCGAAGGCTGCTGGTGAGGTGAGGAAAGGCCCTCTCGTGCAAGGAGTTGACATGTGGCGTCCCAGGCTGGCGCAGTGGGTTAATTCCCAGAGGAAGGCCAAGAAAACCCTAAACCCTAAACCCTAAGGCCCAGAAAGCCGTATGGGCGCGTACATTCAACTACCCTGGCCTGTTAGGGTTTGTCTTTTCAGCGCATGTTGGCCTTTGCTAGGCGCCCGTCAATACGAAGGCGTAACATTGGGCAGTCGAGCATTGTGAGTTTATCCTGTGCATACGCTGCGCCCGTGGCATCGGCTGTTCCGCGTCTGGGATCGCAAACATTCGAGCTGATGCGACAACCAAAGGCATAGCGGGGCTGAACGCACGCGCTGAAACGCCAGCATGGCGCAGAGCGATGCCATTGATGTGGATTCTGGCATCGGTGCGAGTCCCGCCGTCGACAACTTCACGCCCGGTCAGGAGGCGAATGCAGTCGTCGACTCTGAAACCAAAAACTGGCCACAGGAGGAGGGTGACACAGTGGCCCTCATCCATACGCCGTAAGTGCCATCTGACACTCGAGCTTGAGACGATGGCTGGCAGCTTGCCTTCCCCTGAGCCGCATACATTGGCAGCCTGGTTCCCCGTTCGCCTGAACCGTGCGGAACGCCATGTGCTGTGCCACTAGGCTATGCAGGCCCTCCGTTGTTGCAAAGAGATGTGCGATCCCATTAGCTTGTCTCAATCCACACATGCAGGTGGTTCGAGCAGTGGCAGGAGTATTCGAGCTTCAAGCGCGACAATGACGGCGCGCCGGCGACGGTGTGCAGCCCTCTGAAGATCCAGCACATCGCCCCGCGGCCCGGCCCCATCACCAACGGCGAGCTGCTTGACGGCGAGGGCGACGAGCTGAAGGAGGGTCTGCACGAGGGCGCCGACTTCACCATCCTGTGCAAGGCCACCTGGGACCTGCTGCACGGCTGGTGCGCTCCTGCGGCAGTTTCTGCGGCATCCATCTGGACTTGGGTGTGTGCTTTTGCTGCGCGTCAATGTGTGCTGGACACTCCAAGGCCACACGGGGACCTGCTGGACAGTTGCCGCGCTCGTGCGGCATTCTGTACTGTGGCTTTCCGGCCGCAATGCCGAGGCGTGCAGCCGCCAGCGTGCAGCTGCAGGTGCACCCAGCCCCCCAGCTGAAGTCGCTGCACTGGACAATCAGCCACACACTCTGCCAATGCCGCAGCTGACGCGCGCCAGCAAGGCATCGCATGCCCGTCTCGAGCATGACCCCCGGGTGGGAGCAAGGCCATGCTTGGCCCGCCCGCAGGTATGGCGGCGGCCCCGCCATCATGCGCGAGTGCTACGCCGAGGGCTCCGCTGCGGCGGACAGCCGCAAAGTGGTGGCCGCGGTTTACTACCTGCGCCTGACAGTGTGCCACATGGATCGCCCAGAGACCGCCAGGATCACCGTCAGCAAGCAGGCGCGCGCGGTTGCAGGGCACCCATGAGTTACACAGCATGATGCGGCCCTGCATCCTGCAGCCAGTCTCCGATGCATGTCCATGCCACGCGGATCGCTAATCTTTTGTTGATACTCCGCTGCAGAGCACGGTGGCGGACCTGAAGCCGTAGGCGATTACTAACCTCCCTTGATACTCCGCCAAGCTTCTTTGGCATGTCGCCGCAGATGACGGTGGCGGACCTGAAGCTGAAGGCGTGCAATGCGCTGGGCTTGGAGGAGGGCGACTGCCGCATCTGGGACTACTGGAACCAGAATCGGCACGCGCTGCTGGAGGACAAGCTGGACGAGACCGCCGGCGCCGCCAAGATATTTGACAACCAGGACGTCATGCTGGAGGAGAAGGTGCCTCCGTGAACCTTCGCTCCGTTGACATCCTCATATACAGTGTGGCTCAATGCAAACCTCACAAGGCCGCCGGCGCCGCGCCAAGATCTTCTGTAATCAGGACGTCCTGCTGGAGGAGAAGGTGACACGAATTGTCACACATATCGCAATCTGCGGCTTTCCACTCTGCGAAGGCTTTTGAACAACTGAAAGGAGGCGCTGCCGGCGCCGTCAAGATCTTTGACAACCAGGACGTCTTGCTTGAGGAGAAGGTGCGCATCTGACCATGCCATCAGCTGTTCGGCAGCCTGGCATGATCAAAGGTAGACACCGCTGGCGCCGCCAAGATCTTTGACAACTAGAACGTCCTGCTGGCGAAAGTGCGTGTCGACTGGCCATTGACAATGTCAGTTGGGCTCCCTTGAGTCATTGGAAGCAAGAACCGCGGGCGCCGCCAAGCTTTTTCAAAGCAAGGACAACATGCCGGAGGAGAACATGAAGCTGCTACCTGCAACTCGATGTTGCTGAAAGTAAAGTGTAGGCTTCTGTTGGGTGCAATGCCGCCGGCGCCGTCAAGATGTTTGTGCGCAGGCGCCAAGGTCAAGGCACGTCCGGTCCGTGTTCTCATACCGCCCACCTCAACGTCATTGCGGCTCAGCACGTCGAGCCTCGACAGTGCGCCTCGTGCTTGTCATGCGGCCGCCTTGCATCGATTCGACTTTCAGGTTCCGATGTGTCTGATGCCTCCAGAGGTGGGCATCAAGGTTTGAGGACGCCAACAAGGACGGGGCGTCGCTGCTGCTGCTGGTCAGCTTGAACACTCAAAGATACACGTCACGAAGTTCTCCGCCGAAATTGCAGACAGAACGCATCTATGTGCAGGTGGACGGCAAGATGGAGGAAACAAAGGAGGCGGAGGCGCGGCCCTCTGCTGGGCGCCAACAGCCCGTCGGCGCCGATGGAATATCTCAGGGACTTTGCAAAGGCACACCATGAGTCGAGTTGCATGGTTGTGTTGCAGATCAACGGCCATTTTGAGGAGGAGGCAGAGGATGACGCGCCGCTGCTGCTGGGCGCCTGCATTGCCGATGCACAACCTCAGGGACTTTGAACAGGCATGTCTTGAGTCAAGCCGCATTGCTGTATCGCAGACAAATGGCCAGTTCGAGGAGGAGGCAGAGGAGGCGGATGATGCGCCGCTGCTTCTGGGTGCCAGCAGCCCGGTGTCGCCGATGTACAATGTTTCAAGGAATATGACACCGCACGTCTGAGTCACGTCACATGGTTGTATCACAGATAAACGGCCAGTTCGAGAAGGAGGCTGAGGAGGCAGACGATGCGCCGCTGCTGCTGGGGGCCAGCAGCCCGGTGTCGCCGATGTATACCTCGGTCACGCCTGGCAGCAGCTACACGCCGAGCTCCTTCGGCCGCACAACCCCTTCATTTAACGAGGACGCCATCACTGCGGTAAGCTTTGGCCTTTGCTCTCGTCATATGAACACTGTTCCTAGGCCAAGATTGATGTATGTCGCCCTTCTTCGGCCGAGGGGGAGTATATGAAACGCCATGAGCCGCCTGCATGTTATGCCAGAAATGCGACCTGTCAATTGAAGGTTGCTGGTGCCACCTGGCAGTGGCTCGCTGCTGCCGTCGCATGTACTGTGAACCTGTTACAAATGTCCCCCCTGACAATGGTGTCACTGGTATGGCGGCTGAACTGCACTTGCGCTGCACTTGCGCGCAGGCGGCGGGGTCGGCCGCGCCGGGCGGGCGGGGCTGACTAGCGTGGGCAACACCTTCATGACCAGCAGCCGCTTTGCATCGTGGCATCAGCGCCTGACAATCTACTCTGAACTTGCGCGCAGGCAACGGGGCGGCCGCGGGGGCGGGCGGGGCTGAACAACCTGGGCAACACCTGCTTCATGAACAGCAGCGTGCAGTGCCTGGCGCACAGCGTGCCCATCATGCGCGAGTTCCTGGGCGGCGTCTACATGTCGGAGCTCAACCGCGACAACCCGCTCGGCCGCGGCGGCAAGCTCGCCGAGGCCTTCGGTGGCCTCATGGAGAAGCTGTGGCAGGTGGGTGGTGCAGCACGAGTAGGTTTATGATATCTTATGAAGCCATTGGCAAATCTGGCTGCCTCTAGGGCTGGTTCACGCCAGCCGCGCTGCAAAGTTTGGGTGCTGCTGGGCTGCCACATGGAGAAGCTGTGGTAGGTACGCGGCAGATGCAACATGAAATCCGGTTGGGGCAGTGGGTGTTTAAGGCACGTGTAATGTACAGGTTGTGCGATCCAGATGTGACATCAGCGCTAGGTTGATGCTAACCTGCTGCTGCAGCCAGCGCTTGCGCAGCTTCATGGCAGAGCCATAGCGGTGTGATGTCCCCATACGGGCTGCAGCAGCATGCAGACTTCCCACATTTGCGGAATGCCAACGACTCGGCCTGCAGCCTGTTTTCGCCCACTGCTTGGCGCCACACGCAGGGCGACGTGGCAAGCGTGACGCCGCGCGGCTTTAAGGCGGCAATCGCCAACTTCGCGCCGCAGTTCACGGGCTACTCCCAGCACGACTCGCAGGAGCTGCTGGCCTTCCTGCTGGACGGCCTGCACGAGGACCTCAACCGCGTTGCCTCCAAGCGCTACATCGAGGTGAGACTCGCAGAAGCATTTGACGTCACAGAATGCCTCAAGATTGTCACCACATATCTGACCATCTTTGGCCTGCACCAGTACCTCAGCCCCATTGCCTCCGAGCGCTGCATCGAGTTGAAGGGCGTATAACCGAATACCGGTCTGCTACCTTTACTCTAACATATACACACACAGGACCGGGACTACATGGGGCAGCCGGACGAGGAGTGGGCGGCAGAGGCGTGGGCGAACTACAGGCAGAACAACGACTCGGTGATCGTGGACCACTTTCAGGGCATGTACAAGTCCACGCTCGTGTGCCCCACCTGCAGCCACCGCAGCGTCAAGTTCGACCCCGCTGTGCGTCCTCCGCTCCGTTTTTTTAGCGCCAATACCTTCCTTTGTGCCTGCGTGTGCAACAGCCTGTGCCCTCAACTGACTGGTCAGTGTCATGGTGCAATGCTTGGAAGCAACAACGCCTGTCTTCGTTCCAAGATGATGTCGCAAGTGCCTCAGTGCTGTGTCAATTTTCAAACCACCTGCAGCGTCTGCGGAGTGCTGCTGCTGCTGCTGCTCCCATGCGCAGATGTACCTGGCGCCGCTGCCGTCGGAGAAGACGCGCCCGGCGGAGGTCAGTTCGTGCTACGCTTCGGAGTTCAACTCTATTGTTGAGATTCGGCTGATCGTGCTCCTGCACAGATGTACCTGACGCTGCCGCTGCCGTCGGAGAAGACGCGCCCCGCCGAGGTCAACATCGTGCACGTGGACGGGTCCGTGGCCCCCATGCTGCACGCCGTGGACGTGCCCAAGGCCGGAACCATCGGCGACCTGTACAAGGTTCTTGCACAGGTGAAACCTACATATTCAAACAGCTGTTTATAGCCTTGACGAATTACACAGAAGAAGGAAACAGAAGGGGATTGTACGCCTGATTCCTGGTTGCACTGGCGGAGGCAAGGGTGCTGATGATCCACACTGACAAACCTCTGAGGGCAGGCCCACGGGCTCGCCGCATGCTTACGATATGGCAACCCAGCTGAGCCCTGTCCGGCCTCTGCAAGACTTCACACCACAACATGGTATCGATGGGAGAGACAGAGCGTTCCTTCTTACACTGTTGCTATACACATGTGTGCTGCCAACAGCCGGGCGAGGCGCTGCACATTTGCCGCCATGAGTTCAAGAGACTTCCTCGGCAGTTGTTTGCGAGACGCTCCTCGGCTATTCCGCAGGACCACCAGAGCTCATCAAATGCGTCGATCAACAGCACATCATCTCAAACCCACGCAGTCTTTATGGAAGAAACTGCAGGCGTGTGGCGTGTGGGAAGGCCAGGCGCAGGAGCTGCTGCCGCTGCTGCTCGACCGGTGGGACAAGCATACGCTTGCAACTTGCAACAGAGCTAAACCCTAACCTCTACTAATCTTCCCATCTGGAACCCAAATCGCCGCAGGTGTGCGGCGTGCCGGAGGGACAGGAGCAGGAGCTGCTGTTGCTGCTGGACCTGATGGACAAGCGCCTCGGAAAGCGACTCACGGACATGGGCGCGCCCGTGACGGATGCGCTCGGGAGTGGTGGCCGCTGGGTGACGCCGCCCACACTCGTAGCCTACCGCTACCCGAGCCGCGAGGCGGGCCCCAAGTCGGCTGCCGGCCAGGAGGTCGTCGTCTTCCACAGGTGACGACTTACGGAGACATAGGAATCAGGATACTGTAGACACTGACGCCGCCGACGCTGGTAGCCTACCGCTACCCGAGCGCCGAGGCGGGCCCTAGTTGGCCGCCGCAGGAGGTGGTCGTCGTCCACAGGAGACTTTGAAGGTTGAAGACACAGGAAGACTTGAAGACATAGGTGGACAGTTACATGTTGGGACAGGCTTTCGAGGACACAGCTTTGGGGGTGGAGCGCGAAGTGCATGCACTTTTTGCAGGATTCAGTGAAGCCGCAATGGGTGCAGCCTGTCTGATGAGATCATGTGTGGGTCGTCTATGTTTTTACCACATTGTGAAGGGTGCTGGATTGGAGGCTGCCGGACGCCGTGCGATTTGATCTGTTGCTGCGGCGCAGGAGGAAGAACTACACCGGGGCCACGAGCTTCGGGAACTTTGGGGCGCCGCTGGTGCTGTGGCTACCGTCGGAAGGCGTCGCGCAGTCCATGGAGAGCGCGCAGCCGGTGCAGCTTCCTTGCTTATTGCCCTGTTTTGAGCTTCGTCGGAATGTGTTTTGGAACACCACCCTCTGCCTACACCTCTGCACCGACTTGTGCGTCAAACAGCAATTTGGAGCTTGGAGCATGCTGGAGACTGCTAGCTCTCAGACGACGCAGCCAGATCAAACCTAGCTGGTGTTGATATTCTGCCAGCGGTCAGCATGTCTGTTGTACTCTGCTGTGCAGGTGGCCGTGAAGAAGAGCTTCTCTTTCGGCACGGAGAACGAGTTCGTCATGGGCCAGGACACCCACGTGGGCGCGGCGATCCAGGCAGCACTCAGGTACCATTTGCTCTCCATCGCCTTCCATGTTCAACTGAAAGCTGCTTGCACTGGGGATTTGCACCGGCGGGAAGTTGTACCGGCAGAGCAGGCTTCGACATGCGCAGGCTGCCACAAGCCATGCAACAGAGCTGAGTCGTGTGCGTCAGCCTGGGATCCTGGGCTGAATGTGCATGGCAGCCGCCGCAGGCCGCTGAAGCGGCGCAAGGTGGCGCATGGCGGTGGGCTGGTCGCTCCTTACGAGGGCGCCGCCGCCGACGAGCCCGTCTGGATCTCGGAGGAGGCTATGCAGGAGGACGAGTGCACCTCGGCGCCGCAGCCGCGGACGCCCGGCAAGGCGCCCAACGCAGAGGGGCCGGCCGCGGATCGCGCCGCCACCGCCCCCGATGCGGCCGCCGTCGGCGGCAATGGCACCCCGGTCCCGGGCCTGGCTTCCCCGCAGTCGCGCTCTGCGGCGCAGCAGGCCGCGGCGGCGGCGGCGGAGCGCCGCCTGGCGGCAGCCAGCGGCGCAGCTCCGTTGGCCGCGCCACCCGCCAATGGCGCGGCCGCGGCCAACACCGGCTTTGCGGCCGTTGGCGCGGCAGCGGGCGGTAGCGGCGATGGCGACGCCGGCGCGCCGACCGACCTGCAGTGGGAGGATGCCACCATGGGGCCGCCGGCGGCCAGTGTGCCCAAGCTGCTGCCGAACAGCAGCCTGGCCGGCGGCAAGGGCCTGCCGAATGGCGTCGCCGGCCGCCCCAGCACCCCAGCGCAGGTGCGCGAGATACGCCAACCATACCTCGTTTCTGTCAGACTGCACAGTGGCAGCCCTCGGCTCGCCAATCGCAGCATACATGGTGCAAGCGCATGGTTGCAAACTGCTTGTCTTGCACACTCGGCTGCCTGGCCCTCGCGCTCTGAGCATCGTAGCTCGAGCTTGCGATCTCTGATCATGTGCTCATCCTCGTGGCCCCGCAGAGCGACTCGCTGCCGTACAGCCTCACGAACGGCGACACGACAGCTGCGGCGGCTGCGACGCCTTCGGACTTGGCAATGCGGGAGTCGGCAGCGGCGCCGTCGACGGTCGCCTTCGATATGTTTGCAGCCCAGACGCCCATGGATGTGCGTGAAGCAATGCATGGGATTTCGCAGGTTGATGGCTTGGTGCTGCGCGTATGCAGCCCATCTCTGTTCTGCGCCTGGAAGAACACAAGTCGGACAGGGTGCAGACTGTACAGGGCAGGCAGCAAGTGCGAGACAGCACTCGCAACCGCACCCGCAACCGGCTCCAAGACACTTCATGGCGGCACGGCTCAGAACACAGTTTTTCTTCATAAATCCTGAATCCCAATATTTGTCGCTGTCGCAGCCACTCCAGGGCGACGCCCGCAGCCAGCCCGACGGCAACGCGCCAGCGGAGCCGGGGGTGGCCGATGGCGGCGCGACCCGCGACGGCGGCGCGGTGCGCGACGGCGGCGCCGCCGCCGAGCCGCTGTACACCCTGAAGCGCAGCGCGCGCAGCGGGGAGACGCGCTACTCCAAGGGTGCGGAGGCCTCCGCCACCGGCCTGGCCGGGCCCCCCTGGTGCGAGAATCAAAAGTTGTGTCGCGCAGCTGGAGCCTGTGATCGCACTCTGCTTCTGGTTTCAAGGGGCC
>JAABUW010002968.1_pt1 | contig 24848 bp, 27 predicted proteins | sample 5560081 | NCBI WGS metagenome assembly JAABUW01 (sample SAMN10711882, study PRJNA513363) | rock metagenome | isolation source: Antarctica rocks | place: Antarctica: Victoria Land, Knobhead sud | reverse complement strand
TGCCAATCGCGGCCGATACGTCGTCTCCGGAGCCTGTGTCATCGGGCGGTGCCATTGACACGTTGACTCGTACTCAGCCGTGACCTGTCAATGCCCCCCTCCAACGAGAGGACCTGGGCTGTTACGAGATTTGCTGAAAAGGCAAACTCCCGAGATCATCACACCAAAGAGGCTTTGTTCCAGGCCGCCATCGTGAGCTATGCCAAACCGTTCACCGAAACTGAAACAGGGCAGGGAAAGGGAAAGGGAAAACTGTCTATAAAACCCCTCAAGGGTAACCCACCTTTTGAGGTTGATACGCACAAACACATAATGGAGTTGAGGCACAAGCTGATTGCACATGACGACTTTACGGCAATAGAGCCAAAGTACGCATGGATATCACTGATGGACAACTCAGACCCTCATGGGACTCCTGCCCCATTTCAAGCCTATCTCAGGAACAGTTGCATCTCTTATCCGCAAGACAAGGAAGACTTCGATAGGATGCACGCTCACATACGAGCAGCCCGCGACGGGGCAATGAGGTACCTTGACCAGAGGGTAGTCGAAACTCGTGAGTTAATGTTAGCTCACCCCAAGGAGGCTCAATCAGTTTTCAAGGAGCGCCCAAATGCAGCGCTGGGGATCATAATAGGTGACGGCAGGACCACAGAGTTCAACATAGATATATCAGCGGTCGAGAAGCATCCCGTGATAGAGGTGAGCACCCCTCACACACCTGCGTCCTTTGGTAGATACAGGCACACAACGGTGAATGTTCGGATTCTCTTCAACGGACCTCAAGGTGTGGAGCTTGGTGGCAGCTCTGTGAGCATAACGTCAGGCTGAGCGTTGGCAGCGCCCGTTTTCCCGTCCGGCAATCAAAGTGTCCGCTTTCCCGTCTGCCGTTCAGGGTTGGCGGACACTTTGGGGGTGCCCGCCTGGGGGTCGTTTGACGGACACTCCAAGCTCTGGCCGCCGATCAGATTGCTGCGGCGTCAGGTGGCCAGTTTGCACAGCTTTGTGGTCACAAGGCCATGTTGGCGACTCCTCAGCGCCGGGACCGCATTGGGGCGCAAGGACGGGGTTTCGCATGGGTTCGGCAAGTGTGCGCGTGAACGGGTGCCGCGTGGTAGGCTGCCGCCAGTGAACCTGCGGCATCTCCGCTACTTCGTGGCCCTGGCCCGGGAAGGGCACCACGGGCGGGCCGCCCTGTCCTGCCACGTGACCCAGTCCACGTTGACAGGCGCCGTCAAGCAGCTTGAGGCCGAGCTGGGCGTGCCCCTGGTCGAGCGCGGCGGCCAGCGCTTCCGCGCCCTGACCGCCGAGGGACAGAACGTGCTGGCCTGGGCGCAGCGCATGCTGGCCGACCAGGACAGCCTGGAGCAGGACCTGGCCCGGATGCGGGGCGGCCTGACCGGGCGGCTGCGGCTTGGCGTCATCCCGGCCGCCATGGCCGCGGCGCCGCTGGTCGTGACGCCGTTCTGCCGGCTGCACCCGGGCGTGACGGTGCAGGTGGACTCCCTGACCTCCACGCAGATACAGCGGGGCCTGGACGGGTTCGAGCTTGAGGCCGGGCTGACCTACCTGGACAACGAGCCGTTGCAGAACGTCCGCACCCACGCGCTGTACGGGGAACGCCACGTACTGCTGACGGCGCAGCCTGGCCTCCTGGCTGGCAGGGACCGGGCCTCGTGGCAGGAGGCGGCCGTTGTGCCGTTATGCCTGCTCTCCCCATCCATGCAGAACCGCCGGATCATCGACCGCTGCATCCGGGACGCCGGCGCCGCCCCGGTCGCACCCCGCATGGAGACCACATCCATGTTGGCGCTGCTGGCGCATGTGAGGATGGGAGGGTGGTCCAGCATCGTGCCGCACAGCGTGTCCTCCGTGCTGGGCGGCGGGCTGCGCGCGCTGGCGTTGGACCAGCCCGCCACGGCGCAGACCGTGGGCATCGTGGCCAGCAGCCGCGACCCGCTTTCGCCGCTCGCGCGCGCCTTCCTGATCGCGGCGCAGGACGTGGACATCCCGTCCAGGCTGTCAGCGGAAGGTAGGTTGATCGGATATTCCGATCAGCTCTTGTAAACTTCCAGTTTGATTGCCTGCCATTGCACCGTGAACCTTGGCGCAGCGCCACAGCCCGAGGTCCGCCATGCTCACCACCCCCTTCCTTCCCCGCACCCAGCTCCTGATCGGCGGCGACTGGGCCGACGCGCAGGACGGCGCGCGCTTCGCCACGCTCAACCCTTGGGATGGCGAGGTCATCGCCGAAGTCGCGCGGGGCGGTGCCGCCGACGTGGACGCCGCCGTTGCGGCTGCCCGGCGGGCGCTGTCGGGTCCGTGGGGCGCCATGACCGGGGCGCAGCGCGGACGCATCCTGAACCGCATGGCCGGCATCCTGCGCGACCGCTTCGAGGAGATCGTGCTGCTGGAAAGCGTGGACGGCGGCAAGCCGCTGGCCGCGACGCGGCGTCAGGACATCGCTAACGCCATTGACACGCTGGAACACTACGCCGGCTGGGCCGACAAGCTCTCGGGCGACGTGATCCCGGTGCGGAACGACGCGCTGACCTACACGCGCCGGACGCCCGTGGGCGTGGTGGGCGCCATCGTGCCGTGGAACTTCCCGCTGATGAACGCGGTCTGGAAGATCGCCCCGGCGCTGGCCTGCGGCTGCACCGTGGTCATGAAGCCGGCGGAGCTGACGCCCTTGTCGGCCTTGTGGCTGGGGGCCGCGGCGCTGGAGGCCGGGCTGCCGCCGGGGGTGCTGAACGTGGTGCCGGGGCGCGGCACGGTGGCCGGCACCGCCCTGGTGCGGCATCCCGGGGTGGACAAAATCGCTTTCACCGGCTCGCCCGGCGTGGGCAAGACCATCATGCGCGACGCCGCGGAGCACGTGACCCGCGTGGGCCTGGAGCTGGGCGGCAAGGCGGCCAGCGTGGTGTTCGCCGATGCCGACCTGGACGCCGCGGTGCGGCAGACGGCCTCCGGGGCGTTCTTCAACGCCGGGCAGGTGTGCTCGGCGGCCACGCGTATCATCGTGCAGGACGCGGTGCATGACGAGTTCGTGGCGCGCTTCGCCGCCCGGGTTGCGGCCCTGCGCGTGGGCGACCCGCTGGACCCCATGACCACCATGGGTCCGGTGATCTCGCAGAAGCAGATGGACACGGTGCTGGGATACATCCAAGCGGGGCACGAGGACGGGGCGGCGCTGGTGTCCGGCGGCGCGCGCATCGGCGACCGCGGCTACGTGGTGCAGCCCACGGTGTTCGCAGGCGTGGAGGGCGGCATGAGGATCGCCCAGGAGGAGATCTTCGGCCCCGTCGTCTCCATCCTGCGCTTCGGCAGCGAGGCGGAGGCGCTGGCGCTGGCCAACGGCACCGCCTACAGCCTGGCCTCCGCGGTGTGGACGCGCGACGTGGACCGGGCGCACCGCTTCGCGGACGCCATCCGGGCCGGGACGGTGTGGATCAACACCTATGGCCCGACCGACCCGCGCCTGCCCTGGGGCGGCATGGGCGGCGAGTCCGGCATCGGCCGTGACCTCGGCCGGTCGGCGCTGGACGCCTACACCGAGACCAAGACGATCTGGCTACAGCTTGGCGGGGCGCCCCTGGACATGGCGGACGCCTCCGCCTGAGCGGCGCGGGCCATCAGCCGGCCCGGCGCCTGGTCGGGCCGGCCAAAGCCGATGCGGCCATAGCAACGTCGGCAGCGGTGCCAATGCACATCCGGTGCAGTGGACAGTGCCGCCTCATCCCAGAAAAGGAACGGCCATGACCGAAGCTACCCCTCTTGCAACCCGGGCACGACAGCTCGCCGCCTCGGCCGCTTGCGCCTTGGCGCTCGGTGCCAGCCCGGCCGCGCACGCCGGGCCGCTGACGCTGTGGGCCGCGGGCAGCCTCAATGCCGCGCTCAGCCAGGCGACCAGCGACTTCACCGCGGCCACAGGCACGCCGGTGACCACCAAGTTCCTGTCGTCGGGCACCCTGCGCCAGCAGATCGAGGCCGGTGGCCGGCCCGACGTGTTCGCCTCCGCCGACATCGGCAACCCGCTCGCGTTGCTGCAGGAAGGGCTGGCCGGGCCGGTGGTCAACTTCGCCAGCAACCGCATCGTCGCCGTCGTGCGCGCGAACGCGGGCGTCACCTCGGCCAACCTGCTGTCCGACATCCTGACCCCGTCCGTTCGGCTTGGCACCTCGACGCCCATTTACGACCCCCAGGGCGACTACGAAGAGCAGGTGTTCGCCAAGGCCGATGCGCTCGTCCCGGGCGCCAAGGCGACGCTGGACGCCAAGGCACTGCGCTTGGTCGGCGGGCCGACCTCTCCCGCCGTGCCCGCCGGGCAGAACAGCCTGGTTTACTTCATGGACACGACCGACCAAGCCGACGTGTTCCTGACCTACTACACGTCGGCCCTCGCCGCCGTGGCGCTGGCGCCCGACCTGGCGGAGGTTGACCTGCCGGCGAACCTGGCGGTGTCGGCGCAGTATGGTGAGACCATCATCAACGGCGCCCAGCCCGGCGCGGCGGCGCTGGAGCAGTACGTCCTGTCCGCACCGGCCCAGGCCGTGCTGGCCGCCAACGGCTTCGGGCCGCCCGCGGCCGTGCCGGAGCCGGCGAGTCTGGCCGTGCTTGGGATAGGAGTGGCTGGCGTCATCACTGCCAACAGGCGGCGTGGTCATCGGTCGTCCAACCCAGACGCTTAAGCCTTGTCACAACAGCTACGGCCGTTTCCGGTCACAAGAAAAACGGCCGGTTTCCTTGTGCTCACCCGGCCAAGTGCGGTGCGTATTCGTTCTGATCGACTGCACCGTGAATTAGAGTGTCGGCAGTCAGCCCGATCCTGCCGTGCTGATGGCGATGAAGCCCCGCCGTTCAAAGATCGCCCGCGCTTCCGGCCCGGCCAGGAACAGCAGCAGCGCGCGGGCCTCTGGCGTGTCGCCGTCCCGCGTCACCGCGAACGGGTAGGTGATACGGTCGTGCAGCCCCTCCGGGAACACGCCCGCCACCGCCACCCCCCGGCTGGCGGCAGCGTCGGTCGCATAGACGATGCCCGCCGGCGCCTCGCCGCGCTCGACCAGCAACAGGGCGCCCCGCACGTCGTCGGTCCGGGCCAGCCGCGGCTCTACTGCGGCCCATTGGCCCAGGGCGGTCAGCGCCTGCTTGGCGTAGATGCCGACCGGCACATGCGCCGGGTCGCCGGTGGCGATGCGTCCGGTGGGGCCGAGCAGGGCAATCAGGTCCAAGCCGGGTCCGACCTCAACCTGCCGCTCCTGGTCCTTGGGCACGATGAGCACCAGACGGTTGGCCAGCAGGTCGCGACGGGTGCCGGCGGCGATTTGGTTGCGCTGCGCCAGGTAGTCCATCCACTGCTGGTCGGCGGAGGCGAACACGTTTGCCGGCCCTCCTTGGTCGATTTGCCGCGCGAGCGTCGAGCTGGATGCGAAGCTGAGCCGCAGCGGCGCGTGCCCGGCCTGCTGCCAGACCGCCGAAACGTCGCGCATGGCGTCTGTCAGGCTTGCAGCCGCGAACACCGTGACCGGCTCGGCAGCGGTTGCCGGGGTGAACGGGAGCAGGCAGGCCAGCAGGCCGGCAAGGACGTGTCTGCGCAGCACAGGAGATCTCCGTTAAAGGGGTGGGCAATGGGCGACCATTGGCGGCTCAGCCGGCCTTGTCAGCGGCACGGCGCCACACGGCTGCCATCCCGGCCAGCCCCGCCAGCAGCAGCGCCAGGCTGCCCGGTTCCGGCACCGCTGCGGCATCGAGGATTTGAAGGCTGACCAAGTTGCTCACGTAGCGCCCGCCAGCCAGGTCGCCGGGCACGACGAGGCGGGCGAAGCTGTCTGCCCCGAGCGGCTGTCCATCCTGGGCATACGCCACAAGGTCCGCAGCCCCGCCGCCGCCGAAGCGGGGGTCCAGCTCGCCCAGCGAGAACGTGGCCTCGTAGCCGTCACTGCCGGTGGCGAGCACGTACTGGCGCAGCTCGGCGTTCTTGACCACTGGGTCGAACATCAGCCCGACCGCGTTGAGCAGGGTCCACAACGAGACGCCGGTGAAGGCCGCGGACACCGGGCGGCCCGCCGCGGTGTAGGTTACGGCCTCGGTCGTGGCGGGTAGCCCGGCAAGCGTGCCGGCGTCGTATGTTCCCAGGCGGCTGACAAGACCAGACAAGGTGAAGCTTGCCGAAACCCCGCCGCCACGGGGCGGATTGGACGGCGCCTGCACCACGTCGAGTCGGGCGAGGTTGGACACATAGCGTCCGCCCGCGGCATCGCCGGGCACCACCGCCCGGGCGAAGCCGTCGCTACCGAGTGGCTGGCCGTCCTGCGCGTAGGCTACCAGGGCAGGCGCGCGGCTGCCGCCGAAGCGTGGGTCCAGCTCACCGCCGGAGAACGCGGCCTGGTAGCCGTCGCTCCCAGTGGCGACCACGACATCCCGCAAGGTGCTGTTGCGGGCGCCCGGCACGGGGGTCAGTCCGGCCTGGCCCAGCACGGACCACAGCGCCGGGCCGGTGAAGCTGGCCGACACCGGGCCGCGCCCCGTGCCATAGGTGACGGCGACGGTCTGCGCCGGCAGCGCCTGCAAGTCGGGCAGCGTCACCGTGCCAGGCCGGTCTATCGCCCCGTCCACGACGAAGCTTGTGGTCGGCATGGCGGACACGGGGCCAGCCTGGGCAATCGCCGCCAGCATCGTCAGGCCGGTCGCCCATCGAATACGGGTCATCACGGCTTTGCCTCCACCTGGCTTGCGGTGAGCGTGACCGGCACCAGCCCATGGCGCGCCAGGATGGCCTGACCCGGCTCGGATAGCACGAACAGCGCGAAGCGCATCGCCTCCGGGTTGGTGGAAAGCACGGTCATGCCGTACTCGGGTCCGACCTCCAGCTCCGGCGGCAGAGGGACGGCCACCAAATCCGGCACGGCGCGCTTCACGCCACCGGCGCCGCTGCAGTAGCCCAGCATGACGTCGGCCCGCCCCGACAGGAACACGCCCTCGCTCGGCCCCTGGCCCGGCACCAGCGGCGCCATGCTGGGGCCGCCGACAAGCTGCTGCGCCTTGCCCTCCAACGCCGCCTTGGCGCCGGGGCGCAGGCGCTCGGCGCGGGCGAACACCGTCCAGGCGTAGTCGCCGCCGGGATCGGAGACGGGGGTGGAGGTGGCCAGCTTGACCGCGGGGTCCAGCAGCCGGTCCAGCAGGTTGGCCGGGGTGATCCCCAGCCGCTCCCGGGCCAGCGCGCACATGCGGTTGCGGGCGAACAGCACCACGGGCGTGCCGCGGCCGGCGGCGGCCAGGCGGCGCGGCTGGCCCATGTCGGCAGAGGCGAACAGGTCAGCCGGCTCGTCACGTTCCAGCCGCTCGCGCAACGCCCCGGACGGGCCGTAGGTGGGCTGCGACAGGGCACCCGGCGGCGTGCCGAAAGCTTGCAGCAATGCGTTGAACGCTCCGGTCAGGCTGCCGGCGGCATACACGCGAAGCGGTCCGGGCGCCGCGGCGTCTTGGGTGGGAGCCGGCCCAGCTGCAGGCAGGAGCAGGGCTGCCCCGATTGCAACGACCCTGGGCAGGGCACGGCGGAGGGCTGCGCGCATCAGTTCACCATCCGCATTGGCAACGGTATCCCGGGCCGGTGGTCTTGCACCGCGTCGGCCATTGCAGCCAATTCGCCTGGTGCCAGCGCGAACGCCACGCTGAACCCGTCCGGCGTCCGCAGGGTCAGGATCAGCATGTCAGGCTCGACAGCCTCTTCCAGCCGCCATGTGCCCAACGGCTGCACGATGCGGGCGCAGGCATCGCCGCGGCGGTCCAGCGCCGTTTGCAGAACGCACGGCAGGGTCATCAGCAGGCCGCTGACCGCCTCCACCGGCAGTTCAAGACGGCACGGGTCGCCGTCGCCGTCCGCGAAGCCAAGCCGCGCCCGCCGACCATCCGGCGACACGGACCAGGTCGTCAGCACCTCGCCAACCAGCTCGCGCTCGGTCGCCGCATCCAGGGAGCCGTCCATGGCCAGGCCTCCAACATCAGGGCATCGTCATATTCACCAGAATATAGCGCGAGCGCCAGCATGGAATGCAGATGCCGGCGCACAATGCTAAGTGACCGGCATGGCACGGCTGACGCTCCGCATCGACTTCGACGGCGGCCACGCCCTTGGGCCGGGCAAGGTGCGGCTGCTGGAACTGGTGGGCGAAACCGGCTCCATCTCGGCCGCGGGCCGCGCCATGGGCATGAGCTACCGCCGGGCTTGGCTGCTGGTGGATGCGTTGAACCGGACGTTCCGGCTGCCGGTGGTCGAGGCCCGCGGCGGCGGCGCGGGCGGTGGTGGCGCCAGCCTGACCCCGTTCGGGGCCGGCCTGATCGGCTGCTACCGCGCCATGGAGCGGGACGCGCAGGATGCGCTGGCGCAGCGGCTGGCGGAGTTGGAGAGGGCGCTGGCGACCGCTCCAGCCTGACCCTTCGCACGCCCTGTGTCCGGCACGGTGAAGGCCCGTCCCCACACCCCGGCGTGATCTGTCATAGGAACTCCGGCCGTTTCACCGTAGGGTTGGCCGTCATAACCCGACGGGCAGTCCGATGATGAAGCTGAGCGCGCGCAACCAGATGAAGGGCCGCATCACCGCCGTTGTGAAGGGCCAGACCACCGGGCACGTCCACATCGACATCGGTGGCGGCATCACGGTCCACTCCTCGATCACCAACGAGGCCATTGACGACTTGGCCTTGAAGGTGGGCGACGAGGCGATGGCCGTCATCAAGGCCTCCGACGTGATGATCGCCAAGTAGGCCATGCGGCGCTCTGCTTGGCTGGCCGGGCTGCTGCTGGCGTCCCTGGCTCCGGCAGCGGCCCAGGAGTCCGTCAACTCTCCCGCACCCACGCTGGTCATCGCCGGACAGGTGGCCCATCCGCGCACGGTCACGTTGGCCGAGCTGCAAGCGATGCCGGCGGCGACGGTGGACGTGGCCACCACAACCAGCGCGGGCGTGCAGCATGTGACGTACACGGGTCCGCTGCTCTGGACCCTGGTGCAGGCAGCGCAGCCCGTGGGCGAGCCGGGCCGCGGCAACACCGCCCTGCAGCATACCTTCCTGGCGCGGGGGCAGGACGGCTACGCCGTGGCGCTGTCCATCGGCGAGATTGACCCGCGGATGGAGGGTAAGCAGGTCGTGGTCGCCAACGCTCGGGACGGCCAGCCAATGGCCACCCTGCGTCTGGTCGTGCCCGGAGACCTCCACGCCGCCCGCAGCGTGCGGGACCTGGTGGCTGTCGAGGTGCGCTAGCTCACGCATACAGCGCGCCATGTCTGGTCCCTCTTAGCCGTGCCCTGCCATCCAACCCATCCAACTCAAACGCCAGCGTCAAGGCTGATCGCCGCCAGGAGGCTTGCTGGCTTCGCCACCCTGCCCTGTGTGAGGTTTTGGCGCGGGTCGTCGCCATGGTTCAGCAAAGTGCTGGTCCCCGTCAACCGAGCCGCCCCAGCAGTACGAACCAGACGTAATCGAGAGGCACAAGCAAAACGAAGGTGACGAGCGCGAGCACGAGGCAGAGCCGGAGTCCGTCGCGCGCGGGGACGCGGCCCATGCCCATCGCAACCACAATGGGTGATGCCTGGTAAGGCAGCACCGGCGTTGCATAGCCAATGACCTGCACCATCAGCACCGTCAGCAGCGGCAAGCCCGAGGCGTCCGCCAGCGTGTGAGCCAGCGGCGTGAACAGCGCCGGCACGCCGTTGGCGGTGACGACGAAGTTAAGCAGGGCCGTAATGCCCACCAGGGACGCGAAGCTGCGGAACGGGGCGCCGGGGTCAAGCGGTGCCACGGCAAGCAGGGCCTGGCCGATACGGTCGCCAAGGCCGCTATGTGCGACCAGGGCCGCAAGGCCCAAAATGCCAGCGATGTAGATGCAAGTGCGGAAGTTGACGCCGGTGGCGAACTCGTCGCCGGTGATGAAGCCCATGCGGGACAGCAAGCAGATGCAGGCGGCAGCAAGGCCGACCCAGGCGGGCTGGACGCCGTGCAGCGTGTCGGTCATCCACAATACCAGTGTCGCTAGCAGCAGCAGTCCTAGCCGGCGCTCCGCCGCTGTTAGCGGCCCGGTTCGTGCCGGGGCGCTGATTGGCTGCGGCCTGGCCGGGAACAGCAGGCAGATGCAGGCCACCAGCACTACACCTTTGAGCACCCCCAGCACGGGCGCGTGTAGTGCAAGGTAGGGTAGGTAGGCAAAGTGGACGCCGTATGCCGTTTCCGCTGCGCCGGCCATGACCAAGTTGGGCACGTTGGCCGGCAGGATGGAGGTGGACAACTGGAACGTGCCGAAGCCCACCGCCAGCGCCAGGCCGATCCGCCCCCGGGAACCTTCCGCCAGCCCCGCCTGATCCGCAAGCGCCATGACGACAGGCATCAGCAGCGCGATGCGGCCCATGTTGGACGGCATGACGAAGGCGAGGGCATAGGTCAGGAACACTACGCCGCCGACCAGGCGGGGCCAGGAGCCGGACAGATGCGAGGCGAGCAGGCGCGCGGCACGGTCGGCCAGCCCGACCTTGCGGATGGCGACGCCCAGCACGAAGCCGCTCAGCACCAGCCAGAAGGCGGACGACAGGAAACCGGAAAACACCAAGTCGGCCGGCGCGACGTGCAGCACCATCGCGACCGCAAAGAACAGCAGCGCGACCAGGTACTCCGGAAGCCGTGCCGTAGCCCACAGCGCGATGGTTCCTGCCGACAGCGCGGCAGGCAGCAGCAGACCAGTCATCGCATTTCTCCGCCACTGTTGTCGAACACGAAGGTGCCAGGTGGCGGACCAAGCGAAAATACGCCCTTGTGCAAGCCACCCTTCGTGCAGCACGAAGGTTGTGTGCGCCTCGACCTCGAAGACCTGAGCCTATTTCGCCACATTGCCGAGGCCGGCAGCATCACGGCCGGTGCCAGGCGGGCCAACCTGGCGCTTGCCGCCGCCAGCACGCGGGTTCGGAACATGGAGGCCACGATTGGGGCCAGGCTGTTCGAGCGCAGCCGCGGCGGCGTCACGCCCACGCCAGCCGGCCATGCCCTACTTGCACACGCGCGGGCGCTGCTGACGCGGGCCGAACGGATGCGCGAGGAGCTAGACGCCTATGCGGGCGGCGGATTGGCCGGGCACGTACGGGTGCTGTCAAATACGAACGCCCTGACCGAGTTCCTGCCCGAAGCTCTGGGGCGCTTCCTGGTGGCGCACCCGCAGGTCACGGTGGACCTGCAAGAGCGGCTGTCCGATGAGATCGTGGGCTTGGTGGCCGAGGGCGTGGCAGAGCTGGGCATCGTGGCCGCTACTGCGGACCCAGGCAGCCTGCAAACCTACCCGTTCCGCACCGACCGTTTCGTGCTGGTGGTGCCGAGCGGCCACCCCCTAGCAGGGCATGACGGGATCGCCTTTGCCGACGTGCTCGATCATGACCTGGTGGGGTTGGACCAGGCAAGCGCGCTGCAACGCTTCCTGGCGGAGCGTGCGGCGCGGATTGGGCGGCGCCCGAAGCTGCGCGTGCGGCTACGCAGCTTCGACGCTGTATGCCGGATGGTGGAGGCTGGCGTCGGCGTCGGCGTCGTGCCGGAAACGACGGCACGGGTTTCAGGCCGGGCACTCGCGATCAAGGCAGTGCCTCTGGCCGACGAATGGGCCGTGCGAGAGCTGCACATCTGCGTACGCGACCTCGCCACCCTGACCTTGCACGCCCGGCGGCTCGTGGACCACCTGCGAGGGTAAAGAGCTGTCCCATTTCGTCAAACGTCGAATAGACCAAACGGGACAGGTGCCGTGATGACCGAAACCCTGCTCACTGGTGGACGAACTACGAAGGGCGTGGTCCGCATCGGCGAAACCGTCCGTCGCCCACCTATGATAAACTCGGCCTTCATCCACCATTTGCTCCGCCACCTTGCAGCCGTAGGTTTCGATGGCGTCCCGCGCTCGCTGGGCTGTGACGGGGAGGGACGCGACGTGCTGGGCTGGATCGATGGGGAGGTGCCGGCAGAGCTGTCCGCCACGCATAGCGATGCCGTGCTTGTGTCCGCTGCAAGGCTCATCCGCCGCTACCACGACGCCACGGCGCCACTGCTGGGCGCACCCGCTGCGGTTGCAGCAGGCTTAGAAGTTGTCTGCCATAACGACCTCTCGCCCTGTAACTTCGTCTTCCGCGCCGGCCTACCGGTCGCGGTCATAGACTTTGACGCTACTTCACCTGGCACGCGCGCGCATGATCTCGGCTACGCCGCTTGGCTCTGGCTTGACCTTGGCTGCACGGACAAGGCAGCTCCAGAGCAGCGCCGTCGGCTCGACGTTTTCCTCAATGCCTACGGGTCGGTGCCGACACGCGCCGAAGTGGTGCTGGCCATCCTATATCGGCAAGACCTGCTCGTTGCTCAGGGGAAACGTACCGGTGATACCGCAATGGCGCGATGGGCTCAGCACTGCCGCGCCTGGACCCGCAACTGCCTCAGCGACGAAGCAGTCATCCAAACTGCCGAGTGATGCACGGTCGCTAGACCGCTCGACCTGTATGAAATCTAAACCCACGTTTAGAGTTCATACACCCCCACCAGGAGCGGCCCGTGACCCCAGCCTTTGTTGCCTACTACCGGGTCAGCACCGACCGGCAGGGCCGTTCCGGGCTGGGGCTTGAGGCGCAGCGCGAGGCCGTGGCGCGCTTCCTCGCCGGGCACCCCGGCGCGGCGCTGCTGGGCGAGTTCACGGAGGTGGAGAGCGGAAGCCGCGCCGACCGGCCTCAGCTCGCCGCGGCGCTGGCGCTGGCGCGGCGGCGGCGGGCGACGCTGGTGATCGCCAAGCTGGACCGCCTGGCCCGCTCGGTGGCCTTCATCGCCGGGTTGATGGAAGGGGGTGCGCCGTTCGTCGCCTGCGACAACCCGCACGCCACCCCGCTCACCATCCACATCCTCGCCGCGGTGGCCCAGCATGAGCGCGAGGCGATCTCGGCGCGCACGAAGGCGGCGCTGGCCGTGGTGAAGGCGCGGGGCACCCGGCTGGGCAACCCGAACGCGGCGCCGGCCCGAGTGCTGGCTGCCGTGGCGAACCGGACCGCCGCGGCCCGGCGGGCGGAGGCAGTGAGGCCCCTGGCCGAGCGATTGGCCGGGCAGGGCTTGAGCTTGCGCGCGGTGGCGCGTGAGTTGGAGGAGCGCCGCATCCCGACCGCCCGCGGCGGGCGGTGGTACGCCGCCAGCGTGCGAGCGTTGCTCATGCACCATGAAGCCACCCAAGCCCGAGAGGTGTAGGATTTCTACAGATCACAAACCCGGCGGGCGCCGATTGTTGGAAAGGTCAGTCTGATGGACGAAGTGCCCAAGCGCAGCACCAGAGACGAGCGGCTAACTCGGTTGCTGGACGCGGGTGACATCCTTGCCGGTGACGAGCCGGGGCCGGTCCTTTTCGCTCATACGGTGTTCTGTCAGACGGGCTTGCCCTATCGAAACCCTGGCGACGTGCGCGAGTGGGAGCGGGCGAACGGCGCAGCACGGTTGAAAATACTAGCAGGCGAGGCGATGCACCCGGGAACGGGTGAATTCGTGCAGATCGGGTTGCCCTATGGCCCCAAACCCCGGCTGATTTTGGCACACTTGAACGGCGAGGCGTTGCGGCAGCAGTCGCCAGAGGTCGAGATGGATCAGAGTCTGACGGCGTTTGTGAAGCGGCTGCATCTCGATCCCGGCGGACGTACTATTGGAGCTATCAAAGACCAGCTTGCGCGGTTGTCGGCGTCCTCGATCCGGCTTGGCTACGTCCGGGACGGGCGGGCGGTGACGGTCAACAGCCAGATCGTGACGGCGTTTGACCTCTGGTTTCCAAAGATAGACGGGCAGCGCGTCCTATGGCCCTCGACGGTACGCCTATCGGCCGACTACTTCGACAGCCTGACCCGCCACGCGGTGCCGCTGCATGAACACGCCTTGGCAGCCCTGTCTGGCAACGCGATGGCGCTGGACGTGTATGCGTGGCTGGCGCAGCGGCTGCATCGGGTTGATCCGGCGAAGCCGGTGCTGATGCCATGGCCCGCGCTGCAAGCGCAATTTGGTTGGCACTATGACAAGCTGATCCACTTCCGCCCAGTATTCCGCAAAGCCCTTGGCATGGTGGTGAGCCAGTACCGCGGGGCACGGGTGGAGCTGGACCGCCGGGGGTTGATGCTCTCGCACAGCACCACGCCGGTTAAGGGACGCACAGCCGTCATGATTCGAAGGGACTAGGGCATGGCCAGTTTGCGATAGCCCCTTGTGGATCAAGGAGTTATCCACGGGCACTTTGCGATGCTTGGCACGGGCACTTTGCGATGCAGGACCGGGATTCGGCACGGGCACTTTGCGATACAATCCGATAGTTAGAATCCTATAGCTTCTCCGGTAGTTGGTGGCAGGCTTCTGTGAACAACGGGGACGGCTCGGCACAGGAGAAAGGGCGCCCTCTCCTACGTCCAGCGTGCACGCCGCCGCCCAGCCGCATCAAGGACGCTACGCGCCGCTTCGCGGTGCCCAAGAGGGCATCCTTGACCCGACTGGCCGTCGCCGTGCTGGTAAGGTTGCAGGGACGGGACGAGGAACAGGACTTGTCGGTCCGAACAAGGAACACGGACGATTGGCAATGTGTGACGGAACAGCAGACCCGCATTTCTGTGTTTGTGGTTACACAGCTATCCGTGTAACCTTGTTTCATCATAAGCAGAAAGGCAGACCATGATCCTCGCAGTGGTCAACCAGAAAGGGGGAGCAGGCAAGACCACGATAGCCTTGAACCTCGCTGCTGCCATGGCAGCACAGGGCAAACGGGTGCTGCTGATCGACGCAGACCCGCAGCAGACGGCGCAGGATTGGGCAGCGATCCGGCAGGAGCCATTGCCGTTCCAGGTGATCGGATTGGCGAAGCCGGTGCTGCATCGGGACTTGCCTGCCATGTCGGCAGATTATGACTCGATCATCATCGACGGTGCGCCACGCAGCTACGAGGTAGCCCGCTCAGCGATAGCGGCAGCCGACATAGTGCTAATCCCCGTGCAGCCGTCAGGGGCGGATTTTTGGGCCAGCCGAGAGACGGTCAATCTCGTGAAAGAGTCGCACGGATTCAAAGAAACACAGAAATCTGCGTTCGTGGTTTCACGGAGAATTGGCCGCAGCGTTCTAAGCCGGGAGATTGGGGACGCCCTGGCCGAGTTCGCCTTGCCCATCCTAACGGCCAGCACAACGCAGCGCGTGATCTACGCCGACGCGATGACGGCAGGGCGGACCGTGATTGAACAGCAGCCAGACGGACCCGCAGCCGATGAAGTCCGGGCGATCCTGGCAGAGCTGGAGGAGGTGGCAACATGAGCAGCAAACGGACAGGCTTCAAATTGCCCGCGCGCGAGACTCAAGACGTGCAGGGATGGGTTGAGGAAGGTGCGGCACCTGCAGAGCCAACAGCAGCGCCAAAGGCATCAGCGAGGGCCGCAGGCGGGAAGCAGGCCCGGTTGACCATCGATTTACCGCAGCAGCTTCATGCCCGGTTTAAGGCGGCTTGCGCGATCAACCAGACCCGGATGGTCGAGGAAGTCACCCGCTTTATCGAGGACTGGACACAGAAACACAGTTAAACAGGAAAAAGTATATACAGAAACACGGTAATCTGCCTTTCTCTCCTTGCTTTTCAAGGATAAGATCATAATTGTGAAAAATCGGGCTTCACTTTTCAAGGTTGTCGATGCGCGCCGCCGATCTTTCCCCCGACCGCCGGAAGCTTCTCATTGCGGTTCATGGTCGCCAAAACGTCAAGGCGCTGGTTCCCCCAAGCTGCCCGCGCACGCTGGAGGTGGTGCCAATCCTGGATCAGCTGATGGCGGCCGAGCGCGCGATCGCCAGCACCACTGTGGTGGCCAGGCTGCTGCCCCCCCCGGACCTTATTACGCGCAGCCTGGAGCGCCGGGAAGCGGTGCTCAGCAGCCAGATCGAGGGCACAAGGACCGACCTGACCCAGCTCCTCGAGTACGAGGCCACGGGGTCCGACGAAGAGCTTCCTGACGACGCCGAAGTGACGCTGGGCTACGTGCGTGCGCTGGACCACGGCTTGCGCGCCGTTCGGCGGGTTGGCGGCCCCCAGCATCTCACCCTTGACCTGATCGGGGTAGGTTCGGGATACGGGTAGAAAGTGGTCACAAGGGACCGGCCGGCCAAAAAGCGTTTATTGGTCAACCACTTGGCATGTCGCCGCGGTCCGAACGGTGCCTTCGTATTCGGACGCTCGCGTCAGCGGCCGCCCTCGATGTCCGGAAAGGGGTCCGCCACCGATGGCAACAAAACCATACTTTTTCAATTGGATAGCGGGACCGCGCGCGCGTCCAGCAAGGTGAGCCTTCCTGGACAGGGGCGTGAAACCGGTCCGGATGGGCCTGTGATGAGTTTTACACGTATCCTCATCCTACCCCTGGACGGGCTGGAGCGCGCGGCCGTGGCGGGCCGGCGCTGGGTGACGGGGCTGGCGCGAGGGTTGGGGGCGCAGATCGCCGGCGAGCGCGAGGAGCGGGCGCGGGAGGCCGAGCGGCAGCGACAGGCACAGGGGCGGGCGGAGGCCGCACGCCGGGCCGAGGTGGAACGCCAGGAGGCGGCACGGTTGGCCGAGCGGGAGCGGGTCGCGGCCGAGCTGCGGAAGCGGGAGGCCGCGCAGACAAAGCCGGCGATCACGCAGGTGCAGCGGGATGCAGCGCGGAAACGGCAGGTGTGGGACCAGGTTGAGGAAGCTGGACGCCAGGCGCGGACGGCGGACCGGGCACGCCTCGGGCCGGACCACAAGCGGTCGGGAGAGCGCGAGGGGCCGAGTATGGGGCGGTAGAACGCCCATGACGCAACCTAAAGTTGATACTTTCGCCTTGTTCTCTGTAGTATTAGGATAACCAGCTTGGATTTGTTTACGGTCGCGAATTGATCGGCCGCTTTTCTGACACAGCGGCAGGCGGAACCACCCGAGTGAAGCGTGCCCGGCAGCACTACGTGGAGAACGTCTTTTGAGTGACGCGGAAAAACGCGACCCCCTGAAGCTGCTTCGGCAGCAGACCATTCTAGCCAGGTTCGGGGAATTTGCGCTGCGGTCCGACGACCTCGACGAAATTCTGACCGAGGCCTGCCACCTGGTGGGGGAAGCCCTGGGTACCGACCTCGCCAAAGTCGTGGAGCTGCAAGAGGACGGCGAGACCTTGCTGGTGCGCGCGGGCGTGGGCTGGAAACCCGGCGTCGTGGGCGTGGCGATCATCCAGGCGAAGGACGACACTACCGAGGGCCATGCGCTTAAGACGGGAGAACCGATGATCTCTCCCGATATCGCGATGGAGACGCGGTTCAGGTATCCGCCGTTCCTGACCGACAATGGCGTCAGGGCGGTCGCCAACGTCATCATCATCGGCGGCCAGGACAGGCCACCGTTCGGCATCCTGCAGGTCGACAGCCGCGAGCCCCGCCAGTTCACCGACGGCGACACCACCTTTCTGCGCAGCTACGCCAACCTGCTCGCGGCGACGGTGGACCGCCTGCGCGTCATCGGGGACTTGCGCAACGGAGAGGCGCGGCTGGCCGAGCGCGGCCGGGAGCTGACCGAGGCGAATGCCAAGCTGCGGGCCGAGGCGGAAGAGCGCGCGCGGGTCGAGGAGGCGCTGCGCCAGGCGCACAAGATGGAGGCGGTCGGTCAGTTGACCGGTGGGCTGGCACACGATTTCAACAACCTGCTGGCCGGTATCTCCGGCAGCTTGGAGCTGTTGCGCATCCGCGCGGCCCAAGGGCGCACGGCGGAATTCGGGCGCTACATCGAGACCGCGCTGACGTCGGTCAATCGTGCCGCGGCGCTGACCCACCGCCTGCTCGCCTTCTCGCGCCGTCAGACGCTCGACCCCAAGCCGACCGAGGTAAACCGGCTGGTGTCCGGCATGGAGGATCTGTTCCGCCGCACAGTGGGGCCGAGCATCCAGATCGAGACGAGGCTCGCGGACGAGCTGTGGCCGATTTTATGCGACCCGAACCAGCTCGAAAGCGCGCTGCTCAACCTGGTCATCAACGCACGCGACGCCATGCCCGATGGCGGACATCTGCTGATCGAGACCGCGAACAGCGTCCTTCCTGACCGGCGCGGGGCGCTCAGGAACGCGCCGCCGGGGAACATGCCGCCCGGCGATTACGTGATCCTGTCTGTCACCGATACCGGCACGGGCATGGCCCCGGACGTGATCGCGCGTGCGTTCGATCCTTTCTTCACGACCAAGCCGCTCGGCCAGGGCACGGGTCTTGGCCTGTCCATGATCTACGGCTTCGTGCAGCAATCGGGCGGGCACGTTGGCCTGCACAGCAAAGAGGGGCAGGGCACGACGGTGACGATCGGCCTGCCCCGGTATCTCGGAGCGATGGACGACGAGGCAGAGACCGACGCGGCGGCCGCGTTGCTGCCGGCGGCGAGCGCCGTGGTGCTGGTGGTCGAGGACGAGGCCGCCGTGCGGATGGTCATCGCCGACGTTCTGTCGGACCTCGGCTACACGGTGCTGGAAGCCGATGATGGCCGGTCCAGCCTGAGCATCGTGGAGTCCGGGGTTCGTATCGATCTCCTGCTGACCGATGTCGGCTTGCCCGGGGGCATGAACGGCCGGCAGGTCGCTGACGCGGCGCGGCAGAGGCGCCCCGGCCTCAAGGTGCTGTTCATCACCGGCTACGCCGAGAATGCGGTCGTCGGCAGGAGCCGGATGGAGCAGGGCATGCAGGTCATGACCAAGCCCTTTGCGGTAGAGGCGCTCGCGGCCAGGGTCCAAGGCATGATCAGCGATTGACCAGTCGGGCCGGAAGGGACACCGGCCAGGAGGCAAACAGCCCTCAGTCGCGCCCAAAACCGCGTGGCGGGTCGATCTCCAAGCCGGACAGGTCGAGATCGGCTGACCGCTCAGACGCACAATCTCGGTTTCAGGGGCGGGCAACTTTCGAGGTTTACCTGCGTCACCCACGGTGCAATGATTGCACCATGGGCCAAGATCAGTGTTGAATGCCGACCTTGCAACGCTTTGGTGCTGTCAGTCTTCGCATGTACGCCGACGACCACCGGCCGCCGCACTTCCACGTCGTCGGGCCGAACTTCCAGGTTCTGGTCCGGATCTCGGATTTGGCGGTGATTGCCGGCGAGGCCCGGCCGGCTCAGATCGCCGCGGCGCTGGCGTGGGCGGCCGAGCGCAGGGAGGCATTGGCGCTGAAGTGGGCCGAGCTAAACGAACGAGGATGACCAAGGAGGGTCGCCGTGCCGAAGAAGACGCTTCCACGCATCGCCGATGTGGCGCCGGGCAGGGCGCCCCTGAGCCTACGGGTGCGTTGGCAACATGGAGGCGAGAGCCTGGTGGACGTGTCAGGCCTTGTCGGCGCCTTCCGCGTGTATGCCCCGCTTCGCGAGGACCGGGCGCTGTTCCGTCAGGTTCACGTTGGAGAGTACGGGACAGACGTGGTCTGGGTCGACGAGATCGACATGGCGGCGGACACGCTGTGGCGTCTGGCGCAGGAGCAGTCCGGGGAGATCCTGACTGCTGAGGCGTTCCGCGCTTGGCGGGAGCGCAAGGCCTACACCCTCGACGGGGCGGCCCGGGCGCTTGGCCTCAGCCGCCGCATGGTCGCCTACTACGAACGGGGCGAGAAGCCGGTGCCGCGCACGGTCACGCTTGCCACCCGCGCGCTGGAGATGGCTGACCTGGATTCAGAACAGGCGGCATAGCTGAACTGCCCGGCTGCTTTCTGCTTTATTGTTCTACTCGGCTGCTGCTTTTTCAGCCTTAAACACTTGAAGTCCGCGCCGTTGCCAGCGTGCCTTGAGGTTGGCTGGCTTTTCTTCCTGGCGTTCATTCTCTTGCTCTTGCAGCTTGGCCGCGATTTCCAGGAACGCCCCGAGCAGGGTAGCACGATCATCGTCCAGCAGATCGACTAGCCCGGCCTTCTGCACGAGGCCGCCGAGTTCGATGAGCTGGCGTGTTCTATCCCGCCGCTCTTGTACCCAATCGCGGGTGTCATGACGGGCGCGGGCGAGGTTGATCCTATTCTGCTGCACGGTCAGGCACCGGAGCTGCGCCGTTGTGGTCTGGAGTTCCAGCAGCAGGGTCGCCGGCACTGGCCTTCTTCCCCCGCTTGCCCCCTGTTTGAAAGAAGGCTTGCCCACGTTCAGTCCACCTCGCGACGGCTTCGGGTGTCTTTTTGGATTGCTCGACGGCGGCAAGGAGAGCGCCGGCGAGGGCTTCCATGGGCAGAGCATCAGCCCCGAGGATCTGGACCAACTCGCCAAGCTGGGTAGTCTTCTGCGACTTGACCTTTTTGGCCTTGTCCATAAGGACCTGGAGTTCGGCATCGAAGTCGCGCGGCTTGCGGGCCATAAGATCGGCTCCAAGGTGATAGCGGGCAGAGGTTAGGCTAACAGCCTCCTGCTCTTGCTGCCAAGTATGATCCATCGTGTCCCATCAGTGGACACGAGCACCCTGTCATTTCTGGCCGAAGCGCAGCGAAGGCAATCAGGAAATGCGCGCTTATACGCCGTGTTGCGGCGTGCGCTAGCTTGTGCCAGGCTGCTGATCCTGACGAGATGGTATGCCGTCCATGCAGATCGAGGTCACGGCAGCACCGTCCGCATCGGACCGCGAGGCCGTCCTTGCCGGCTTGCTTGCGTTCATTCGTGCTGAGGCTGGTGTGGTCGGCACGCCCTTGGCCGTTCTGGTGCGTGATGAAACTGGTGCGGTCGTAGGTGGCCTAACTGGGCGCACATCGGCCGCCTGGCTGTTCGTGGAGCTGCTCTGGCTTCCGGAGGCGCTGCGGGGTACTGGGCTTGGCACGCGCATGATGATGGCGGCCGAAGCAGAAGCGGTACAGCGCGGCTGCATGGGCGCGCACTTGGACACTTACGATTTCCAGGCTCCTGGCTTCTACCAGAAGCTCGGCTACGAGGTGTTCGGCAGCATTGAGGACCACCCGCCGGGCCACACGCGGTTCTGGATGCGGAAGCGGTTCGCTGACCCCAGCACGGACGCGACGGCCAGCACGGGACTGGCAGGGTAGGCCGCGTGGCGCTCTACCACTTCTCCGCCAAGGTAATCGGTCGCAGCACGGGCCGCAGCGCGGTGGCGGCGGCGGCCTACCGCGCGGCCGAGCGGCTGCATGACGAGCGGCTGGACCGCGACCACGACTTCACGGCGAAGGCGGACCCGGTGCATCGGGAGATCATGCTGCCCGCGGGTGCGCCGGAGCGGTGGCGGGACCGGGCGACGTTGTGGAACGAGGTCGAGGCCAAGGAGCGTCAGCACAACAGCCAGTTGGCGCGCGACGTGGAGATCAGCTTGCCGCGGGAGCTATCTCGGGCGGAGGCGGTTGCGCTAGCGCGTGACTTCGTGCGCGAGCAGTTCGTGTCGCGCGGCATGGTGGCGGACCTAAACGTGCATTGGGGCACAGGCTCGGACGGCGGGGCGCAGCCGCACGCGCACGTCATGCTGACGATGCGGCGGGTGGCGGGCGACGGGTTCGGGCCGAAGGAGCGGGACTGGAACGACAGGGCGCTTTTGGGTGGATGGCGCGAGCGTTGGGCGGAGCTGGCGAACGCGCGGCTTGCCGAATTGGGCCACGACGCGCGCATTGACCACCGGAGCTATGCTGAGCAGGGCATCCCGCTTGAGCCGCAGCACAAGGTTGGCCCAGCGGGAGCGCGCAGGGCCGAGCGGGGCGAGGACGCGGAGCGTGCGGCGGAGCATGACGGCATCGCGCGGCGCAACGGGGAGCGGATCGCCGATGATCCCACGGTGGCGCTGGACGCGCTGACGCGGCAGCACTCGACGTTCAGCAAGCACGACCTGGTGCGGTTCCTGCACCGGCACACGGATGGAGCGGAGCAGTTCACGTCGGTGCTGGCGAAGGTGGCGGCGTCGCCTGAGCTGCGGTTCGTCGGCAAGGACGGGCGGGGGCTGGACCGGTTCACCACGCGGGAGATGGTGGCGGCCGAGCAGCGCATGGAGGCTGCCGCGGCGGAGCTGGGGGCGTCCGTGTCGCACCGGGTGGGCGTGGTGGACATAGACCGCGCGGTGCGGCGGGCGGAGGCGGGCGGGCTTGCGCTGGGGGATGAGCAGCGCGGGGCGGTGGCGCACGTCACGGCGGATCGGGACCTGGCCTTGGTGGTCGGCTACGCCGGCACGGGCAAGTCGGCGATGCTGGGCGTGACGCGGCAGGCGTGGGAGGCGGCGGGCTATCGGGTGCGGGGGGCGGCGCTGTCCGGCATTGCGGCCGAGGGTCTTGAGGGCGGCAGCGGCATCGAGAGCCGGACCTTGGCGAGCCTGGAATGGGGCTGGAAGGAGGGGCGGGACGCGCTGACGGCGCGGGACGTGCTGGTGGTGGACGAGGCGGGGATGGTGGGCAGCCGGCAGATGGAGCGGGTGCTGACGGCGGCGCAGCAGGCCGGGGCCAAGGTGGTGCTGGTGGGCGACCCCGAGCAGTTGCAGGCCATCGAGGCGGGCGCGGCGTTCCGGGCGCTGGCGGAGCGGCACGGGGCGGCGGAGATCGGCGCGGTACGGCGGCAGCGGGCGGAGTGGCAGCGGGAGGCGACGCGGGAGCTTGCGACGGCACGGACCACCGATGCGCTGGGGCGCTACGAGGCGGCCGGGATGGTACGGGGCCATGCGACCCAGGACGCGGCACGGGCGGCGCTGGTGGCAGGCTGGGCGGCGGAGCGGCAGGCAGCACCGGAGCAGTCGCGGGTGATGCTGGCCTACACGCGGGCGGACGTGGGGGAGTTGAACCGGCTGGCGCGGGAGCAGGTGCGGGCGGCGGGCGAGCTGGGGCCGGACCAGGTGGTGCAGACGGAGCGGGGCGAGCGGGCGATGGCGTCCGGGGACCGGCTGATGTTTCTCCGCAACGAGCGGGGGCTTGGGGCGGAGCCGGGTGGGCGCGGGGGCGTTGCGGTCAAGAACGGCACGCTGGGGACGGTGCTGGCGGTGGAGGCTCAGGGCGAGCGGCTGACGGTGCGGCTGGACGGGCCGGAGGGGAAGGGCGCCGCTCCGGTGGTGACGTTCTACGTCCGTGACTACGGCCACCTCGACCACGGCTATGCGGCGACGGTTCACAAGGCGCAGGGGGTGACGGTGGACCGGGCACACGTCCTGGCGTCGGCGCACATGGACCGGCACGCGGCGTATGTTGCCTTGACGCGGCACCGGGACGGGGTGGCGCTGCACTGGTCGGCCGAGGAGCTGGGCGACCGGGCGGGGCTGGGCCGGACCCTGGGCCGGGAGCGGGCGAAGGACACCAGCTTGGACTATGGCCGGCCGGAGCAGGCCTACGCCGAGCGGCGCGGGCTGGACCCGTTGCGGCCGGAGAGCGCCATCGTGGTGCGGCGGCCAGGGCCGGAGCAGGCGCTGCTGGCGCCACGTCCGGCAGCCCGGCCAGAGGCGCCCGCCGCGGCAGAGCCGGCATCCGGCGCCGAGCTGGCGGAGGACGTGGCGGCGGGACGGGCGCGGTTCCGGGAGCGGTTCGAGGCGCATCGGCGGCAGCAGGCGCAGCAGGCCGCTGACGAGGCGGGGGCGCGCGAGCTGGTGGGGCGGTGGGACCGACTGCTGACGGCCTACAATGCCGCCCTGCCGCGGCTGGACGCCGACCCGGCGGCGTTCGGTCCCGCGCGGGAGGCGCTGCTGGGGTTCGGGCAGGAGGTGCGCGGGCAGCCCGGGGGGGCGGCGGTGCTGCGCGAGCAGGGCGAGGCGTACGGGATGGGGGAGCGGCCGAACCTGGCGCGGGTGCTGGCCGACGCGCGGCCGGAGCGTGTGGTGGTCGGGATCGCGGAGGCGGCCGAGGCCGGGATGCGGGCGCGGCTGCAGGAGCGGGCCGCCCAGGAGGCGGCACGCCGGCAGGAGCTGGCGGACAGGCTGCGGCCGGTTCAGCGGTCCGGTCCCAGCATGGGGATGTGACCCGAGACGAGACAGGAGGGCAGGGCAGTGGACGGGACGGCGGAGCCGGCGGAGGACCGGCTGTATGGGCTGATGGAGGTTGCCGAGCGGCAGCAGGCGGCGGTGCAGGCGGCGTTGGAGGGGCTTGCGGCCGAGCGGGCGGCCCTGGCGCGGGAGCGGGAGGCGCTGGCGCGTGGGGTGGCCGGCTTGCAGCTCGGCACGCAGGGGGCGGTGCGGGCGGCGGTGGCGGACGGCCTGGCCGGGGCGGCGACGGAGGGAGCAGCGGCGGTGCAGGCGGCGACGGGGCCGTTGCTAGCGCGGTTGGCCGGGGTCTCGGAGCAGGCCGGGCAGGCAGACGCGGCGTTGCGGGGCGTGGTGGCGTGGGCGAGCTGGCGCTTGCTGGGCTGGATGGCGGCGGCGGTGGCGCTGCTGGTGCTGGGGGGATGGCTGGCGAGCGCGCTGGTGCTGTGGTGGGACGGGGGCGCGATCCAGGCCGCGCGGGCGGAAAAGACGCGGCTACAGGCAGAGGTGTCGGAGATGCAGGCCAACCGGGACGAGTGGGCCAAGGCGGGGTTCTTGTCCAAGCTGACCCGGTGCAACCCCGGCAACCGACCGTGCGTGCGGGTCAACGAGGGGGCGGGGGCGTTCGGGACCGCGAGCGACTACCGGGTGCTGCTGGGGTACTAGGGAATGACGAATGCTGGGGTAGGTAAGTTCATGGATGCCGAGAAAGAGCTGAGGCGGGCCAAGCACGACTGCCTTCGTTGGCTCAAAGGCTTCCACAACCTCCAGAGGTCAGAGATGTTCATGAAGAGATTTGGTAACAGCCCAGGTCTTTCAGCGGGGTTAAGCCATGCGTAGGTCATTGATCAAGCGGTCGGGCTGAGTGGTCAGTGTCTCGAGCATCTCCCAACCTTGCTTCCTGGCTGTCGAGAGCAGCGAGCG
>JAABUW010002961.1_pt1 | contig 24882 bp, 26 predicted proteins | sample 5560081 | NCBI WGS metagenome assembly JAABUW01 (sample SAMN10711882, study PRJNA513363) | rock metagenome | isolation source: Antarctica rocks | place: Antarctica: Victoria Land, Knobhead sud | reverse complement strand
AATCAAGCGTATCGTTTGATACACGAAAAAACAGATCTTGCCGGGATTTGGCGATTAGTACAGCGGTGAAGTCAGGAGACCAAGCGAAGCGACTACTGCACTCGTGCACATTTTTTACGATAGGACCTCCTGTTAGATGGCACAGTGGGTCTTTCAGATCCCCTGAAGTACCACAATCTAGCGAGGAAATGGCGGCTGTAGATGCAAGAAGAGGGAATGCTAGACTCGAAAGACCCAGCTCAATAGTGGGTGGACCTGTCAGTGGAATGCTACACCGACCATCTCTGGTCGAAAATGTCCGAACCGCTTCTAGAGATGCGTTGCCGACCCACAATACTAGCCCCAACGTACCTAACGGAATCCCTGGTCTAGGAGAGGAGAAACCTATAGCGTCGGGGAATGGTGTGTCCTTGACTATTGCATTAGCAGAGCCAATGCTGTTTCTGCAAGGATTCGACCAGTCAGAGATTGGGAATCAGAATACTACGATGTTACGAGGAAACTTCTGCCTCAGGGTTTCCAAAAGCGCCAAGATAAAGACTATATCTCTGGCCTTTCGTGGCCGAGCTGAGACCGAATGGCCAGAAGGTCAGTCTTGACTATTGGATCTCCAAACGTTTGCAAACTCGAAGCTGACTATGGCTGTATATTTACAGGTATTCCACCTAAGAAGACCGAGTTCAAAGATAAGGAAAGCATAATGAACCATACGTGGCCCTTTTTCAACGCTCAATTCCAAACAGCAGAATTTGGCTCTGGTGCAGACCTGGTGAAGCCGCTCAAAGGTCCTTGCGCGACAACGACAGAGATTGGTGTCACGGACTCTTCCTCGGAACCCATGCAGCGAAGATCTGCCAATAATTATCTGAGCGCTAAAGAGGCGAAGAAGCTTTCATTATCGGTCAATCAATCGAGGAGCTTTGGAAAAGACGACAGACCCGCCAACGGAGGGTCAAGTGTTGCCCAGAAAGGATATCGGACCTTCACTCCCGGAGATTATGTTTACAACTTCGAGCTTCCTATAGACTCAAGACTACCAGAATCGATATCTGTCGATCTCGGCTCCGTCAAATACGAGCTTGAAGCCACAATTGAAAGGGCCGGAGCATTTAGATCGAACCTAGTAGGATCGAAAGAAGTGACGCTGATACGCGCTCCCTCCGAAGGTTCTTTGGAGCAAGTTGAGCCCATTGCCATTTCACGGAATTGGGAGGACCAGCTTCATTACGATATCGTCATTTCCGGAAAATCATTTCCTCTTGGTGCCCAGGTGCCAATAGCATTCAAGCTTACGCCGTTGGCAAAGGTACAGTGCCATCGGATCAAGGTCTTCGTAACTGAGAATATCCAATATTACACGAGCAACAAGCGTGTCCACAGACTGGAGCCAACTCGAAGGATTCAATTATTTGAGAAAAGAGCAGATACTCCCAGCACCAGTGCCTATCCAGGTAGCTCCGTACGGATCACCGCTGGTGGTGGCGTGGCCTACGATGGACGATCAGCTGCAGCACGTGGGGACGAGAATGTCCCTCGGGATACCACCAACCTGTTGGGTAATCTAGAAGGCGAGCATAACGTTGGTCCTACCGAAATGGAATTCAATGTCCAGCTACCAAGTTGCCACAATATGAAGGAAAGCGACAAGCTCTCGAGACTGCATTTTGACACCACTTACCAAGGTATTCAGGTTCACCATTGGATAAAGGTAACGTCACTGCGCCAACTTAAGTCAAGTCTAATCTCCTGACTCCAATCACCAACAGATTGTCATGAGACTATCAAAACCAGACGTCGCAGATCATACAAAGCGAAGGCACTTCGAAATTTCCATTGACTCGCCGTTCCACATCCTCTCCTGCCGCGCCACTCAAGCCAACACCGCCCTTCCTGCCTACACTTCCCCCGAGTCAACTACTTTACTCACAGAACACTCTTCATGCGGATGCCCAGGCGCTCCACGCCGTCGTAACTCGCCATCATCACTATTACCATCCTTGAACAATCTGCCGCCAACAAACGCCTCATCGTCCAGCATCGATAACGTTATCCTCCCTCCGGCGACTTTAACCCGACCTCAAGCGGCACATATTCACGACCCCAATTCAGGTCAAAGTCGGCCAATGCATCTCCTTCGCAACCCATCATTCAACCCGCCGCCATTCGAAGACGATGACCCGCCACCCCCGCTTATGACACCTCCACCCAACTACGACACCTTGGTAAGCGGCGATCCGCGGACCGGATTGGCAGATTACTTCGCCAGGTTAGCAGACGAAGTCGGCGAAGACGAAGACCGATCCGGGTCCCTGTCGCGGAACTCGAGGATGGAGCTGCCGCTTACTCCCGGTGGGAGGATGAATAGGAGTATGGATGAGAGGAGGACGTGGCTGCCGTTGGGTCAGCCTGTTGCTCAATAACTAGAATGGAAGCTATTTCGAATTAATCTAACGAAGAAATGTGGGATGGGGCTAGAAAATACGGAGCGGCTGTCAAAGCATTATTGCATGGAACAGGATATGGGCAAAAGGGGCGTTTCGCGTCGGGTGTTTCCAAACATTAGGGATTGCCAGAAAGTCCTTTTCAGCGAGAGAGAACGAGTGAGAGAGGGAGGAAAAAGAGAATGATAGTGTATATATGGCCCACTACTAGCGATCATCCCGACTACCTCGCACTCGGTACAGTATCCATAAAACCCTTCCCAGAACTTTGCAGTAGCTTGATCAAAGCCCCCTTGAGGTCTACCTTCACGTCTCGCACCTTGCGGTATACACTCCTTATCGTGGCGGAGGCTTAAATGTGGCATAGCTTGGTTGGGAGAAGAGTGTTTTGTCTATATTCATGGGTTTAGAAGTGGCGCTTGCATGTAGTGGAAGAGGTGAGGTAGAGGTGGGTTGGATATTTGGGAGAAGAATGTGCATCTATATCCATGGAGTAAAATGCAGTAATACTTGCACAGTTCGGCGACTATGGAGGGAGTTTGGTGTTAGAAGTTCTATACCATGAAGCGCCTGACTGATTGGAGAAGAGTCTGCCTCCCATCCAATCTATTATCCGCCATTCTCCCTAACCATAGCTCGCTCGCTAGATCGTACATGCTAACCTACCGCCCTATTGAATTCCTCAATGCTTCTCGGAGAGTAAGAGATCACTCTCTGCTGACATCGCGTCCGAAGACGTACGACTTCAGCCAGTCCACCATGACTAACAGTCGGTTGCGGGTGCTGAAGCACATGTTCACGTACGCGCTTTTCCAGAACCTGGTTCCATCGTCAGCTGACAGTTTTTCTCTACCTGGAGCCCATTATATCATGGGGTACCGATTAAAGCAATGACTTACCAATAGGTGAGGGTGCCTCCACTCGCAAAGCTGCCACTCAACCAGCTGATATCCGCCACGGCCTTGTCATGGCCAATATACGCCAGACTACCCTGATGACTGTACTCAAACGGCCCGATCTGCTTGACCCTCCTCAGCTGTCGTTGCAACTCCTTAATAGACGCAAAGATCTCCGTCCTCGCCTCGCCGCTAGCTTTCGCCTGTGCTTCAGAAAGGTTCATAAGCTCCTTATTGATCATCTCGGTCTTGGCAAGAGAGTTGAAGAGACGGGCGAGGAAGGCGCCTTCTTGGGAGGCCACTTGGGCGGTGGGAGCGTAGTTGGCTATGGCGCAGTCGCCGACGGCCCAGATGTTTTCGGTGCCGTTGACGACGAGGTATTCGTTGACCGCAAGGCCGCGGCGGGAGTCCTTTTGCGCGGGGATCTGAGCCATGAGGTCTTTCACCACGGGGCGAAGGGCGTTGCCTGTGGCCCAGACTAGCAGGCCGTACGGCATGATTTCTTTCTCCTTGGTACCGTCTGGCTTCGTGAATTCGGCTTCGATATGCTTGTCTGTGACGTTTTTGACCATGGTCTTTGTGCGGATGGTGATACTTTCTTCCTTGAAGGATTTTTCGGTGTAGTCAATCAGCTGCTTCGAGAACATGGGCAGGACGTTGGGAAGGGCTTCGACGAGGGTAACGTGGAAGTTGTCGACGATTTCTGGCACCCACTTCTTGAGGTCTTGTTCAAAGAAGTCTTGAAGTTCGCCGGCGAATTCGACGCCTGTGGGACCGCCGCCTACGACCACCATGTGGAGGAGCCGTTTGCGCTCCTCGGGGGATTGGTCTTTGAACGTGGCCGTTTCAACACAGTCCATGATCTTTTTCCGGATCTGTTGGGCATCTCCGACTTCTTTCAGAAAACAAGAATGCTCCTTGACGCCAGGTATGCCAAAAGTAGCATTCTCAGCTCCGACTCCAACCACCAACATGTCGAACGGCACTTCGGTCGAGGTAGTGTCACCTTTGACGTCTGAAAAGTCATCGATAGAAACGACCCTCCTTTCATAATCAATCTTCGTAGCTTCCGCCTCGTAGTATTGCACTGTAGCTTTCTTGTGTCGCAGGATATTCCGAATAGGCTCCATGATAGACCGATGTTCGATGGTCCCGGTCGTACACGATGGGAGTAAAGGGGTGAAGAGGAAATAATTCCGAGGGGAAACGACGATAACATTGTAGTTTTCGGTGTCAAGTTTTTTGAGGAGGGAGACAGCTCCCCAACCCGTACCTAGGAACGGTCAATGGCAGTCATCTAAGCTGTAATCGGGATTTCGTACCCAGAATTACCAAGGTTTTCTTTGTTGGATCATTGCCACTCTCCAGCTGCTCTTGTGGTGTCCGTAGCTGATAGATTCCATAACCCATATACAATAAACCGCCGATTGCACCCAGATATGTGAATCTCCACGTCCATTTCAACAGCTTTCTGCCCCTCATTTTGGTCTTCGGCGTTGCTATATCGGCATATGATCGACTAAGATCTTTTCGAAGTACTGGTCGCGAGAAGGATGGTTTGATTTGGGCGCCTGCGTGATGCAGGGGGCGTTGGGATGTGGTAATGGTGCGTCGGACTGCTGGTACCGCAAAGTTCGATATTGTTCTGGTACAAGCTAACGGCTTCATGGCTTGTTTGATAGACATCAATGGGCGATTAGGAAGAATAAGAAAAGCAAAAGATATATCAAGTGCACAGCTTTTTCGAGGAGCTTCATCAGCCCTACCTGGACATCTCGGGTTTAGCTCCCTTCAGCCCGGCGTTGGTCGGGCCGAAGAGTGACCGGGCTTCGTACGGGGCTTTATGTTGATACAAAGTCTCTAGAGCACCAGCTCGTGAATGCCCAAATGTTACAGACATTCATGCTCACCGATCTGCGTACGAACGTCAGTCAAGTTTAAACTTCGGCCAGAAAGCTGACTGGTGAGCCAGCTTCGGACGTCCTTTATCTCATTTTCCCATATCTCAATGCTGCCGAATACCTTGGACTTACCAGTTGCACTGTGAGCTTTGACTCCCATTGTTTTCAGAAAGGCTAGATTCCACTTCCCAGTCTGTCAAGTTGATGCGAAGGTTACACAGAAAGCCTTTGTTACCTACCGTGAAGACCCAACGTTCTGGCGTGCTCTGACCCGCACGACCTTCCGCATTCCTGATCAACCCCTGCTACAAGGGGAGAGGTGGCAATGGCTCTATAAGAAGCTGCTTACGCAAACACGGCTCTATACATGGGGAAGCAATGGCAGTGGGAACCTCGGTCACGAAGGTACAGTACCGGAGCGTACCGAGCCGGCAGAGGGACTGCATCCTCATCCACATGCACCTGCCAACATCATGAGGCGACGTACAGTCCGGGGACGACCAAGATCCACCAGGAATTCGGGTTGGCCAAGGCAAGCCGCGATTGATGAGCGGGTGGGCATTGTGGCCGATGTCCAGTGTGGGTAGGAAAGAAACGCGTTGTACTAGTCATTGTGAATGACAGCTGATGTGGTAGTAGAGGCTGGTCGACTACTATACTCAATTCCATTGGAGGTATATACATGTTTGGCATTTTCGACGGACTGAGGTACGGTCCTTTGGGACCTCCTGGGCCGAATAGACTCGACTTCCCACCTGCGTATCCGCAAACTACGAACAACAGATATGAGCCGAGTACAGCAATTCGACAATACTCGACTGGTCGTGCTAGCGTCCTCGGACTTGCAGATGATGGGAAAATCTGGATGTGGGAATCTCTCATGGGCTTCCAGGTCAAGCCTATGCACGTTGACCTGGTTGAGAACAAAGTGACAAGGGTAGTAGCAGGTAGGTCGAAATCTACATGTACTCTGCATCTAGATATACTAATTGAAAATAGGCTGGGACCGCAACTCTATGTACGTCAAGAATGTCGGCATTGTCTACTGGACCTCTGTCCAAGACAGCGATGTTGTTCGAGGCGGCCGCCAGGAAGCACTTGCAGTAGCGGACATGATGCTCATCGATTCGGTTACTGTTCCAGGGACGGGCTATCGTCGGAAGAACAATGAGCGCTTTGTCGATGACAGCCTCGAGTCACGGATTGGCGAGGTGACAAATCACGTCGTCCTTGCAGACTATATCGTCTTCACTACGGATCTCAACAAGGTGTTTTGCTATCCTACGATCTTCCCAATGCATGCCTTAAATGTTCCGGAACCCATCGAGCTGACAACCTTTTATACCGCCTTCCCATCAGAAACTTTCAAAGTCCGAGACCTTCAAGGGTCCTTTTCTCGTTTCGCTATATTTACCCATAGTGGACGTGTCTTCACCGCCTCTCTTGATCTTCTGCACGCTTTCCGGGATGCTACTAGAGCTTCCTCACAGGAGGAGCCCCAAACCTTGCCTTCCCCAGCTCTCGTACCTTCCCTCCAGGCTCAGACTATAATTTCCCTCGCTTTCGGAGACCACCACTTCCTCGCTCTTCATAGCAACGGCTCTATCACATCATACGGCGAAGAGCCTTCAAGTTGTGGCGCTCTCGGACTAGGCGATGGCTTCGAATCAAGACTGCGAGGGGTCCGAGGCGACCCAGGCCACTGGGGGAACTGTCGGCTTCCTGAGGGAGAGGGACGGACGGTGTGGTTCGAGCCGTTGATGAGGAAATGGCTAGAATACATGTGGCACGATAGCCGCCGTGATGCGGGAGGGGAGCACAACACCATATTGCAAGCTGGGAATGAGGGCCTGAGGAAAGCTTGCGCCGATCACTTCGAGAAGGAAGGGGCAAAATGGGAGGAGACTGTCACCAAGGAGGGCGAGATGGGAGCATATTTTGTTCTGAAAATCGCGGCCGCGGGATGGAGTAGTGCCGCACTCGTTCTCGTCGACGAGGAGAAGGCAGAACAAGCACGCAAAGCTCATACAATACAACCACCACCCCGCCCTCCTCCATCACCGGCACCCTCAACCCAGAGCGTGGACTCGAGAGGACTCGCATACGAGATCATAGACTCTCCAGGCGAGCAGCTCATCAATGCGATCTACACCATCTATGCATATGCATGGGACTTCGGTCGTTGGTTCCTAGGCCTGACGGCGCGGGATGCTGGACGAGAGGCTGAGAAATTGGGGAAGAAGGCTGAGGAGAAGGAGGAGCGGGTGGAGTATACTTGGAGCAAGGACTCGTTTCCTAGGCTGGAGTTGCCGGATGTTACCCCTTGAAGTCTTCTTGGCGGGATGAGCAGGGGGTGGGGATGGGGAGGGGAAGAGTTTTAGGGTGGGTTCACGGTTGCTGTAGAAATTGAGCTACGATGGTAGCGATGGTGTGGGTTATGGCCGTAACGATGTCAAGAGTTCTTAACAATATTGCATGTCACATTTCCTATCAATGGGGCTTTCGTACCTGGAGTACTTCTCTGGAATTGCCTCGGATGTACTTCACCACACTGCGTAAAAGCCAGGGTGTCTGAATAGGACTGACCCAGCTCCAAGATGACTAAGTGACTAGAGTACAAGATATACACGGAGCTAAGCACACTGGAGGACTATTGCTATATTCATCCGCTCCCATATATATCTCTTTCGATCTCGCTATACAGTACAGTACCCACAAAGTTCGAAAGCGTGTCGCAGTATCAAGTGTACTCGTAGTTCATCCATCGGCCAGCAATTGGTTACATCAATACCCTTTCCACAGGGTCATTCCAACGTTCTCTCGGCTGGGAAAACGCCAATCACGCTTGGATGGTTTCAATTCTCCACTTCATGCCGTAGCTGCTCGTCAGATTGGCCGCTCCGAGATTCAATGTCTCACAGATATGACGTGCCACGAGTTGAGACATTGAACTTTCTTGCGTGCGCAGATCATCAAGACTCAGCTCGAGGATCTTGAGATTGACAATCTTCTTGCGGAAGGCTGTGAAAGGCTGGTGAGCCTTGCGGCTGATAATGACCCGGGTCCGGGTATTCAGCCTATGCGATGACCGTGCCGGCTGGGTAGGCTGGCGATTCCTCGTCGGGCATTTGGGCGCATCTTGCTCTCTGTGCAGATCTGACTATGGAAACCGTGGTACTAGCCATCACACCGTCCTTTCATCGAGGCGGCGGTGCGTAGGTCATCTCCCCGGGTGGAATGTATGCGCCGGTAGCAGGGCCAGCGTGTCTGCTGAGGAGCTCCTCGCGGTCCCGAACCTCCCTTTCATTCTGCATGACCACACAACAGCAGCAGCAAAGTGACTTGACGCAGTCGGTGGAGAAGTCCCCTTCTAACCGGTACAGCTTCCTTATCCTAGTCCTGTGGATCGCTGCAAGTATCCCTGTGCCAGAATTAGCTTCTCAAATCCCATTTTCGTGTATAGAAGAAACCAACATTGGAATCCACAAGCAACAGCGAATAGCCCACATGAGCCATTGCACGACTCGTAGCCCAGTAGATCCGTTGGATCTTGCTTCTGCGCCTTCCTTGACAAGCGGTACATAGTCTTGCCGTAGACCATACACGGACAAACGATCCCCATGCAGCATAATGTATCAGGCTCGCAAAGTCCATGCTTCCAGTGTGGATTTACCATGGCGTTTGGATGTGAGACCTGCCCTGGGCGATGGTTTTCTACCGGTGCTCCATTGGGGCCTATTAACGATTTTGGAATTAGCATTGCCTCTGCGAGAACAGAAGAGCAAAATTCTTCACGAAGAAGACTTGGCTCTCATGACAAGTTGCGTGACTGAATAAACAGTTATGTTTTGAGAAGGTAGTTCGGAAAATCGTCTTACCTGCAAGTGAGTCTGGATTGTAGATCTCCCGCCGTTCGACGGCCATTTTTGGAGGTGGCTCGAAAGTGTCGTTGACAAGTGCCTCTGCCGGTACATTTGGTTCATCCTCTGTCTTCACGGGCATCGGTTCAGGCGACTGCGCTCCATTGGCGACTGGGGGCTGTTGCGATTGGATATCCTGATTATATGGCGCATAGAATGCTGGATGCATTTGCTGCGGGGACTGAGGCTGTGCCTTCTCCACCGGTAGTGGAGGACTCGTAGTCGATTGAGGTCCGTGAGGGTAAGCCGGAAGACCTCTATTGGGGGTCGATGGCGTGACGGGGGATTCGTCGATGGTAGAGTTGGTGGGACTTGAGAATTGATGATAGGGTTCGAAGGTCGATCTCTGCATCTCGACCGGTGTCTCCAAGTACGAGTATCTCTGGTTGGGATGGCTAGTTGTCTGTATGGGAGGTGTCGCCCTAGCTGCGTTCCTTCGGGCCGCCGCTGCCATGGGCGTCTGCGCTTTTGAAGCCATTGTGGTATCTTTGCTTCGGTAGTAGTAGTTGTCAAATGCTGACCAGCGCGATTACATTGACAAAGAGGAATTGTCAGACGAGACCTTGGCCTGTTCAGCTGAACCGTGCCGCTCGACGCTAAGCTTCCAACCTGAGAAGTATGCTGTCCTAGGACCTTATATCAGCAGCGGGTCAAGTCCTTCTTTGACATTGTATAGGGTCGCAACGAAGAGAGATGAGAAGAGAAGGACTGCGCGGCCATGACTTCTAATCTGGGGCGAATGCAGGATATGGGCCGATCGAATACGCGCTGGCGCTGACCACGCTTGGCCCAGCACACATACTGAAGGTACATGGACAATCATTGGTTAATGTAGTGTTTCAGGCACAATGACGCTGATCTGTAAGCGCCTAGGCTAGGAAGCGAGCTCTAGTGTGCGCTAAAAGGCGTGGACGGCCTCGCCGGATGGCCCCTTTTCCTAATGTGATAGATATGAGCTTGCCAGAATTGGGACGTGATGTATGTGATCGACTATCTCGGAGTCCTAGCGTTGCCCAGACCGTATTGAGGAGAATGTGCAAACAAATTCTTCGTCGTGGCCTTCACCATCTACTTAGTGTTCATAAGAAGTGCCTGACCCTCTCGGGCCACCATGACTACTGCTCGATTTCCCCCTCCTCCTTTCGCGTCGTGGGACGCCAGCCTTCCCCTGTCTGTTCATTCCTCGCTTGTATCTCCTCAGACTGGATCCAAATGTTGACGCTTCTCAATACCAAATTCAATGATCCAAAGTTGACAAGGACTGATAGCGTAGTCCGTGACTAGTCTATTTCAAATAACCGTCTCTCATCGTTCATCCAGTCATAATGCTCATGATCCAGGACTCACCGTGGAACGAATTTTCAGCCCAAGCCTCAACAAAGCTAGGCAATCAGAGTGGTGCACGGCAGGAATTCCAAGGAAAACGGTATTTTATTTCGGATAAAGGTTGCCCTTGGGAAATGCCACGAAGGCAACAGTAAATGGAATGGTGACTATCAGAGGCCAAGCCTCCGCTTACCGGACCATACGACTCTGAATGGCCTTGAGGCTTGCTTCCTGCACACCCACCCTTTTCTCGAACATCTTTCGAAACCAGTTCTTACGGTGATAATGATTCATCCAAGGTTCTTTGCTGTAATCATTAGCCGGACCAAAGACCTTCATCTTTACAGGCAATTTCGATTCTGTGCTTTCATATTCCATGGAGTTGATGTCGACGCCTTTCAGCAATGCTTCGTTGTTCTCAACATTAGGACTGGATACACATTGTACTCTGGCTAGTCCACGAAGTCCTTTCCGTGCGGAAGCAGACTCCCGAAGCGGAACAACGTAAGTTTCAATGGAACTTCCACATGATTCAGCCAGGGGGATACGATTGGGTAGTGGAGATATACGCAGTATATTGCCTGCCCATATCATGAGATAATATAATGGCCTGCTTTCCAATAGAGTAATGTACACGGTGTTGCTTTGAAAAAGATACAACAAGGATGCACTGCCACTTCATTCGAACAACTGCTAGGGAGGAAATTGCTCTTGATTTTCGTCGTTTAGGACTGGAGAACGCTGTCAGCAATATTCTTACTCAAGCTCGCCAAGAGGCAACCATGAACGAAGGAGGTACAGACCGCGGGGCTTCCAGGGTTCACTGTGCCTTGTGATTTCGCGGTTTCTGGCCCACCAGTGGACTTCGTACTCTTTTCAGGGTCGTTTGCAATGTCCGTTGAGTGCTTTGTATCGGTATTCGATAGTCCTGCTTGTTTTCCCGACTGCTGTCCGAGACTTCCGGATTGCTTTGATGGAGCAGCCTGCAAGCAGAGATTAGCGCTTCGCAAAGGAAAAGCATGTTGACATTTGAGATTGAACAATTTATCGTACCAGATCCTCGTTGTCAGGACTCTGCTCCGACGTGGTGGCCTCTCCTTGCTTGTTACCATAATGGCTCTCAATTCTCTTTTTGTTGCCTCCCTTTGCGTCTGGGATATGTTTTCGTGTATCTCCTTGCTCGCCTCCGTTGGTGCCACCGGAAGTAGCTCCCTTGAATCGAACGCCTTCAACGTTATTTCCATCTTCTAATTCATGTGGAACATTCTCAGAGCCCTCATCATCAGACGTGTCTGGAGTATCTTGCTGGCCTCCTTCGCTGTCAGAGCTGTTTGTATCGGCTTCCTCATCCGGTTCACTCGGATTTTCCTTCTTCTTGATATCTTCTCCTACGTCTCCGTCTTCGTTCTCACCCTCACCACCCTTCTCGCCACCTTCCTCGCCACCTTCCTCACCACCTTCCTCACCACCTTCCTCACCACCCTTCTCACCACTTTCTTCAGCATTCTCTTCAACACCTTCTGACTCCTCACCGTGCTCCTTGTGCTCTTTATCCTCATGCCCATGTCCTCCATGGCTGCCTTTCTTGCCGGATAATCTCTCGATTTGTGGTTGGGCAAGGTACCACACAGAGGGTACTGTCACAACCAAAGACCCAATAGCCCTACGCAAATTAGTCCGTTGCATCTATACCATAACTCTCGATGTGCAAAACCAGTCGATGAAGTAGATACCCTCGACTGTGTGAGGAAGCAGTAGAAAGATTGGCAAATGGTGGTGATTTACCATGGTAGATCGCCAGAAAGGGCAGACTTCTGATGGCTACCGTGGTCGCCTTCACTTGCATATGAACGCCTTTGAGCCTGGTGCCATGACCGTGTTCGATTGGTACTTCTGGCTGCTCGAGCAGACTGGCTGAACAATCGCGAGGACCAACGAGCGGAAGCTCTTTGGAACACCATAGTGTTTGTATGGCGGCCGGAAAACTTCGGTGAGTGGATGGTTGGAGGAATAGATGTGGACTCGACCTTTTAGAATGTGTAGAAAAGTCCAATGGATCATCAATCCGTAGCCTGTAATGAACGAAGTTTGAAGCTCCAGAGCTTAAGCGACTAAAAAGATCGTCATCGCCAAGACGGGGAGAAATCACCCCCAATAGAGTATAGGGTGCATGCCCCCTTGTGAAAATCGCACCAGCAGAGGCGCTTAAGGCTGAGATATATGTGACGGCGAAAGGGTTATGTAGGAAATTTGAATGTCATAATAGTCATTATCCTCCAACTACTTCTTCTGGGTATATGGTCTAGTGGTATGATTTTCGCTTCGCAAGTAGAATGTGAAAGGCCGTGGGTTCGGTAAGAATTTCACGTAATTTAAAGAGTCTTCAAATTAACTTCTTTTATAGATCCCCACTATATCCAAATTTTTGATCTTATTTGTTTTGGAGCTGTTTTTGCCATCGTCTTTGTTCCAAGTGCTAGCAAGGTAGAAGTAATAGAAATAGAAATAGATACCGTTTACCGCTTGAGTCTTAGGAACAGTCAAAGAAAAGTAGGATAGAAAAAGGTTTCCTTTTTTTAGCGTTTAATCTCTGTACGGGTTAAATAAGCGTAATAAGATCGATCCACTGCCGCAGGCAGTGCCATTCCTAGTCAACTAGTTCTTGTGCGGGGGGATATCATGTTCCTCGGAATCCGCACCCTTAACATAGCAACGAAGCATATGCTCGTCGAACTAAAGGTCGTAGGATTGTTGCGTTTGGCTGTACGGTCATGATGGTGCAAGGTAGGAGCGATGAGCCTTGCCGCGACCGTATCATTGATATGCGCGAAAGTATAATTATACAGATAGAATAGGGTTTTGGAGAGTTTCCCGTTTGAAATTTCGACTACATGCTGCACATTCTGTGTACAGAACCAATCCACTTTTTGTGTTGCCACTTGTGCACCGCGTCCCAGAGACGTGACCTCCGGCTCCCCTGGTAGCATTGGGCGGGCTTCCTCCAATGATCAGCAACGGACCCTCAATTTTCGGTGCACAAGCCCTACACCACAACCACGATATCGGCTTAGCTCCTAATGCCTTGAAAGTGTACCGCCAAAAACCCCCTTCCCAAGGACCATGGTGATGGACAAAGGGCAATTGAGGCTGCCGCTACAGAATCACAGTCACAATAAGTCAAGTTTATTCAGCGCATGCCAATCATTAGAGACGTCACATTACGTGATAGTCCTGAGGGAAAAGAATTTCATTTGAAGCTACTCTGTCCCGAAATCGCTGCTCTATGTCATCGTCGAGGCACCCTTGCTCCAGAGCCTTGCAAAGACTGCTCCTTGAACAAAGAGCCGTTCACTAAGTGCCTTTTACTAGATGGCCAGCTTTATGGCGGGTGCACAAATTGCTATCCCTCGCATGATCGCTGTAGTCTTGCAAAAAATGGTAAGTAATAGTCAAGCAGACCATGAATCTAAGATTCTAATGATATTCGGCTAGATCGGCGAGAAGAGGCGAGAACATGGACCACGGAGATGAGGAGAACCAAGAGGCTAAAGTCGGAGGAATAACAGCATGAGTTAAGTCCCAGTACGAGCATACCGAAGCTGATGCCACCTCCAAATGACGTGGCCGCTAGTCCATCAGTATCCGAAGAATTCATAGTCATTGGAGCACTGGAACTTGCAAGCCCATCCAGATATGACCTTGCACCAGATCACCTCAAACTTCTCCTCGATGTTTTAGATGATCTTCAAAAGACTGTCTAGTGAAGTCGTAACTGTAAGTTGATATAATAAGCTCATCAGCGGAAACACCACTAAAACGTAATATAGCGCTTCGTCCTCAATGGCCGAGCTTGGAAGTCGGATTTCAGAGGCTTAGATCGAAAGAAACAGCCGCCTGGAAAGCCCCGGGACTCTCGCCAGACTCAAGAAGCCGCCTAATCCGTCCCTCAGGTTCCCTAGAGTCGAAAGTTGCCCATTATCTTCACCAGCCTTCATTGAAAAACAAAATCGGGTCCTGATGGCGACACGGTAGATCTGAGCAACCCTTGCACCGCTATTGTGATAGGGCACGGCTTTCGACGATGTGAAACTCTTGTGTTTGACCATATCCTTCGCCAAGATGAGAGGTCGGAGGGTCTAAAGGACTATCCTCCTCAAGTCTTACAAGCGCATGAAGACTTTGCGTACGATATTTTAGCATCAACGCATTCTGTGGTTGTCGTTGTATACGGCAGCCATGTTCAAGGGCGAACTCTTCGAAGCCAGAAGATTAAGACAACAGTTGTTCCACTTTGGGGAGAGTATTCTGGAGTATTCTGACGTACTCCTTGTACTCATTCATGAGAACAGTTTTGAAAATGAGGAGGAGCACTACCGCTTTCGGAGTATTGTGGTGTTCGCGAGCCACCGACAATGCCTTTTCTATTAGCTGCGAGATGATCCTGTTGCTAAGCGACAAGATAAGACGCTGAAAGTAGGTTTTCAGATCGCAGATCACACAATCCAATTCGATGAGGACTACCATGGATCCCAGAAATGGCGGCGTGCCATATCCGAGTTAATGAAAGCCCACTATTTACAAGCAGCAGGGTTAGCGCTTGCAGAAAAAGCACCTGAGCTTCTATCGCTGCAAGAACCGATTGTTGATCTGCAGGCGCAAGCAAACAATCCTGGTGGAAATTCACGACGTGACTTTGAGAATGGGATTCCTTCGATCCCAGACCGCATAGTAATGACACTTTACGCAGGCCCCCCCCCCTCGGGCAATTGAAGCTACGAAAGCAGCAAACTCAAAGGAGTGGTCATCCTTCTCGGATTGTGATTTAGACACACAAGAATGGCTCAAAGGAAACGGACCAATCTTTTCTATGACCAACCGATCTCAAGTGTCGAAGATGTCTCAAAGGTCCTTGTATGCTGCATGGAAGCAAATGACAGATCAATTAGAATACCCCTATTTGAGTCTCTGGGGCTTGCAGCGATCCTGAATGAGCTCATGCAAATTCAAGAGGCCGCTCTCTTGAAGGAAACGCGTGCTAACCAGGATCATTGGCATTGTCGCTTCGATGGTCAAACGATCGACATTGTTTGCCCCTGCGGAGCAAAGAAGTTGACAGACACAAGACCGGGCTTCGCATGTCGTAGGAACAGCGTTTATATCAAGAGGAAGATAGATGCTACTCAGGATGTATGAACCCCAACATCAGAATGAAACCCGTGAAAGTCATCGAATCTATACATCACTCACGTATTAGCCTTCTGTCTTACGTTCCCGTCAGCGAAACCACACGGAAAGGTGAGAGGTACTCGTCGTTACTCTATAGATAGACCTTTGATGGCTTTGTCGCCCGCAACAGACCTTTCGACACTTTGCCGGTCGGCGTTCGAGGTAGTACTTTCAGCAGCTCATAATTTCCACGCGGCCAGTGCGATTCTGGCAGGATTGCTTCGATATGCTCATCCAACGCATCGAAGAGCTCTGCCGCCTCTTCCTCGGCTTCTCCTGGGAAGTCTCCCGGCACAGGTTGCTTCGCCGGTACAACAAACGCCTTAGGTCGCTCCCCAGCCAGATCATCCTTCACCCCAATTACCGCCACGTCTGCAATACCAGAATGCTGCCGCAGACAGCTTTCGATATTGAAAGGAGAAACTTGCATGCCCTGGTGTCGCGGGGAAGTCAGTTGCAATCATCTTTGACGGCGCCAGGGAACGACTTACCTTGACTTTGATCATATCTCTCAGTCGATCGACAATGCACAGATGGGAGTCTCCCTTGGGGCTCTGACGGAAGACAGCAACGTCACCCGTGTGCAACCAGCCATTCCGAAAGGTAGCCGCGCTCGCTTCGTTGTCCCCTAGATAGCCTTGTGCTTGGTTCGGTGACGAGAGAAGTAACTCGCCAGGTTCATCGAAACCCTCCACCTCATTGCCATCTTGGTCGAGGAGACGTGCCTGATACAACGGCAGCAATACTCCGACCGACCCTGGCACATACTCGTGCGGAGTACTCATAGTGATGGCCACTGAGCTTTCGGTCATGCCTAGCAATAATTCCTCGGTCAGCACTTTGCTACTGTGGTGATTGAATGAAAGAGCCTAGGTTACCGTAGGCAACGGTCACACTCCAATGAGGTTGTGCCGCCTTCACTTTGGCGTAGAGTTCAGCGCTGAGAATAGAGGAGCCCACATAGACCTTGTCGACCGACGACAGGTCGAAGAGTTTGAAGAGGAATGGGTTGCTGACGAGCGCAGCAAGAATCGCCGGTACCTAGCAGGCGAGATGGTATGAATAAGGGTAGGACTCTTATTATTGGGGAGCAAACCTACTACGTAGAGCCTGTTGATGCGATGGGTCTTAACGGAGATCAGGGCGGCCTGCATGTCAAATTTTGAGTGCAAGATCATTCGATCTCGCAAGAAGATCGAGCTATGTATCGCTACGACGCCTTGGACGTGACTCAAAGGCGTGATGCCCAAGACTATTTCACGACCATGTGTTCGCGTCATTCTCTCTATGGTGTACAATTGCAGGATGTTAGTGATGATGCCGCCATGGGTCAGTCGCGCCAGCTTCTATTAGCACCCAAAGGTTAGCCACGTCACTCGGGGAAAGCGACTGGGATCTGATTACCTGGGCTCCAGAAGTGCCACTGGTTGCGCAGAGATAGGCAATACTGGATTGCGCCTCCTCATAGGACCAATCGAGCACTGGCAGAGGGCCTTTAGCTCTACCCATGGTCAGCAAGTCATCGATAGTCTTAGGACTGTGATGGCCATTGGTCTCGGCGCTGGTGTGATTGATGCCAATGGGCGAAGACTGGGTCAGATAAACGCGCAGATTGGCTTCGCCAACCGCGGCCACGACAGCACGGCCTGGCTCGAGCAGCGTTGAAGACAATATCAAGGTATTGCATTTGCTGTGCTTGATATGTTGCGCATTCTCCGCCGGCACAGTGCTGGCGTGCAGAAGGAGGCAGATGGCCCCAAGCCGATGCGTCGCCCAGCAGTAGGTCACATAGTCCAGACTGTTCTCACACAAGATTGCAATCACTCGGCCGCCCCGGGTCGCGTCATTGGGAGACCATCCTAAGTCTTCGGCAAGGCCGGCTGCTAATGCTTCCACGTCTTCGGCCAGCTGCCGATTCGTCTTCGTCTTCTGCGTGGCTGCCGAGACCAGAGTTATGGGGTCGTCCTGAGCAGCGCCATGTATACCGCGCAGCGAGAATTCACCTACTGTACTTGCCGTTGTTAGGTCTTTTGGGATGGGTGGCAGCCATGAAGGTGGTTGGAACATCATCGTATTACTCTCAAAGAACGAGACTACTGAGAAATGCGCAAGTCAAGACGGTGATTATCGATACGCCTACTTGGCTGTACACACGTCTCTAACCAGGCATGATCAAAGTTCAGGGATCCTTCAATCCTCAACACGATTCTAGGCTGGAAAGTGGTGCCACAACCGGAAATCTTTCAGGGGATCCTCGGCCCAAGATTTGGATACTCAATAGCTCAGTTGAAAGGTTGGAACAATGAGTCGCAGGCTATCACGGCCGAGGTTTTGTCAAGATGCTCTATGAAGCCGTCCTAGTCGGATTTACTGCGATTTTCATCGTTGGCTACATCACCGACCGCCTTTTCGGATACCTAGACGACCCGCGAGAGCCTCGTCGAATCCACCCAAAAATTCCCGTAATAGGCCATTTCCTTGGTCTTATTCGCTACGGATGGGATTACTACGGCATCGTCAGGTAAGAACTCCCGGCATTTCCACAATGGCGCACAGAAAACTCACACGATGGTACCATTAGCCATAAAAGCGATGTAGAGATCTACACCATCGGCATCCTAAACTTCAAAGTCTACGTAACCCAAGCCGCACGCCTCACACATCTGACACAAAGAACAAAAACACTATCCTTCGATCCTTTCCTCCAACTCGCAAGCAGAATTCATGGCGATATCAGTGACAATGCGTATAGCCATTTCGAGGGCGACTTACTCAAGCAACTGAATCTCCGCACTAAGGAGGCGCTTATGCCGGGTCCGCATCTCGATGCGCAGAATTTGAGGATGGGGAATCAGTCGCTGGCGGAAGTTGAAGATATTTTGAAGCAGGGAGGGAATGAACTGGAGTTATTTCGGTGGGCGAAGCATGCGATCGTGCAGGCTACGGCGGCGGGCTTGTATGGTGTGCAGCATCCATTCCGGGATACGAGTGTTGCGGATGCGATGTGGTAAGTCATGATTGTCCTAATCGGTCATAAATAATGATTGCGTACGGACCGAGCCCAAAAGACCCCGAATTGCTTTTCTTCACTTCTTCCTCCATTTCGCTTACCGCGCTTCTGCCCACATACTGATAGAGAGAAAAGGCTCTGGATAGAGTATAGACCCAGACACATGATGGGGATGGATCCGCTGCGTACAGGCTACAAAGCCCGCGATAAGGTCTTCGACGCTTTTCGCACCTACTGCCAAAGCATCCCCAACGACGCCTCCTTCATCATTCGCGAGCGTCAGAGGCTTCTCCGCGAAAATGGATTTTCTGAGGATGATGCCTATAAAATGCAATCCACCCTCAGCGACGCGGCATATCCCAACACGGTCCCAACCCTCTTCTGGACCGTCTATGAGATTTATTCCCGCACCGAGCTTCTAGGGATGATCCGCCAAGAGCTCTGGACTAACGCAGTCACGAAGTCCGATGACGGCTTCGTGCTCGATGTAGCGCCGCTGCAAACCGAATGCCCCACCCTTCTCTCCGCATACCAGGAGACGCAGCGCACACGACATGCACAAGTAGCTTTCCGAGGCGTCACGGAGGATACCTTTCTGGAGCAATATCTCCTCAAAAAGGGGAAATATCTCCACATGCCCGCCAAACCCATACACAAAAATCCGGATCTGTGGGATCAGCCGGAGAATTTTGATCCCCATCGCTTCAACCCCACAAAAGCGGACGGGAAGGCCAGGCTCTCATCAAGTAGTTTCCGGGCGTGGGGCGTGCCGCCGCATATGTGCCCTGCGAGACAATTTGCGTCCACGGAAATCCTGATTCTTGCGGCGTTGTTGATTTTGAGGACGGATTTGTCTCCCGTTCGAGGGGGATGGAAGCAGAATCTGGAAGTCAAGGCTATGGAGATCTCGACGTTGCCGAGACCGAGGAATGATGTTAGGCTTACGGTCAGCGAGAGGGAGGATGGACGGGGAAGCTGGAGTCTGGGTATGGGAAAGGGAAAGATGAGGATTTCGCTGGCGTCGGGGTGAGTGAAGCCAGTGTTGTTGAATAGTTGTCGATTCTATACCAAGGTTATCTGGAACAACAGAGCTCCACCTTCTACCAGACTCATAGCGAGGATGTACAACCTGAGCGTGGCATGTGTCAAGGTTGATGCCTTATGTGCCTGGTGGTTCAACGACGCGAGCATATTTGTGGCACCGAGTCGGCCTCGGCGTTATAAAGTGGTAAAAGCCTCTTGCCTTTACCTCGAACGATAGTGTAAGATCATTCCTCCGTGAAGTGAAATGCTGGGCGTCCCCGGATGATAGGAATAGAGTCGTACCGGCAAGAAGATGTTCTTGTCTTTATTGAATTGCCTTTGGATTTTTCCACTTGGAAGGCAGTGGATTGGTAAGACAATCTGTTGCTCTTATACTGAAGCTTTCATAAGCTTAGACTGCCTCACTACCAAGATATGTGTATATCCGCCATAGAGGAGAGATGAGCATTGCCTCCATCTTCGAACAGGGTACGTGCTTGTACTCTGGCCATGAAGGCGATCCTTACCATGCGCAAATACATTCAAAGGACAGCACCGACTTGCAGCGGCCGATCTTGAAAAGAACCGCCAATCTCATGATCTCGGTCTGGTAAGTGGGAAGATGGTTGGTCTGGTGCAAGAGCGTCAATATGTTCTATGCGAGGGCTGGCTCTATACGGAAGCGCGCTATGCTATCCAGAGCTAATAATCTCCTCACTTGAGCTATTCCGATGGGTATTTGTGGGATCAGGAAGCCTTTTCTGAGGCCCACACAGCCGGATATAGTAGAGAAAGATATCACATGTTGCTCCGCCCAAACGGCACAGCCGCTTTGCAGACTCGTGGACTCTGGAAATGCCGGCCTATCTCCTCCCAAATCTTGAATACATGATATATTTGCATGTATATTCTCCTATACGGCATAGCTGCTTTCGGACTAGCAGATTGTGGCAATATCCTGTCAAATCTGGAATTCATGATCGAGCCAGTGTTGCAGTACCACGTAGCCTTCGTGCATGTTTTTCCCGTTCTTGCGCACGATGATCGCAGCATGCGAGTGGTGTGCCTTGGAGATATAGACTGGGTACTTCCGAATGCCGAGAGTGCTGAGGACGTCGATCATACGCTCCTGCCGTGGGTCCAGCGCCAGGGCCGGAAATTCTGAGGCCTGCTTGACGCCTAGCTGATCTTCGGCCCTTGACTCGGATGGACCTGTGGCGCCGGTGGAGGTTGAACTGTCCTCTTTGAGCTCCATGAGCCTGGCCGAGACAGAGGACGTTTCGAACTCAGAAAGGTAGGTGTGTGGCTCCGCGGTTGCAAGGGTCTTTAAAGCGCTGTCCAAAAGGTACGGATTGCGGTCAGACTTGAATATGCCGGCCTTGTTTGAGTTATGTAGCTGCACACGTTGATGACTGCGAACAGTCTGGATGCCGGAGTTGATAGCGAGCGCCGTGAGCGCAATGGGCATTGTTATACCCAGCAAGCCATAGTAGGGCAATTTGCTGGCGAATGACCGGCCCCAGTTGTAGATAGCGACCCATACTCCCGGCTCTTCTAGTGTTTTCCACTGCACAGGGCGCGCCGGATCGAGCAGCACCGAGTCGTATCCCTTCATGTAATTTAATTGGACTGCATCAAGGTCCACAAAGGGGTCGGTGCGAGTGAAGTTTGTGGTGAACCAAGGTGCAAAAAAGTCGTTGACGATGTTGGCATAAAGCGCACGTTTTTCGAATCGCTCCAAGCCGGTAATGAAGATACTGTTCGGGTCCGTCATTACCTCCAGCAGCGCCTGGCCTGAGTCGCGGTACGTGTCGACCAGGAACAGCTGACGGCCGGACGCGGACAGCATATGGCTCGCCAGAGCATTGTATATGCCGCTGTGATATCCACGATTGGGCACGCGGACGCCGAGAAAGGGAGAGGCGAAGGCGGTGAAATTGACAGGTCGCAGCTTGTCAAACAAGCCGCGCGAGAAAAACAGGCCGATGCAGTAACGTGCGATTATGCCGCCAAGTGAGTAGCCAACAAAGCTGATCTTGGTAATACGGTTGCCACGCTCTTCCAGCTCTACCAGCTCGTCCTCGATCTCCTGCGCTAGACGTTCGCCGCCGACCTCAATGCCATCGTATGTGTAGTTGGCGCTGTTGCGTTGGGCGACCAGGATGTGTAGCTGATCGGTAGGATATCGATCCCTCATGATTTTAGCGAGGTTTTTGAGATGTGAAGGATTGCCCCAGAGGCTATACAGGGTCAGTCTTGTGCCAGCTTTGTAAATTGAGGCTCACCCATGCACCAGAACACAAATATGGTCTGCCTCAGTTGGGACACCAGCATGCTCACTCATCCCCGCGTCTTGGTACGTAACGTGCGTCACATGAAGGCCAGAAAGGAAGCTGGCTGCTCAAATACTCTTTGAAAGGTAAGGTGGATTTCTGTGAGGTGAATTAGCGCTCGTGTTGGAGTCCTGCGCTGTGCCACCCAGGAGCAGGTGGGGTCTCTTGACGAGCCGTTGCAAATGTTCGCCATCGAGTATAACTGCCACAGACAATGACGAGGTAGTTCGAGGCATTGCTTGTACGGAGTATTAAAGATGCATCCATGTCATAGAAGCGAATCACGGCCCAGGAGCACTTAAGCCCTGAGCTGAGCTAACCCTGAGCTACGTTACGTGCTTACCTAACCCTAGAGCTTTCCAGTCGCAGAAACTGCTACCTTAGCCCACTTTCTTTTTTTTCTTTTTTTCTCCCAGGATTCTACAAAGTACATACATCATGTATCTTACTTTCTGAGCCCGAGGGGAATCTGCTTGCGATCTAGCACAGCCTCATGTCCTATCTAAGCCAGCTTCACCTCTCCTCAATGATCAGGATATCAGACTACCTGCCGAGTAGGATAACCATTCACCGAAAGCGCTCGTGGCCACGCTTGACCAGTCGAATTGGGAAGGACGCCTTCTGATTCAGATGCATAGTCATAATCAGATCCATGTCGTCATGAATCATATTCCGGGTGCGCCTGGCCGCCTGCTGCCAGACAGCATGTCGCTCGGCTGGCGTCATACGGTCGAACCCAGCATCTGACACCCACTCGCGTACATCCAGCTCAATGCTGTAGGAGCGGAATATGACTGCCAGGACTGCGGTATATTCGATCTGGGCAAAGCGGCGGCCGACGCAGTTCCGCGGGCCTTCGGAAAAGGGGAAATATACACCAGGCTGGGGCCGAAAGAATCCTCGCTTGCCCGACAGCTGGGGCTTCTCATTACTAGATGAGGCAAACCACCGTTCGGGTTTGAACTCTTCGAGGTCGTTATCCTGATTGGAGCGTGGATGCCATGAGTCCTGAGAATTGGTGGGTGGCCCATGTGGCCAGTGCTTTGGATTACGGTGCGCGCCCAGTTGCGAGACGGATACAAAGGTGCTGTCGGGAATCGACGTGGGCATTCCGTCGAACGTGACTATTTGATCGCCCACCGTCTGTGTGAGCACAGACGTGATAGGCGACACCAATCGCAGTTGTTCCTGCATCACCGCGCCAACCCAACCCTCAAGCAGCCGGGGGAGATCCCCATCATACGTCCATTCGTCTGGAGGCCGCTGCCCAACGATACGGCCGATTTCGTCCTGCACATGCTGCTGAGCTTTCGTATTCAACGCGAGAAAAATGATCGCCATATGCAATGATGTCGCAACCGTTTCGTGACCACCTAATATCAACAGGAAAGAGTTGCCAAATATGTCCATGTCGCTGAGTGTTTCGCGGTCGTCCCCGGCTTTGCGTAGCAGGGCATGCAGAATATCATTGCCACCCGATTCGCGCTCGTGCCGTATAGTATCCTGTATGTGCGCGCGGAAAGCCACCGTGTATCGGTATACCTGCTTGAGCGATCTAGACGGTGCATACTCTGATTATTAGGCATCCGAAAATGAGGAAACAGCTGCGAAAGAGAAAAGGAGGAGCTCGGCGGAGACAATGGCTGATACGAAATCACCTACTAAGAAGAAGCTCGGGGATCACAATGGCTGGTAGGATGTTCCGGACCAGCCCGCGTGCTGCCTCGATGTATGTCATGCCCCGGTGCTTCGTCTCCTCGCAAGTCACATGGTTGTTGCCCCATTCCATACGATAGCCAAAGCCGGCCTTACTCATGATATTTTGACTTATTCGCCTCGTATCGACATTGAGCGGAATTCTCTGACCCGGCGTCCAGGACTGGACCATGCGTGGTGCTTGGTATAATGCCTCAAGCCATACCTCACGATTATTTCGATCACCAAACGCGCTGGAAACTATCCGCCGCGTCCTCCGCCATTGGGCACCTTCGATGCAGGCGAGATTGTTGCCGTTGCGCCCAATTGGGCGGAAGAGCTCCACAGGCCGAGGGAAGACGTCTCTGCGGTGCAATATCTCATCAATGGCGTCCGGTGCGCATGTCACGAGCATGATTCCGATTGGAGCCACCAGCACATACGAGTCAGCGCCCATCCGCTTATAGATGCCATAGCCGTCGTGCCAACCCGACATGAGATCGAGGTGGCGGAGCCATGCTGGAGTCCATGTTATTGGTAGGCGCTTTAACAATGAGACAGGGTTCATCATCAAGATTCGCACCATCGGCGACATTGGCAACGCCGGCACGATTACACATGGAAGGCCTGTGGCTTGCGCTCGCAAGTAGTGGTTCCGCCATACGCGGAGCATATGTACGACATAGAGCGTCGCCGCCACTAAGAAGACTGTCAGGCGCATTGCATCGAATCAGAGACAGTAGACGAAAAGCGCTATGCAGACAGCATTCAAAGATGTCTCAGATAATATTAGGAGTCAAAGAGCGCTATGCATACAGCATCTCGCAGTGGATACAAGAATCCGTAAATGCCAAGACATAATTCTGGTGAATTTACCGCTAAAAGATCCCCCGAATTTACGGATTCTTATTTCCACCGCGAGAGCATTCACAGATGTCTCGGACAACAACAAGAGACGGAAATAAGGAGGTGGCACCACTGATGGGCCCACTCCTTCAGCTATAACCTTAATGTAACTACCAACGTTGCATTTTGACTAGCGGGGCCGCTGGAACACAGATGAAAGAGGCTTTGATCCTACGAACCTGGTACACCGCCTAGGCATTCCAGA
>JAABUW010002959.1_pt1 | contig 24912 bp, 2 predicted proteins | sample 5560081 | NCBI WGS metagenome assembly JAABUW01 (sample SAMN10711882, study PRJNA513363) | rock metagenome | isolation source: Antarctica rocks | place: Antarctica: Victoria Land, Knobhead sud | reverse complement strand
CGAAAATGGCACGGGAGTCGGAGAGGTTGCCTTCGACGATCTGGATGTTGGTGGCCAGCTTGCAGAGGGAGAGGGCGGAAGAGGAGGAGGCTTTGCGAGTGAGGGCGAGGATGTTAAAGGTGGTAGGGTTTGGAGAGGAGAAGAGGGTGTCGATCAAGGCGCGACCTTGCTTGCCAGTTGCGCCGGTGATGAGGAGCGTTTTTGGGGCAGGCATTGATGAGTAAGGGTTATGTCAACCGATGAACGTGTATGAGAGTTCGATTATGGTGGAAGCATTGTTCGATGAGGTCTCTTTGGGTGGGTGCTGGATGTGAGAGTGGGAGGGTTGATAGCGTTTGGATCCATGGCGTGAGGTCTCTCTTATATGTCCAATGTCCTGTTGTACCCTACGGCAAAGCAAAGGTTTCAGGACATGTCGTAATGATGCTGAATCGGATTTTCCGTGGGATCTCTTGTTAGTGTGCGACAGTGTATCGGTCCGGATGCTCGCAATTCCATCGCCGAACACTCGACTTGCCGTTCCGGACTCCAGACGGAAGGCCGTGTCCACCTGCCACCACCTAATTTCGACTACCTCGATATTCAGAATGTGGTTCCCCCCCCGCAACTTTTGAAAATCAATTTTTTTTTTCGACCCAGGATTGCAAATACCATCAACCCCTCAACACCAACGCTATTTTTTGATTAAAAGTTGCTCTTATATAGAATTCTTGTATTTATTAATGCTGCTATAGATTTTCAAGATCTTAAATCAACTTGCGACCAAAGTTACATGCGTAATTGTAATTTTGAACACTTCGCCTCGACACATTTTGGACACTTCTATCAAATTCTATCAGATCCCTATTAAGTTCCCATCAAGTTTTTATCAAATCTTACCAAAAAGTCTTCGCACAGCAATAGCTAAACAACATCGCATCTATAGTGCTCAAAATTGAAAATATTCGTCGAACATAGTATTAGCAGTAGTTAGACCAGCTTTTTAGTAATTTAGATACGTTGATATTGAGAGATTAGTAATATTTGTAATTTCGGGTCGAAAAAAAAAATTGGTTTTCAAAAGTTGCGGGGGGGGAACCACATTCTGAATATCGAGGTACCAAGAGCGCTTGCTGATTCTAGCTGGGCTAACGGTTACCTTACTAATCTCATGGCGATGTAAAGAGGTTGATGCTTTGTATTAGGTTCGATTCCTAATGGCGCTGGTCCAATGGTGGAGTGGGGTGTCTTCTTTTCTGGCGAATTTGGTCTCAATCGGCTCAGCCCGTGCCACAGTGCCACATCGCGAACGACGTGGTACTCATTTGCTGCTATGGTGCAGATCCTAATTACGAAGTAAGAAGTCAATATCAGCGGCTGAGTCTGAGCCGACGGGCCTACGAGTAGTAAGGCTAGTACGTTTGAACATACGAGATTGGCAAGAAGACGCATCCAGCCATATTGTGGAATTGCTTCGAGGCCTAGAAGGTGACAAAGAATATAAGAAAAACGACTCCTGGAGCAATTTCTCACGCTATTCGTACAATAATTCTTTTAAACTCTAGATTAGAGTCTGTTAGTTGTAGGTAGACTGACCGTTCGGTTCCAACAGTTGGAACCGAATTGCATAAATTATGAAAATACTAACTATATTAGGTTAAAACTTGGCCTAATTAGGTATAACTTTCGGGTCGGGTTATAGATTTTGGGGAAAAACCGACCCGAACGGTCAGTCTAGTTGTAGGCCATTAAATTACCTTAAGGTCCAGGATTAGTAATACTATATTACGGTAAAATACGCGCTCTTATCGTAACACAATAAAATAGAAGATTTTGCCTCGTAATATATAAAACGCGCTAAAATCGATACAAAAACTCTAGCTCTAATATATTAACTACTTTAGATTAGTATAAACATGTTAATTGTATTAATTTTACAAATATATTTATATGCTTTTTGCAATTTATATCTTCTACTATTTTCTTTGCAATGTTAATTATTTATATTTCGATATTTGTTTTTTTTTGCAATTTATATTAGCAATACTATACTATTTTTAGATTTAATATTATAAAGATTGTTTTTTAAATTTTTTAGTCTATTATATTAAGCAACAAATTAGATAGAATATAATTACTATATAAATTATTAAATCTTTATTAATATTATTTAGTGTAATTGTTGGATCAGATCGAACATTTTTTTTTAATCTAATCTATTCTCTTGGATCTCGTAGAGCTAGGCTAGAATCAAGTTGCGAACCTAATTCTAAAGTTAGAATTTTCTTGAATTAGTACCAAGAATTTATACTAATCTCGTCGCGTTATCTTCCGCTTATCTTATCTTATCTTATCTTATCTTATCTTATCTTATCTTATCTTATCTTATCTTATCTTATCTTATCTTATCTTATCTTATCTTATCTTATCTTATCTTATCTTATCTTATCTAATTTGACGCTAATTTATATTGGATTAAATCAAGATTTAGATTACGTAGTACGCTAAATATATTAGATTAGTTTAGGATTTACGCTAATCTAATATAATTAGCGCGTTGCGCAATATTACGTAATCGAATAGATCGAGTCGAACGCTCGACACGCATTCTTCGCCCGTTCCATCTTGTTAGACTAGGAAATCTATCTGATTCCAAGTGTACTTAAAACTAACAAATATATAATAGATTAAATAATACTTAAATACAAACTTTATAATTTTGAACTTTTGTTATAAAGATTCTAAAAAAATTTATACTAACTAGTTGTTTTATAGATAATATTATTTTAAAAGTCTAGTATTGTAATAATATTTTAAAAGCAACTTAATATAGAGTTAATTTTAACAAGATCTTAAATTATACTAATATAATAAAAGAAATATTGTAAGAAAATTATATACACAAGATTTTCTTAACTTTAAATAGAATTTTTTAAAGCTTTTTGAAAAAAAGTAGATTAAAGTTAAAAAAATAGATTAAAATTAAAGAAAATTTTTAAGCAATAAGTTTTATTTATTAAAAACTATATACTAGAAGATACAAGATATCTTATTTAAATATAAAAAAAGTCTAAAATATCTTTAAAAGCAACTAGCTAATATTACGCTTTAATATTATAGAACAAAAAAGACAATTAATTGTACAAATTTATTGCAAAATTTATTGTACAATCTATTGTAGACTTTCTAGTTAAAATTAGAGATAATTTTATTAAGTTGTTCTAGTTTGCTAAATCTTAAAGTTGTTTTTACTATTAGTTGCAAAATTAGAGATTATTAAAGAATAATTAAATGCAACTTGTTTGTAAAGAAATCTTTTGCGCTTTTTTCTTAATTTAGAATTTCGACAACATTTAAAGTTGCTAAAATTGCAATTTAAATACTTAAAATTTAAGATATTAACAACAAAATTAATACTCTAGTTTTAATAAAATTACAATATAATATTGCGATTTATTTTGTATTTATAAGAATTGTTTATATAAATCTTTACAAAGATTGCTAGATTAACAAAGAAATCTATTATAATTAATCTTATTAGTATAGTTTCTTTTTAAGTAACTTGACAAGTTTATCTTTAATTTATTTATTAATTGTTGTAAGATTGCTCTTGCATTATATAAAAAAGCTCAAATTCTATTTTTTCGCAATATAAACAAATATTAGTTTAGTGCTCTTAATATTAAATATATGTAAGAGATAATTAAATAACACAATCTTGTTTGTTATACTTGCAAGTATTTAAGAAAACTTTTAAACAATCTTTTTCTTTATTTAATTCTAGAGAAAACTATTTAGTAAATATTCTTTTTTACAAAATATTAAGATATAGAAATTTACAATTATTGTATTAACAACTTTATTTTGCTATATAGATATATTGAAAGCAATCTTAATTAGATTCTTTTTATAGTAGCAATTATTATTTGAAACAAAATAATTAATATAGTAAAACAAGAGCTTGCAATATTGTTTTAATATAAATTTAAAAAAACAAAAACAAAGAAAATAATATTTAGTCTTAATATACTTAGATAAAATATTACAATTTTTTTTAACAATAGAGATACAAAAAGAGAGCAAATAAGATTCGATATTATTTTTTATATTTTTAGTTGACATTTTTTAAATCAAGCGTTCGCGATATAGAATTAAAAATCGACTTTAAAAAAGTTTGTAAAAAAATTATTATAAAAAAAACACTTTAATTTGATAAAATAAAACAAGAAATTGCACTAAAATTAACTTTAAAACTAAGAGAATTCTAAGTAAAATTAAGATTTTTAACAAGAATAAAAGCGAGATTAGATTGATTGTTAAATTGAATTTTGGTTTCGACTTTTAAAATTAATTCAAATTGTTAAGAAATCGAATAGAATCGAATTACTATATATAGTATACTAGTATACTAAACAAACATCAAATTGCGCAATTCGATTTCAACTTTTTGCTAAGAAATCGAATCTTGGCAAAATTATATAATATATTCGATTCTAAACAATTAGTCTAAGCAAGATAATATACTAACTTTAAACTATTAAACTATTGTCAATTTATTTTTGTTTTAATTAAACTTAATTAATTTAACAATTATTAAGTTATTAAGATCTTATTTCTTCTATATTTTGAAAATTCTATCGCAAAATAACGTGTCTTAATTAAATTCTTAAGTATATTTTACGTATTCGAACGCGTTTAACAACTCTATTAGATTGTATAAGTCTACAAATTAAAACTTAATTGCATTTATTAGTATTTATATTTTAATCTATAAATAGCTCGAAATTTAAGAATGTATCGAATAATATATTTGAGAAATATAATAGTTCAAGATATGTAAACAATATAATTGCGAAACATAAATAATATAATTAACTATAAATATAATAATTGCTATAAGAGATTTATATACTATTTGTATACTTTGTCTTGCTAGCACTTTTAAAGTCTTAAAAATGCACTTTTTAAGTCTATTTAAGTCTATTTATTAGTTGCTTTTCTAGATTTTTTATATTCTTTTTTAAATACATTTTAATGCTTTTTGTTTTTGTTTTAATCTATATATATAATTAAATTTTCTACTTAAATTTTCTAGTTTTCTTTTAAGTTCTTTCTAAGTATTATTTGTTATAACATCTTATATTTAAGTTTTTCTTCTATATATTGTCTATTTGCTCTTAATCTTTTGTATACTTGCTAATATCTTTATTTAGTTTGTAATTTTTCAAAAGTTTAATATTGTTTTTGTATATTATTGCTAGACTGATTGCGTCGGATCGATTAATCAAGTTTGAATCGATTAATCGACTTAAATCTTGACAATTTAAGTTAACTTAATTCGAAAGTTTTGACAAGTCGATTTCTAAAATTGAAATCGAAAATCGAATTAAGTTAAATCGATTTCTAGAATTAGAATCGAAAATTAATTCAAAAAAATTGATTTAAATTATTAAGAAATAAAGTTATTTAGTAACAAATTTAATAAATATAAATTAGAGTTTAAATCTTATTATTTTTTTATTTAAATATTCTATAATAATACAATAAAGTAATATATATAAACTACTTAATATTTATATAATAAATAGATTATAACTATTATAGTTTTTCGATAAACTTCGATCTTATATTTTATCGAAAAGTGTATAGTAATATATTTATATAATATATTTAAGTTTATTAATACTATTAATTAGTTTAAGATCTTTACAATCTTATAGTTAACTTTATTCTTAGCATTGTTATTATTGTTTTTGTTTTTGTTATTATTATTATTGTCTTTGTACTTTGTATTTTTATATTTATTATTTATTATTTTCGCACTATTCTTTGTCTTTGTTAGAGACTAGACTCGGAATCTTTATCAAAGAGATATCTAGATTAATAACTAGATAGAACTCAGATCTATACTAGATTTAACGTACAAAACAAAAAATAAAAGAGAAAAAAGAAAAACAAAACAACACTAACTATATAAGATTGCAAACTTTATATCTAGCAAAAATTAATTTAGATTTAGTCTAGTTTAATTCAAATCTAATCAAGATTAAACTTAAAAAATTAAGCAAAATTAAAACAAAAAATTGTTTAATCGACAAATATAGTTAACAAACTACTAATCTAACACTATAACAATAGTTTCTTTCTACAAGACAAAGCTTCTACAAAACAATCAAAACAATATAACAAATTGTCAAAAAATTAAAGAATCGAAAGTCGAGAAAATTTCGAGAAACAAAATAGAACAAAATAAAATAACTAGATTTATTAAATTAAATAAAGACAAGACAAAACAAAAACAAAACAAAATATTTAAATTTATTAAATTAAGTTAAAACAAAAAACAAAAAACAACAAAAACAAAACAAAATATCTAAATTTAATAAATTAGATAAAATAAAAAGAGAAAATCTTTGCTATCTAAGCAAAATTTGAACAAAACTAAGCAAAATTAAACTAATTAAATTAAAACTAAACACGTTTGAAGTAACGAAACACTATTAAGACAAAATAGAAAAATCTCTACTATTTGAGCAAAATCTAAACAAGACTTAATATCTAGATTTATTAAATTAAATAAAATAAAGCAAAAAAATCTTTGCTATTTAAATAAGATTTAAACAAAATTAGACTATTTTAGTTAAAACTAAATACGTTTGAAGTAACAAAATATTATTAAGACAAAAAAGAAGATCTTTGTTATTCAAACAAGATTTGAGCAAAATTCAAACAAAATTTAATTAACTTAATTAAAATTTAACGCATTTAAAGTAATAAAATATTATCGAAACAAAATAGAAAAATCTTTGTTATCTAAACAAAATCTAGACAAGATTTGAGCAAAATTAAAAATATTATCTATTCTTTTTAATATTAACAATTAGAAACAATACAAAATATTATATATAATTTCTTAACAATAAAATTAACTAAATAGTATTTATCAAGAGCTTGTTAACAATTGTTCAAAAAATTGAAAAAATTTTAAATAATTTTTTTTTTTTTAGTTAATATAGTACTTGAGCAAAATAGAGTTAAAATATCTATTATATTTAAAGTTTAAAATAATATTAATATATTAAGATTTTTTGCTATTTTTAACAATAATAGATTTACAAGATTTCTAATACTATTTAAATAGAGAATCGATAACAATATAACTAACAAAAATAATATAGAAAACAAAATAAACTTTTATAGATATAAATAATTTGAATTCGACAACTAAAGATTTTTTTTTAAAAATACATTTTATTTTAAAGAAATTAATATAACAATTGTTTAATTTGATTGCAAAACAAGCAATATTAAGATTTTTAATATTAAGTTAGATTTTATTATTTGCAAAATATTTAAAACAAAAACAACAAAAAAAATTAATATTAAATTTATAAATAGTTTAAGCAACAAATATTTTATTGTATAGATACTAAATAAGTTTCTCTATTTTCTAAATAAAATTTTCGACATTAATTAATTAAATTTGAGTCTAAATTGTAAAATCAAGTAACAAAAGTTTTAAAAACTCAAAATCTAAATATAGATTCTAATTCGAATTAATTAGAAAAAGCAAGACAAAAATTGTAAATAAAAAAATATTATTAGCAACAAACTTAATATTTAAAAATTATTTAGTTTAGTTATTTTGTATATAGTTAACAAAAATACAAAAATAATATTTTATAACAATATTAACTTGTTTAATTTAACTATTAGTTTTAAAGTAATATGCAATAGATAACTTAATATTAATCTTTAGTATTTAGCAAAGATATTTTTAAATATCGAAAATAAATTGTATATCTTAATTAAACACAAAAAACTTAAATAATTTGTAATATTTTTAGACGTAAACGTAAAAGCAATTAAAAACTTTTTCTACTTTTATAGAAGTAATTAAGACTAGATATCTTATTTTAATAAAACAATTAACAAAAACAAGAACGTATCTATATATAATATTTATAAAAATACTAGACAATAAAGAATCTATATAGTCTATAAAGATATTATATTAATAATATTCAAAAACAAAAAGAAAACACAATTATTTTTGCGTCTTTTATCTAAAAGACTTAAAACAAATATATATATAATAGTTTTATACAAAGCGTTAAATATATTTATAGATATTAGATTATTAGTAAGTTCGACTAATTAATTTGTAGTATTTTGTTCTTTCTAAATAGTTATCGACAATACTATTATAAATAAACTAAATTACGCAAAGACAAAAACAATTTAAATTAAAAATATAAGAAGTTAAAGTATTTTTTATATTTAATTAGAAAAATTCTATTATAATAATATATTTTATTGTAAAACGTTTTAAGTACTTAAAATATAAACTAATTATTAATTTTAATCTAATTTTACAAAATTTAAATAAAAGTATTTTCTAAATTTTTGTCAAAATCTAAATTTTTTTAATTTAATTAAAATTCGATATTATTAATATTAAATTCTTCTACGTCTAGTTTTATTAAAGCTAATATAACAAGAAAAGCTAAAAAAATTGAAAAAAAATATAACTAAATAGAATCTAAAATAATAATTTAATATTAAAGATTTTTAACAATCTTAAAATTTAAAATATAAATTTTTAAAATTATCTAATATTAATACAAATATTAAAAGTCGAAAATATCTTTTTTTTTAAAAAGATCTTCTAAACAATATATAAAAATATTTAATTTTTTGTCAATTTTGCTAAAACAATATATAATTCAATAATCGAATTTAGACAAAAATTTGTTCTATTAAATTTAACAACAATTTAGTTGTTTAATTAATATAAAATACTTAAAATTTTTATAATCTATAATTATTTTAATTAAATAGATTGAATTTTTAAACTCGAAATACTATTTTTCGAATATATAAATAATAGTTATAAATTTCTTATTGTAGATCTTATAATTATATTTAACTAAATTGTATTTTTAAAAAAAATAAACAACTAAATCAAAAACTTTCTCTTTATTATATTAAGAGAAAATATCTTTGAATATATAATTTGAAGTATTAATTTCTATTATAATTTTGTAATTTAAATTGTAGTAACAAAGTATTATATTAAAGATAAAAACTTTTTTTAAAATAATAAATACTAATTAATATTTTTTAAATTAAATAAAGAGTTAATTCTTTCTAATTAAATAAATTAACAAAACAACTATTTTACTATAGTTGTAGATAAATTTTCTATAGAAATTCGCAAATTCTAGAAAGTTTTAAATATTTTTAACGTTAATTAGAGTAAATTAATTAACAATAGTATCTATTTTAATTAAATCTATTTTAATTTTTTTAATAATAATTATTAATTCTAGATACAAGACTTAAATAACGTAAAATTTGTATTTAATTATATTTGCTTATAAGTTTGCTTTATATAGCTTTCGAAAAATAAATTTAATATAAATTTTATATTCTAGTTTATTATTATTGTAGATTAGAATATTATCTAAATAAGCAATACAAAATTTATCTAAAAACTTTCGAAAAATCTTGTTAATATATTTTTGAAACAAAACAAATTTATTATATAGATCGAAAAATTTAACAAGATATTCGAAAAATTTAAAACAAATATAAAAAATAATAAAAGTTTTATTTTTTTCTCGAATATATAGTTAATTAAACGCTAAAATAATATTTAGTTTAATAAAGATTTTAACTCGACTAAAACAATTTAATATTTTAAAAATTAAAAATTAAAAATATTTGTTTTTAACTATAATAGTGTTTAGATTTCTATAGTCTATATAAAATCTAAATTTATTTTCGAATTTTTTAATAAAAAGAATAAAAATTGTTGTCTAAAAGCAACTAACTTAAATAAATTTTTTGCTAAAAATTTTATTTAGATAGCAACAAAGTTTTAGAGTTTTATTACAATTTATATTGTACAAAATAAAGATTAAAGATTGAATTTTTTTTTAAAATAAATAGTATAATTGTAAAAACAATAAAAGAATAAAATATTTTTTTTTAAAGAAAATATCAAGAAATTTAAAATATTTGAAAAATAAGATTGTAGTTAAATGTTACGCTGCTATCTAGACAACTAGAGTATCAGAATAGATTGATACTATTGAAGAGATCTGTAGACGTCTTCAGACAATGCAAGCAATTACTTGATAACAAGAGTTTGCAGCTTGTATCAATAATAGAGAGTAATTTAATAGATAAATTGAACACAATCTATAAAAGAGTTGTGTTCGAGAATCTATATACTGAATAAATTTTTTTTGCTTTTTTTGTTTTCTTGCAGAGCAAAAGAAGCAAGTCTCTATATTTCTGTTGTTTTCTCGGAAAACAAAGAAAGCAGTGTTTCTAGTATTTTTTTACAGAACTGTAAAAATATATATAGTTATTTGTTCTCGATACTATATATTGTGCGCAGACTATATACTGACGTAGATTTGTAATACTATTTTTTTTTTTTAGACTTTTGTTTCGAAAGCAAACTTTAATATATTTTGTATCAAATTTAAAATTTCTTTCTATCAATATTGTTTTATTCAAGTTGCAGAATTTGATATTTTTTGTATTGCAATATGTTTCTGTTATTAATATATTCGCTTAAGTAAACAATATTGTGTTGCAGAGAATTCCGATAAATATATAAAGTATTTTTGCAGTAGCTGTTTGTGCAATCTGATGTCTCTGAATATTGTTCGATAGTGCTGTTTTGAGAAACAGCGTCGAAAACTAAAAGAAAAGCTTTGTAAAACAAATACAAAACAGCAACAACTACTTTGTCAACTCGATTATCTGAAAGAGAAACAACAAACAATAATAGATAGCAAACTGAAAAATCTGAAGAAATTAGTTTTATCAAACTTTTTTGTCAATTTTTTTTTTCTGAGTTCTCTGATCGATATAATTTCGGAACAGATTGTTTTTTCCAATATTATAAAAAAATAGTTGTTTATTTTCTTGATTCTCTTTGACAGAATTGCTGCAAACAGTATTGGCAGTATTTCAAATTCTTAATAGATTTTCAAGTATTTTCAGAGATAGAGTATTTTTTTTATTTGACAAAATATTTCTGATTTTTCTGTTGTAGAATTTTTTCGATCTTAAACTGTTCTTTTTTCTGTTAATAAAAATAAAAAATATTCTATAAAAACGTAATTGAATCTGCTGATTTTAACAATAATATATAAAATACTGAAAATACTCTGACATTCTTAAATAAATCGAGTTTGTAGTTAACTGATTTTTTAGTCTTTTTAACAAGAAACGATCCGATTTTAATATAATTTAATTTCTTGCTTAACTTTTTTGTTCTAAGATTTTTTGTAAAAAGATATATTTTATCTCTCTTTTTCAGCTGAAATATTGTTTTTTGTTTTTTATTTTGATACTTGACTGATCTTTCTTGCATTCTGAAAATATTGTTATATATTTTTTTCAGTGTTGCTATTTTTTCGATAGCTGACTGTACTAACAGATATATATACTTTTTCTCGAAAAAATTTGATTTTTTGCTATAATTGACAAAAAATAGAGTTATTTTAGTAATATTCGAAATCTTTGCATTAAGTGTCAGTTGTACTATAGATAGAAATAATATTTAATTACTATAAATATTGTTAATATAGTATCTCAGATACTATTTAAAACTCTAATTTGTTTTTTTTGTCTGACTATTTGTAACCGAGTAATAGACAGTAGATATTCGAAGTTTTGTATCTAATATTGAAAAAAGTGTTTTTTAATAGTTAGATATAAAGAGCTTGTCTCTGTTACTGATTAGTCTTTTGAATATATTGTAATATTGTATAAGTCGATTCAATATAATATATTTCAGTTGTTCTGCGATAAACTTCTTTTTGCATACAATAATATATAAATATTTGATAAATTTATCAACTATTATTAGTATCGAATTATATCTGTTTTCAGTTGCTGAATCTGTCGACTTGAACAACTTGATAATAAAGTTTATTGTAATTTTATTCTATAGCAATTCAGATAATTTCTGATATTGAATTTCGCTATAGCTTGTATATATATTATATTTGTTCTGCTGACAGCTAAAATATTGTTTAATATATATCTCGACAGCTTGTTTTATCTGTAGAAACTGACAATACTAATATAAAAACTGAAGAATTTTAGTTACTTTCGAATACTCTTACAGTAATTTGTTATAATATTTTTTTATATATTTGTCAATCTTGTCGATAGATATTTGAAATTTTTTTTTCTTTATTAAAAATTTTTCTGTATTATCTCGGAGTATCTGTAGTATAGTATTTAGTTTGTGTTTGTTTGCTGATAGTAATTTGTTTTTATTGATTTTAAATATACTGTAATTGAACAATTTTTTTGTTTCTATATAATTACTTTTTTTGCTAAATACGTCTGCTCTATTATTATTTTTGTCTAAAATATACTATATTTTAAACTTGTACTGTTCGAGTCTTTCTGACTATCGCATTTGTTTTCTGTTAAGCTGCTTAGTAGTAGTAAAATGTACAAGATTTTTGTAGTCTGTAAAAATTGTAAATTCTAATAATTCTTCTATATATACTCTTTATAATTTCAAGAAAACTACTATAGCAAATAGTTTTTTATTGTAAATATTATAGTTCTGTTCGGCTAACAAGAGTTTTCTCGAGAAATATATTACTAAATACTATATATTTTTATATTTTTGACTAAAATATATATCGATAGCTAAATCTAATATGTCGATTTCAATTCTGCTCGATAATTGCAGATTGTATATTTTTAGTACTGATTTTTTTAAATATTCTAGTTTAAAATTCTGAAATAATTTCTTTTCTGCGAATTTCTATATCTATAGTGTATTTTTTTTTGTAAAATTTGTCAGTAATATTGTGTTTGCTAAATAGTTTTTAATAAACTTTTTGTTGTAGTTTATAAAATCTAGAAAAAATTGTATTTTTTTAATATTTGTTGATAGTTTCTATTCTCTGACTGCTTGTAGTTTCTCGAAATTTATATATATTTTGTATTGTTCAACAACAAATTCAAGAAAGTCAATTTTCTCTCGATAAAATTCGCATTTCTTTAACTTAAAATATAAGTTCTTTATATTCAGATATTCCAATATTTTGAAAACATAGCTAATATGCTTTTTCAAGATTTTTGAGTAAATTATAATATTGTTTAAATATGCTATAACAAATCGATTCAGATATTGTTGTAGTATATTATTAATTATTTTCTGATATATTGTCGGAGCGTTCGTGAGTCCGAATAATATTATTGTATATTTGTATAATTTATATCGTGTGCGAAAAACTGTTTTTTACTCTTTTTCTGCTTTTATTCTAATCTGATTATACGTTTTTTGTAAGTTCAGTTTAATAAAATATTTTACTTCGAATAGTCGATTCTGAAGCTCGCTGATATTAAATAGTAAATATCGGTTCTTGATTGTAATATTGTTTAGTTTTCGGTAATCGATATATAGATAAAGAATTCTATTCTTTTTTGATACAAAAAGAATCAGATATTCTGTCTGTAATTGAAATTTTCTAATAATTTTTTTTTTGTTTTCTGCCAGATATTCGCGAAGCATTTCGAGTTTCTTCTCGGATAGAATATATATAGATTTAAATATAAGTTGCTTGTCTGATTCAAATCTGATTTCGTAATTTTACAATTAATATTTAGAGAGAATCTCTGCCGTTTTTTTTTCTTAAAACAGATATTTTTAACTGTTATATATTTGTAATACGTGTTTTAGCGGTTTCTTTGCTGTATCAGATAGTTCAAGATTTTCAGAAAATTTGTAATTTTTTTTATTTATTCTAATTTTGTAATTCGACTAATTTCTGTCAGTATCTGTCGAGTCAAACTCTGTTAGATTGTTTTTTTGTAAAAATACAAGTTTGCTGTTTGCAATCAATTTTCGATTTGTTCTTTTATTTACTATCGAACACTGTCGATATATAAATTAAATATAAATTATATAATTATATTGCGCAAATCTGAGTACTCGTATATTTCAGTCGACTTTTGAATTGTACTGTTTCAATCAAGATATTTCTAGAACAATATTGTAAATAATTATTTTTACTATATTAAAAATTAGTTTCTTGTAATGTTGCTGAATAGCTACCGGTAGTAGTTTTGTTTTTGTATTTACTCTTTTATTTTTGTCGAATAATAGATTTTTATCTACAATTATTAGATTGTATATATCAGACTTCTTTTAAGTAGAGTATTCTTTTCTTTTAACAAAAGCTCTGATTATAAATTATCTGTTGTATCAGAATCGATTATTGCAATAAGTTAACAATTATTAATTTTAACTGATATAGTAAAATATCGTGCATATACTGTTAAGTTTATTTGCTGCTGTTAAACTAATATATTGCATTTCTCTGATATACTTTTTATCAAGAAATTTGAACTTTTTTCTGCTCTGATACTGAGACTTCTGCTTCGAGCATCTGTTTGCGCTGAATTTTTTTTCTGTACTAATTTAATAATTTTGATTTTCTAGAAAATCAGTTGACTTCTTTTTTGTTTTCTAGATAAATTCAGTATAAGTTGTTATAGTATTCTGTTTAACTAAATATTGCGTATTTCTTTGCTTTCTCTATCTTCTCTCGAGATAGATTTATACTGCTCAGTTGTTGTTCGATTTTATCGAAAATATCTTTTTCTATAGTAATGTCGCTTTTTAGCGCTTTTTTGTATTTATTTACAGTTTGATTTATCTTTTTTTCTCTTGATAAACTAGCTAAAACATCAAAATAATTTGTAATATTGTCTAGATATTTGTAAAAGTTTTTTCAGCTATATTTGTTGTCTGAGTCTGTTATTAGATAAAAATATAGTGTTTCTGATTGTTATATTTCTATAGTTTTATTGAGTATTTAATTAATTTTCTATATAGATACAGATATTTTGTCTAATAATATTCTATCTAGAACTTTCTATAACTGATCTGGATTTTCTATTAGATAGTAGTTGTTGTTCGATTCAGTCTCGAAGATATTTGTTTCTGTATCGATTTGCTTTCTGATATTGTTTTAACTATCGAATATCTTTTTTAATATAATATTAATCTGCCGACAATCTATTAAGTTCTGTAATCGGCAATTTCTTGCAAAGTAGTTCGGTTTGTTATATAAATAGCACGTTTTCTGAAATTTGTTATTTTGCTTTTCTCTAGAGTTCTTCTTTTTATATTGCTGAGTAAAATTTAGTTTTATAGATATAAATCTACAATAATCGGAATTACTGTATTTCTGATTAGAACAAGATTTTTTCTGCTGATATTCGATTGCTGATTTAAAAAAGATTTCTGTTTTTTTTCGAAATTAATTGTATCTTTTTTCTATAGCTCTTTTATACAGTTTGTTGTCGAAATCGATAATTACTTCGATAAAATCGAATATATTACTGATATTTCTGCTATTATATATAATTTTGTTTTTTAGATTGTTTTTGAAATCTTGTTAAAATATTGTTATAAATACAATATTGTTCTACTCGATTAAATTGATATATTTCTGAAATCTAGCTGCGTAGTCTGCTGCAGAAATTTGTTGAATTAGATACTGAATTACTTTTTTCGCGATTTGTTTTTTGTTGAATATTTCAAAAATTTTTCGAAATTCTCTTTTGAAGTTGTCGAAATTCGTAAATATTGTATAGAAATTTTTGTTATAATTTTTCAAATACTTTTGTAAATTTGATTTAAGTCAGTGTTAAACTCTTTCTCTGAAAAATATTGATACAAAAATTGTTTTCTGATTTGCTGAAACAGAATAGAAAATAAAATAGATATTTATCTGTATAAATTAGTTTTTCAGATCGATACAGTCTCTATAATAGATATCGAATTTATTAATTCTGATTTTGTTGTTTTCTATAATCGATAGTTAATATAATACTAATAAGCTAGTGCTCGGAATAGAAGCGCGTTAATCTGATACAGATATTTTTAAAATATTTAAAATATTACGCTGCTATCTAGACAACTAGAGTATCAGAGTAGATTGATACTATTAAAAAAATCTGTAGACATCTTCAGACAATGCAAGCAATTACTTGATAATAAAAGTTTGCAGCTTGTATCAATAATAGAGAATAACTTGATAGATAAGTTAAACACAATTTATAAAAAAATTGTGTTCGAGAATCTATATACTGAATAAATTTTTTTTTGCTCTTCTTGTTTTCTTGCAGAGCAAAAAGAGCAAATTTCTATATTTCTGTTGCTCTCTCGGAAAACAAAAAAAGCAGTACTTCTAGTACTCTCTCGCAGAGCTGTAAGAGTATATGTAGCTATCTGTTCCCGGTGCTATATACTGTGCGCAGGCTATATACTGGCGTAGACTTGTAACATTAAATTAACATTCTTGCTTTGTCGATAGTATTCTAGATTTTTTTAAATAGTAAAAACTATTAAATAAAGTTTTTTTTCTATTTAATAAAGTGCTAGACAATAATCTTAATTATAAATTTTAATTTTAATATTCTTATAAAACAACAATAATTTCGAGAGATTCAATAAATTAAAAAATTAAATAAAATTTAATTTAAATCTAAACAAGTTCTTAATTAAATTTAGAAAGATATCTATTTCTCGAAAAATAATATTAAAAATTTCAATATTTTTTGCACAAATAACGCAATCAAATTTACAAGCTTTTAACTTAACTATATTAAATTATATAGAAAATTGTTTATTTTGTTTTGTATATTATTTAATAAAGATTTTGAAAAACAAAAAATTTCGATACTTAATTTTCGAATTTTTTATTTTTTAAATAATTTGAAAAATACAATTAAAAACTTCTTGCTTTAAACTAGACAAAATAAAACAAAATTTAAAATCGAAATAAATAGATTGTTTTTTGTAAATAAGATTAAATTGTTTTTGAAAAACAAAACTAAATTGCTTTTTACAAATAAATTGCTTCTTAAGAGTAAAACTAAATTGTTTTTAAAAAACAAAATTAAATTGTTTCTTATAAGCAAATTGCTTTTTGTAAACAACTAAAATACTAAATATCTTCTAATAAAACAAATTTAAATAAAACGAAAAAATTTGATTGTCAAAAGCAATAGCAAGAATATTTTAATTTTGAAGCTTCTATATATGTTAAAACTTTTTAGAAAACAAAAATTCTTTTTTTTCTTAAATAATATTATAGATTTTGACAAACAATTAACAACAATATTTAAGATAAAAAAAAATATAATAAAAGTATTATAATTAAAATTTGTGTCAATAGAATAACAACAAAATTACAATAAATCTATAACAATAAAATCTTAATTAAATTTAATAATATAGAGAAATAGTCTCTTAATATAATTGTCGAGAGCTATAGTAATTTTGGCGATATAAATAATATTGTCTATTAAAATTGTTTAATTATTAAAATCTCGAAATCTACAAAAAAAAATTAATTAATAAAAAAAAAAATTATATTGTTATATAAAAAATTTATTAATAAAAATATAAGTTAAAACTTTATTATCGATTAAAATTATAATAGAAATTCGAGATTAAATTTAATACAAAATAAAGAAAACTATTATATAATTATTTTTAAATATAGAATTAAATTTAAAGAGTTTTAAAGTTGTTCTAATTAAAAATCTTTTATAAAATTGAAAAGAAAATAAAAACAAAAAAACTAAAAAACAAAAAAATATATAAATTAATTTTTAAATATAACTTTGTTTAGAAATTAGATTTTTTTTCACTAATAGTAAAATATTTTTGTCGATACTAAAAATATTATTTAGATCAACAAAACAAAAAAAGAAAAATTTCTTATTTAAAATTTTTTTAACAATTTTGTTCAAATATTGCAATTTATAATAGTAGTACAATTTTTATTTATTGTAGATTTCTTTAATTTTTAAAATAATTAAGAATTTGTTTTAAACAATAACAATAACAAAACTTAAATTTATTAATTTATTAAATACTATAGAAATTTTCGACATAAGTAGAACAATAAAAACAAAAAAAATAATATAAAATTCTAATAGATTGCTAATTGAAATCGAATTGTCTTTTAACTTAATAGAAACAACAACAATTATAATAATACAAAATTAACAATATTTAAATTGCTAAAACTTTTTATTAATCTTAATAAAAGCTTAAATTTATTATTGAAAAATAAATAATTGTTTGCTATTAAGAATTTGTTAAAATATAATAGCAATTTGAATAGAATAATTAATATTGCGTTTTATACAATTAATTAGTAGAGTATTTTTTATTTAAAAATATTCTTTTTTTTAATAAAAAAGATTGTAATATTTAACAAAATTAATAGAGTTTTGCTTTAAAGTTTTGCAAAAATACAAATATATATTTTTTGATTCGAAGAAATTGCTACAATAGTAATATAGATTTCGATATTATTTGTTAAAAAAAACAATAATATAAAAATTATTAATTTAATATTAATTTATAAAATTATAGATCTTTTTATCTATAGTAAGTTGTAATTTTGTATAAACAATTTTAATTTAATTAATAAAATATTAATTATAGTTTATATTTATATATTGTATAAAATTTTGTGTTTATATATTTAATTAATTTTTATCTTTTTTATATTATAATTTATTAAGAAGTTTCTCGAATCTAAAAATAATAAAAGCAATAATATTTGTAGAAAGCAATAGAAGTTGTATAATTAAAATAAATTAATTGTTTATAATTTAAACAACAATTTGTACAATTGCAATTATAAATATTAAATTTAATTTTGCAAAAACAAAATTTAAAGCAAACAAAATAAAAATAGTATTAATATTAAATAGTATTTAATTTTGAAGTTCTCGAAATTAATATAAAGTTTTAACTAAATTTTAAATAACTTATTAAGTAAACTTCTTTACAATAAACTCGATCTCTAATAAGAGTTTGAGATACTCTATCGAGTTAATAGTTAAATAAGTATCGATATATTCGAAAAAACTAGATTTTAACGCGTAAAAGCGTTGCAAAAAATATAAATCTTTTGTAATATTAAAAACTAGATTTAGAATTTCTGTCAAAAAAATATTTGAATTGATAACTAGATAGAACTTAGATCTATACTAGATTTAATATATAAAACAAAAAACAAAGAGAAAAATAAAACAATATTAACTATATAAGATTGCAAACTTTATATCTAGCAAGAATTGATCTAAATTTAATCTAGTTTAACTCAAATCTAATTAAGATCGAGCTTAAAAAATTAAGTAAGATTGAAACAAAGAGTTGTTTAATCGACAAACGTAGTTAACAGACTACTAATCTAATATTATAACAATCTTCTTTTATTTTATTTTTATTTTATTTTTATTAATTTTAATTAAGTTTTTAAAATTGTTATTTGTCGATTTTAAAAAATTAGATATTTTGCAATTTGCAATATTTTTATTGTTTGCAAAAGTATCTTTAAATCTTTCAAATTTATTAATTGTATTTAGATTGTATATTTTCTTTAATTTATTAAACTCTTTATAATATAGAATATGTTGTTAAATTATTTCGATAATTAATATTATATATTTGATTATATTTTTGCTCAATTTGAATTAATTAAAATTAGACTAATATATAAATTAGTTATTTTATTTATATTAGACTTTATATATATTTAAATATTAAGAGATTGTATTGTATTTATATCTTTATTTTTTAAAATTATTTGTGTAGCAATTGTATTAACTTTAATCTATTTTGCAATATTTTTATTTTTATTTTTCTTTATTAGTTCGATCTTAAAGTATTGCGCTACAATATAATTAGCTCTTTAAATATATATATATTATTTAAATGTATTATTATATAGTTCTTTTTCTACTCTTTTATTAGTTATTATATTTTTAACGTTTTCTTTTATATTGATTTAAATCTATTTAAAGACTTTTTTTAAAAACAATTGTTGTTTGCAACTTAATTAGACACTTATAAAATATTATATAATCGATATTTTGTTTTTTGTAAAATAGCTTTTTATCTTTGATTTATATTGTAACACAATTTCTACTAGCAATAATTTGCGAAAAAGTTAATAAGATAGATATTTTATACTTTGAATTAATTTTAAAGATAATATATATAAATAATATAAAACAAGTTTTTTATTTAATAATATAATATTAGTTACTTAGCAATATCCGAATTTCTAGATAAGAAGAAATTCGATTTTATAAAATTTATTTTTTTGATTAGTTTTAATAATAATATATGCAAATAATACAAAATAAACTTGTATATCAACTATATAGATTAAGATAATAGACAATATTAAATATATTAATTAATATATAATATTTAGATAGAAAAGTTGTCGCAATTATAAGATAAACTTATACGCTTAACATTAGAATTAGAGTTTAAATATTACTGCTATTTAATATTATTATAATTGAAAATTATTATATTTATTACGTTTATTATCGTATAATATATACTTTTTAACTATTAAAATTGAACACAAATACGCGTAATTGCTATATATTACTCTATTGTATTATTTATTAAATACTTAATTGCAAAACTTGTCAATTCTTGCATTCTATATTGTTAATTCTTTTATTCAATATTAAAAATTCTTAATTTAACAATATATTTTGCTCTAAAACTCTAATAACTTAAATTAAACAAATTAATAATATATTTAAATAATGCATTTAATATATTACGTATCGCTAATATACTTAATTTAGCTTGTAAAACAATAAATAAAAAATTGCAAAAAAATATAGCAACACAAGTTAATTGTAACAAAGAAAAAAAATTGATTAAAATAACTTTTAATATATAAAAGATAATGCAAAAAAATAATATATTAAGCTATTATTAACTAAGTGTTTATAATATAGAAGAAGCGTAAATACAAATCTAAAACAATAGTTTTATATAAAATTCGCAAATATTAGAAGACTAATAATCTATTAATTTTAAAGATATTTTTTGTAAAATTAATTTAAGAAATTTTGCAAAATAAAGTTGCTAACAAAGAAAACAATAAAAAATATTAAATTTAAGTATTAATTTTATTAGTTCTTTAAGAGATTATTAAGAGTTTTATAATTATCTTTTTTCCTAGTAAATATATTATCTATTTGTATTATTATTGTTTTTATATAGTATATATTAATATTCTACTTTATATATTTAAATAACAATGTTTTTGCTATTTATATCAATTGCAAAATTATTAAATCTAAGAATTTGCAATTGTTAAAACAATTAATGCAAAATCTAGAACTTTACTATAATAAGTAGTAATAAAATTAATATTTAAATATTTTTGTTATATTAAAATTCGAAATAGTTAGCAAGAAATTAAGAATTTAAGCTATTTTATTTATTGTACTTTATTATTTGTATTATTTGATTGTATTATCTATTAAACGTATTGTTTTACTATATATATTTTTTAATTTTTTTTCTATTAAATATAATAATTAAAAAGTGTATTATAATTATATATTTAAATTATATCAAATAGAAGTTAAATTATTAACTTAATATCTTTAATTAAAGAGTTTAACAATCTTGTTCTATATAGTTTTATAGAAGATTGTACAAAAAGAAAATTATTATATTTGAAAAAAGATTCGAACTCTTATTTTCTTAATTTTTTATATTAATAATATACAATCTATAATATAATCTTAAATAGCACTGTAATGCTATCTTAAACAATATTATAAATTGCGCATTATTATTATAAGAAACTAAACGCGCTATTATTAAATTATCAAGATTTAATTATTTAATCTTATTATATTTAAATATATATTAAAATTAAAGATAACATAATTCTTAAAAAATTAAAAATATTAATTTTATTAAGTATCTAGTTATTTTAAATATATTATCTATCTATATTATTGCTAATATTTGTTTATTTATAACAATATTATAAATATAAAATCTTTTGTACAATAACTTAATTATAAATAAATTTTACTTAAAACAATCTTAAATTTTATTCGAAAAAAATTCTTACTTTTATTAACTTGCTAATTATTATTTTGTACTTTACAATATATATTTTACAATTTCATAATAGTTTTTTTTAAATTTAAATTTATAATACAATTATAGTATATCGGCGAATCGGGATAACTCTCTCTAGAAGCTCTTAGCTGTTTAGAGCTTCCAAGATTGTTGTGCGCATATTTTAGCTCTCGAGTTCTATTAGTAAGATACGATTGACTCAAGATCGCTCGTAATCAATCAAAAAATTTAAAAAATAATAAAGAGTTCTTCGAATATTATTTGTGTGTTGTTAAGATTTACGAACGCAATCTATCTCGAATGCAATCTACGAAATCAATCTATTGCAAAGGCAATTTATACACAACGCAATTTCGCAATAGAGACGTCTTCGTCAACGCATTATCTACGCGTAGAAATTTTACAAATTGTTCGATTCTGCTATACAAATTACTATAGTATAGACGAGTAACAAATAGAGACGTAATCGAAGTGTCGCGAGAGTTCGTGCGTATCTCGAATATTAATATTATACTTTTTGTTAAACTTTATTTGACTTTCTAAATGCAAGCTTCTGCGGATTTCCCAAGTAGGTCTCGAGTTACTCTCGAGTCTATTTTGAGCTATTTGGGTCAGATCTGCAGTTTAAACTTGACAGATTGTCTTCCCGATTTGCCGATATACTTAATTATTATAATTTGCTCAATTGTTTGCAAATATATTTAAGATCGATTTTATTAATATACTTTTTAAACAAAATTAAAAGTTTGTTCAATATTTATTAATAACATTAAATAAATAAAAAATCTTTAATTATTTGCGTTAACTTAAGATAGTTCGAAGTATTATTTTTCTAATATTTTTATATTAAATATTTATTCTTTATAATATTAGCGCAAAAATATTGATTGTCTTCGCTTTAAGTCGAACAAAAATATTAAAATTGTTAAAATAAAACTTTTACAATATTTGCGCCAAGCTATAAAAAAAGTTGACTAAAGATTAAATATATTATTATATTATATTATTTTTTCAACAATATTTGCTCTTTGTGTTCTTGCTCTTAAAATAGCAATTAAATTATAATAATATTAAAAATAAATTTTAAATTTTGTCTAATATTTTGTCTTGTAGTTTATAGAACTTTTATTTTTTATTTTTATATATTTTGTAAAAACTTAATTTCTATATAGAATTTAAAATATTAACAAAATTATATAATATTTTATTAAATTCTTTTATTTTCGAATAATATTTAACAAGCTTTGTCGAAACTTTTTTACAAGCTTTTAGTATAATTTTTCTTAAAAAATAATTATAATTTGTTATAGTTTTCTTCAAATAATTAGAATAATTAAATATTGTATCTAATATTCGAAATTTTAAATAAATATTAATATTAGTTATTTAAGAAACTATAAAAGTATATTTATAAAAAGAATTTAATATATTATTAAATAATTAAATTAATTGTTACTTGCTTTTGTTTAATTAAATACGCTAAATCTTTTAATCTTCTAGATATTTCTTTATTTAAAGATTAATATAGTTGCGTAATTAATATATATTGTAGTCGGGTAACTAGATAATATTAGGCTACGAACTTGGGGATATTTGTTATTACTTAGTACTAGCAATCTATTTGCAATACATATGCGACCTCTCTTACTTAGATCTTAGAATCTTAGCTACTTAATACACCATTAGATTGTATAGTGCGATCTATGCATATATTGCGATAAGTCTCTGTTGTTATAGTTGTCTACTAATTGGGATCCTGTCCCTATCTTGTTACAATATAACAAAGTATTAAATAAATAGAATTCTAACAAATATAAATATTTTATATTAGTTTTTAAAAATTTTTAATTTTTAATTTTTAAAAGACTTTAAAGCAAATTGAATATTAAAACAAATTATTAATAGCAATAATAAGAGTGCAAATCTAAATAAAATTTACCAAATATATTATCTTTTTGTATTATTATGTAAACAAATATCTTTTTAATAACAATAAATAAGTTTGTACTTTTTGCAATATTCTAAACTTGTTTATTTTTTAATTAAAAAATAATATTATTAATAATTGCTTTTAATTTAAGAGTTGCAATAAATTCTTAAAGTATTAAATTAATAATATAAATTAAACAAAAAATAAAATTTTGTTGTTTATTTTATTAAGATTTTCGTTAATTTAAGACTTTATTAAGTTTATCTTTAAAAGTATTGTTATTGCTTGTATTATTAGTAATAACTTTAAAAAGTTTGTTTTTAATTTTAAAAAAATTTAATATTTTTATACAACTCTAATATTAATTGTCGATTTAAATATTTAATATTAAGAGAAATAAATTTAATAAAATATTTGCAATATTAAAATATAATATTAATTCAATATATTAATACTTTAAGATAAACAACTTTTTAAAAACTAAATTATATATTTAAAATAATAAAAATATATTAAGATTTTTTTAAATTAAATTTAATCTTATTACAAATTTAATTAAAATTTATAAAAATTAATTTTAATAATTTAATGCAATTCAGAAATACTAAATTTAATTAAAATATTTCTAATAGTTTTCGAAAGTTCGAATTATTAATAATTCGAAAAAGTAGATTTAAATTAACAAATATTTTATATAGTTAATTTTCTTAATTATCTTAACTAAAGAATAATAGATTAATATAGTTTTTCTTCTATTAATATATTAGTTTTGTATTATTTACTTATATTACTAACAATAATCTACGCAAATAAAGATTAAATTAATTACTAATTATAATCGAAATCTTTTTTATTTTAAATAAAACGCAAATTAAAGATATTTCTTTATATTTCTTTATATTTAAATAATTGTATACAATAGAATAATTTAATATTTTTTAACAACTTTTGCAAATAATTTTTGATAAATTATTAATAATTAAGATTATTTAAATATATTTAT
>JAABUW010002958.1_pt1 | contig 24928 bp, 8 predicted proteins | sample 5560081 | NCBI WGS metagenome assembly JAABUW01 (sample SAMN10711882, study PRJNA513363) | rock metagenome | isolation source: Antarctica rocks | place: Antarctica: Victoria Land, Knobhead sud | reverse complement strand
GAAGACAAATGCGATAATTAAAGAGACTTAAATAATATAAATTTAGAATATAGTATATTTTAAGTAAAGATAATAATAAAGCAAACGCACTTAACAAAAGAAGTAATTATATAAAAATAAAAGAATCGTTTAATTACAATATACTTAAGATCAATTAAAATAAATTATTATTAACAAACAAATACGAGCTAAATGCTACACTACAAATACTTCAAAATAATATAGAAGAGTTTCTAATAAAGAAAGAAAAACTTCAAATATTTATCGACAAAATTGACAAATATATAAAAGAGTATTATAACGAATCACTACAAAAGCACTTAAGAGTAACGAAAACTCTTTAACTTTTACGCTAGCATTGTTAGTTCTTATAGATAAGATAAGTTGTCAAAATATACATTAAACGATGTCTTAATTGTTAATAAAACAAATATAATATACATGCGAACTATAACGAAATTTAATATTAGAAATTATTTGAATTGTTATAAAATAAAGTTACGATAAACTTTATTATTAAGTTGCTTAAATCGACGAATTCAACAATTAAAAATAAATATAATTCGATACTAGTAATAATTAATAAACTTATTAAGTACTTACATATTATCGCATGCAAAAACAAGTTTATTGTAAAACAATTAAAATACATTATATTGAATCGACTTATACGATATCACAATATATTTAAGAGATTAACTAGTAATAAAGACAAACTCTTTACGTCTAATTATTAAAAGACGTTTTTTCTAATGTTAGATACGAAACTTTAAATGTCTATTGCTTATTATTCGATTACGAATAATTAAATAGAACGAACGAACTAGAGTTTTAAGCAATATTTGAGGTACTATATCAACAATACTTAAAGTAATTAAATATTACTTTTATTTATAGCACAATTAGCACTTAATACAAAGATTTTAAATATTATTAAAATAACTTTATTCTTCGTTAATTATAATAAAAAATCAAATCTCTTTAAGAAAGAACGCAAGCATCTATTTGCGCAATTAGCTATTAAAAGAGTAGCGACACTAAAAAAGATATACAACAATATCTTAAAAATGCAAAAAAAATCGATCAAATATTAAAATAAAAAACGAAAAACAACATTTTAACTAAAAGAGAAAAATAAAATATATCTTTTTACAAAAAATCTTAAGATAAGAAAGTTAAGCAAGAAATTAAATTATATTAAAGTTAAATCGTTTTTTGTTAAAAAATTAAAAGATTAGTTTATTACGAACTCGATTTATTTAAAAACGTTAAAGTATTTCTAGTATTTTATATATTATTGTTAAAACTAGTCGACTTAAGTACGTCTATATAGAAAACATTTTATTATAAATTATAGAAAAAAAATCGATTTAAGATTAAGAGAATTTTAGAACAACAAAATTAACAATATTTTATAAAGTAAAAAAGATACTCTACGACAAAAAATACGTAAAAATTAACTAGCAATTTCGACAATTACAATATCTTTATCTAGAAATTTTATTAATGTTCGAAAAATCGTTTAGCATAGCAAGAGAAAATCAAATAATAAAAGATATCTTAATTAGAGCATTTGCAACAAGACAATTCGACAATTCTATAAAATTTAACTTCTTTATATTAGACAATAAATATTGTGTTTTTCGTTTTATCTTTGTATTAATTTTTTTTAATATTTTTTTATTACAAAGCAATCGCATAATTACAATTGCTAATATAATTTTATTCTTTATTATTTTAGAGAACAAATTTTCTCTAATACGATTTAAAAAAATCTACAATATATTTATACACAATTTGTTTGCGCGAACACATTTCGAACATTTTAAATAAGATAACGAATTTTTTATAGCAATGCAAGATTTATTAGTATAGCAACAACGTTTACAAACGAAATTAATAAATGTTTCGTAATAATCTATTTTAAAGACAAGACGAATACAATTTTGATAAAACAATCTAATATATAAGCATTCGCTTTTTAAGATAAAAAGATTTGAAAAAAAGAAATAATGTTACGATTTTAATTCGTTATAACTAGTATATACTTTATAGAGTAATTTATAGTATATAGTATAATTATTTGCATGTTTAACAACTTAGCAAACGAACATTGTTCGATACACTAATAAGTAAGTTTAACATGTTTGACAACGAACAAAGCGAACAAAGTTCAATATGTTTAACAACAAATAAAGCAAATAGAATTCGACATATTTAACAACAAACATAACAAACAAAAAGAATCTCTTTAGTATATAGATTCTCTAAATACGATTTCTTTATAAATTGTGTTTAATTTATTTATTAAGTTATTTTTTATTATAGATACAAGTTGCAAAATCTTGTTATTAAGTGATTGCTTATATTGTCTAAAGACGTTTACAAATTTCTTTAAATAATATTAATTTATTCTAATACTTTAGTTGTTTAGATAATAACGTAACATAATAGTGTTAATAATTAAGAGTAATAAGAAATATATTTAATATATCTTTAAAAAAAGATTGTATTTGTATTTATTTTTTAGAATTCTAATTTATGTTAAAATCTATAAAATAAAAGTAAACAATTCGAATATTAGACAAGTTATTTAATAATTTGTATTTAAAAATATTAATTGAATATATTAGTGTTTTAGATGCGCAAATCGATATATCGAGAAACAAATATATTTTATAATATTATATCTAAAGTAATATATAGAACTTCGAATCTTTAAAGTGTTAATTAATTTTAGAAATATTAATATTAATTTTGTTGCAACTATTAAAGAAATAAATAATACTAACAATAAAGTATCTAAAAAAAAATATATATATTAGTAATTAAGTAGTAAGTCTCGATAGAAATATTTTGCAATTAGAATAGAATATTGATAAAAATAATATAGTTGCGTTAGTAAATAAATTAGATACTATATATTGTTGCAATCTTAAAAAAAAATAGAAACTAATTAATATTTTAAACAATTGCTATCGAAGAATCGAATTGTTGTACTTTAATAACAAGATAATTAATAATATAAATTTTGCAAAATAAAACAAGATTTAGTCTAAGTTATATTATTTAAATTGCAATTTAAACAAGCAAATATTTATTATCTTTTATAGTAGAATTAATATTTAGAATACTTAAGTATTAAAGAAGAAAATCTAATTTAAAAAACAATTAAAAAGCTAAAAAATACAAAAAGTTTGTACAGTATTTTTTAATTCTTATCTTAGATTTTATTTAAGCTTAATTATATCTAACAAAATATTAAAGAATCTAATAATTTAGAACAAATATATAACTAATAAAGTAACTCTTAAGAAAATTACAGAAAATATATAAAATAACATAAAATAATATAGTGTCAAGATGCTTGCAATCTTAAAACAAGATTAATAGTTAAATATTAAATTAAATAAGATAATTGCAACAAAATTATATAACAAACAAAAAATAAACAAAAAATCGATAAACAAAGTAGTTGTAATTTTCGAATAGCAATAGATCTTCTATTTAATCAAGATTAATTACAGATTTTTGACAAAAAGTAACAAAAAACAAAAGAAAAAGAATAAGCAAAAAACAAATATAGAATTGTCGAATATAAGTTTTATTAATTAGAAAATAAAAGAAAATATTGTATCGAAAACTAAAGATTAACAAATATTAAGAAACGAGCAAGATAGAAATTTTCTAAAAACGTTCTCAAAAATACTTAGAATTAGAAAACAAGAGTTGCTAAAAATTTTTTTAGAGAATATTAATAGAAATCTATTGTTATCGAAAGAAAAACAAAAAATTAAAAAATTAAAAATTAAATTAAATTATTTGAACAACTATAAATTTAGTTCGACTATTAAATGCACGCAACGCAATTTTAACAATCTAACAAGTTTTAGTAGAAATAGATGCAACAATTGCAATAGACAAAATTGTACAAATATAAATCTAAAAGATTACAAGAAAGACTAGAATATATATTCTATATTGCTAGATATTTGCAACAACAATATATTAAGAATTGAAAAAAGTTAAAAAAATTTGTCTAAATTTAGAGTTTTTTTAAATTTAGATTTATTGTTGTTGTCTATATACTTAATCTTTAGAATTTTGTTGTTATTTATATTTTCTATTGTAACAAAGAGTTTTGTATAATATTAACAATTGTATTTAATATTGTTTTTGCTCAATTTAACAATATTTGCTATATATAGATTTACAATAAGATTTTTGAAATATTAATTAATAGACTTTTTAATTAATAATATTTCTATTAGATACAATATTATACTTTATATATTTTTTAAGCTATTTTTTTTTAAATATTTGTTCAATTTAACAATTTCAAACAATTTTTTTACAAATAAATTAAGCTTTAACAAATATAAATTTATAAGTACTTAATTTTTAAGTAGCTTGTTACTGTTCTAAAAAAATATCGAATATTTTTTTTAAAATATTTTTAAATTTAAATTTAGTAATTTTAGCAATTAATTTATTTCGAAGTTAAAATCTTTTTAATTTTAAACATTTATTAAATTGTTAGTTAATATTGTATTTTGCAATTTTTTCGATATTGCTAATATATTAATTATATAAAGTATGCGCAATAATATTTAAATATAGTTTGATATATTTGTTGTTTTTGTCTAAAAAACAATTGCAATCTTTCTAAAAATATATTTTAAAAATTCGATATTTGTGTGTTTGATAGTATAGCAAAATATTATATATAGTTTTATATAGTTGCAAAAGTTCTAATAATTTCGAAACTCTTAATTAAGAATTGATAAAATTGCAATAGTTGATTGCGCAAATAGTAGTTTGTAAAACTAATCTTTTATATATCGAAATAATTTTATTTAGAATTTAGTAAATCTCTTAATATAAGATTTGAATTATATTAGAGTATTGTTAATAATCTTAAAATTATGCTTTTTCTAACAAGTTAAATATATTATAATATTAACTATGCAAGATTTATAATTTTGTAAAATTAGTCTCTTAATATTCTAAAAATTATTAAATTAAACAATATGTTTGCGCTATTATTTGTTAGCTATATATTAAAGACTTAATTTATTTTTAAAATATACGTTATCGAAGTAAATATAATAAATTAATTGTACTATATTAAAGCTTAGATATTATAGTTTAATTATTAATATTAATTAGTTAAAGCTATTAAAAAAGAGTTCGAATATATATTTTTGTAAAACAATTGTTAACTTTATTCTTTTATAAGTTTTTAAATTATTTGCGCAAATTTGTATACTATTGTCGAACTACAAGTTATTGCTCTTAAATTTAATCCATATAGAATAAAGTTTGTTAATAATATTAATATTATTAATTGTTGTACTTTTATTCTTGAAAATCGATTTTATAAAATAATACTTAATTCGATAAGATTTTAACAATTGAATAGATAGTATAAATGTCGATTAGAGAAATTAATTTTCTAGCTTTTTGTATTTTAGATTTATAAAGAGATTTTATATAATAATCTTAATATATTGCAATTAAATCTGCTTTGTTAGTTGAATAATACTAATTAAATAAATTATTATTTATATTTATATCGAGTTTGATATTTTTGATCTTTATTATAAATAGTCGAATTGAAAACAAGTAAAATCGAGAATTCTAAATTTTTTTTTTAGCAAAATTAAGTTAGATTCTTAAGATTTAAATATAAGAATTGTTGTAATAGATTTAAATTGTCTTATTTTATTAATTTTTTTATTTTTTCTATCTTTTGTATTATCGAAATTATTATATATTAAAATTGTAATTGAAAGCTTCTTTATTAATCTAATTTGTCTTTTGATTTTAGCTATCAACTTTTTTATATAGTATTAAATTGTGCAATAAAATATAATTAGATTAACAAAATATAGCAAATCGACAACTCTTTAACAAGTATTGCTATTGTAAAAATAAAAAGCAAAAATCGATTAAAAATTATTCGATTTTTTAAAATAAAATAAATAATATAGTTTCGATATTGTTAAGAGCTAATCTCTAAATATATTTTTGTCGCAATTGCTCTAATACTTAAAACAACTAACGCTAACAATAAATTTTAATTAACAAAAAACATATTTGATTATTGTTGTCTTAATTTTCTCGAAATTAATTAAAGTTTCTCAATTTATAATCTCTAAGAATTTTTAATATTTTCTAAAAACTTTATTCTTTATTAATTTATCTAGTTTAAATTGTAGTTTATCTATTGCTTAGAGTTAATTGCAATAAAATACAATAGTAGACTTCTATAAGTTTATTAGAAGAGAGAATTCTTTTTTCTTAATCAAACTCTTATAGACGTAATTAAGAAACTTGCTATATTGTTTTGCAAATTTATTACAATATTGTTTTAACAAAGTTAGATACTTAGCAACTATTAATCTATAACTTAATATTAGATTTGTAATATTTTTTACTTTCTCAAATTTAATTTTGCAAAATTAACAAATACTTAAGAACAAAATCGAGATCTTTGAAAATAATAAATAGACAAAGTAAATATTGTTAGAAAAATAACTTTAACAATTAAAATTTTGCAAAAAAAATAGTAAAACAAGACTTAATATTAGCTTTTTAATAGTTAATAAAGACTCGATAAAAACAAAAATTATAATGCGCAAATTTTAGTATAATAGAAAATTCTTTAAGTTTGTATACTCTTAAATATATTAAGAAAAGATTATATTTATTTCTAAATTAACAAAATAGCAGAGAAAGAGAGTAGATTAAGTTAATTTTGCGTAATATTGTTTTGCTTATTTAATTACAAGCAAGCATTTATAGCAATACTTATAATGTTATTAATGCAATAGATTAAATTAAACTTTAATATTCTTAATTTTGTCTTTAGATTGTTGTATAGCAATTGCTATCAAATTTATTTTCTTTTTTATTAAATATAATTCTTTTGTCAAATATTTAAATTAAGTAATCGAATTAGTTTTTTGTTTTTCTTTATATCTTGTTCTACAACTTTCGATACTCTATTTTACTATTAACTTGTTGTCGAAAGTCTTTATTAATTAAGAATATTAAAAGTAACAAGATAGCATTATTTAATTTTGTTAAATACAAATATTAATTGCAAAATATAAAGTTAAGAATTAAATCTATTAATATACTTTAATTGTCAAATTTACTCTTAGATACAAAATTTATTGCAAATACAACTTGTTTAATTTAATATTTTAAAAATACTCTATAGAACTTTAACAATATTGCGTAACAATATTGCAACTAAAAAAATTATTATACTATTGCATAAAAATATTGTTAAATTTTTATTTTGTTTTTAATTCTCTTATCTTAAAGACTAAGTCTTAATGCACAATTTATATCTTTATTGCAACACAACAAGTTTTTGTCTATTCTTAAATTTGTCTCGATTAGATAATTGTTGTTAAATATCGATATTTTTTATTACAAATAAAAGTTGTATATTATAGTATATATTCTTTAGTTTAAACTATTAATTTTTGCGTTATTTGCAATCTTCGATTTAAGTCGACAATACTTAAAGTTTCGAATTTCTATTTTAGACAATAAATATAAAATTACTAAGAGTATTAAAATTAAAAAAGCAAATCTTATATAGTATTGTACTATATTAAAGAATAGATTTGCGCAATTATATATAATTTTAAATTGTCGACAACAATTGCGCACAATTTGCGTTTTTTAGTTGCAAGTTGTTTTATTACTTTATAGTTAATAAATTATTAATATATTAATTAAGCAAAAATTAACGCTAATAAATATAGTATAGTTTTGTATATTGTTTATAAAAAGAGATAAAACAAGATTTAAGTTTGCGTTAAATATTCGAGAATTTCTACAATTTTTTTTATTTTGTATTGCTATTTGCTCTTTATTCTTTTTCTTAATAATATGAAAATAGCAATAATTTGTTGTTTGCTATAAAAAAGAATATAATTTTTTTTTAGATTTTCTTTGTTCTTTCGATAACTAATATATATTTACAATTAGTTATTATTAAGCTAGTATATTTATAGATAAATATATCTCGATTTATATAATTGCTTTTGCAATTTTCTCAATAGTTTAAAATAAACAATATAGAGATATTTTGTATCGAAGAGACAATATATATACAATACGCGACTCGATTATCTTTTGCAATTAATCTATATACTATATTTTTAGTTACAACATTGTTAATATATAATATTATTAATATATCTCGATAATAGAGCGCAAATACTAATTTTATTTAGTATTTTTTAAGCGCGTTCAAGAGTTTGTAATTAATTGTCTTCGAGTTTAAGAATATATTATCTATTATTAGTTTTGTATTTGTTATTTTTTTTTAAATTTTACTTAATAATTTGTTAATTTATTAACATTGTCGATTGTTATTAATATTCGAAATTTGTTTAAGCAACACTTTTTTTTAAATTTATTTCGATCGAATAAATTAGCAAAATAGAACAAACTCTATTGTTTTTAACTTCCATTTTGTCTTTTTTATCAAAAATTTAAAAAATTCAATTCGAATATAGTAGATTATTTTAGAAATTTTAAAGATTCAATTCGAATACAACAAATTATTTTAGAAATCTTAAAAATTTAATTCGAACGCAACAAACTATTTTAGAGATCTTAAAAATTTAATTTGAATGTAGCAAATTATATTAGAGATCTTAAAGATTTAATTTAAGTACAACAAAATATATTAGAAATTTTAAAAATTTAGTTTGAGCAATTTATAAATACTTGATCTTTCTATTTGTTTAAAATTTATAAAATTATTTTGTAGAATATATTTGTATTCTAATTTGCTTATATATATAAACAACAAAAGACAAGAAGAAAATATATTAAAAGAAAGATAAGATTGTTTATAGTATATATATTTAAAATAAGATTAATTATAGATATTTAATATTGATATATCTTGCAAATTGAGAAAAAATAACAAATTTTATTAATAGACAAGAAAAATATAAAAATAGATTGCAATTCTAATTGTTCAAAAATTTATTTATATTTAAACAACAAATATAGCAACTTAATTTTTGCAAATAAAAACCTTAATTCAAATTTGTATTTAGATAGCAAATATAGCCACTTAATTTTTGCAAATAAAAATCTTAATTTAAATCTATATTTAGACAACAAATATAACAACTTAATTTTTGCAAATAAAGATTTCAATTCAAATTTATATTTAGACAACAAATATAGCAACTCGACTTTTATAAATAAAAATCTTAATTCAAATCTATATTTAGACAACAAATATAGTAACTCGATTTTTGCAAATAAAAATCTTAATTTAAATCTATATTTAGACAATTAATAAATATAAAACAAGCAAAGATTAATATAATTAAAAATATATATAGAAATAATAGTAGTTAATATATATTATAAGCAAATATATACAACGCAAAATTGTCTTTTCGAAAATTCGATTGCGTTGTAGAATTAGTGTATTAGAGATATATATATCTTTTTGTTTTTAGAGATTTATATTAGCAATAAAGCTAAATTGTATAGAATTTAAGTACTTATTAGATTACTAACTATATTGTTAATTTTAGCAAAATTAATCAAAGATTAAAACTAAAATAATCTATATAAATTGCAATTTGTTTAATCTGCATTTAATATAACGTAAAAACAATTAAAATAATCGAAAAATATTGCAAAAAAAAAATTAATTTATAAAAATTGTTTTTAAGAAAAAATAATTAATTTATAATAATAAATTGTTTAACAATAGTTTTGTCGAATATATTAAGTTTAATTGTAGCGTTATTGCTAATAATTGTTAGAACAATTAATCTAAGAAATTTCTTTTTTTTTAACGCTTAATAATATGCAACAAGAAAAAAATTATATAATATATTAAGTTTAATTGTATTGTAAGTTATTGTATCTATATAATAATAAGCTATAGCAAGTAAAACTAAATAAATAGATATTAATATATTTTTGCACAATTAAGAAAGAAAACAAACTCGAATATTCTAATCTATTAAATACTATTTTTATCTAATATTAAAAAAAAAATTATTTAAGATTAAGTTAAAATTATTAGAAAATTAAATTTAACTAAATATTTATAAGCAACTTTTTAACTTTATACAATATAGATATCGAATAAAATTCGATTTACTAAAATTGTTGTTTTTCTTAGCTTAATTTGCTATAAATTTAGATTATAGTTAAATATATTAGATTGTTTATCTTTCTACTTTTATATATTGTAACAAAAGTATAAAGCAAAATTTATAGATATATTAATATTAGTTTATCTATTAAATAAATAAAGCAATACTTAATTTCTATTAATACAATTTTCGAATATTTAAAATTTAGCTACAAATTAATTTATTTTACAAACAACAATTGAGCACAATCTCTCTCTTTATCTACTTAATTGCTTCTTTTGTTTTTGTTTTTATTTTTTGTTCTTAGTTTTTAATTTTGTTGTTTCTAGCGCAAGAATAGCGAACAATATTAATATAGATAACAATATCTTTATTATTTTCGACAATATTGTTAATTAAGAGATTAGATACTACTATTATAAATTTGTTTAGCAAAGATTTATATATTAATTAGAACAATATAATTAAGAATAAAACTAAATATATAAATATCGACAATAAGATAAATAAAGAAAAAAAGATTATAAATAACAAAATTTTAATAAAAAATAATAATATTAATATAAAGATAAAACTTGTGTAAATTGAGTCGAAAATATACAAATTTATACGCTAATCTATTGCAAAAAAAAAAGTAGTCGAAAAAAATTAATTGTTTAAAAAATTATCTAATACAAAAAGAAAAAAGGGTATTGAGATTAAAAAGAAATTAAGTATCTTTTCGAAAAAAACAAGAAAAAACAAATACAATATTAGTATTAAAGAGAATTGTAAATTTTCTAAATTAGAGAAGTTGTAATATATCGAAATCTATTGTATATTTAATATTAAGAAATCAAACTTGTATAAAAAGTTAGAGACTATATCGAAACGCAAATATAAAATATTTAAGAAATATTAGTTTGTTATAGAATCAAAAGTTAATACTCTCGAAAATTAAAAATTATATATTATATTTTGAATTAAAATTTGTCTTGATAATTATTTTATAAATATTGTGCTTAAATTGTTCGATATTAATACGCAAAAAAAATATAATTTGTTGACTTTAATAGCAACAACTTTTCGAAAACAATATATATATTGCTTAATTATATCTCGAAAAACTTCTATTATATAGACAAAAAAAATTAAAAAAATTGCAAAAATTGTATTATTTATTAAAATTAAGCAAAATATTACTACAACTAAACTAAAAATATTTACTGTCTAATAGAAAAGAAAAAATATAACAAGAATCTATATTATATTTGTTTCTTGTATAAAAATTAAATAATTAACAAAAACAAATTGCTTTAAAAAAAAGCGCTTAAAATTATTGTTTAATTTTCGATCGACTATTTTAGCAACTCTACAAAAGAAATTACGCAATTAAACAAAAAAAAAATTGAACAAAATAACTCGATTACTATCTTCAAATTTGAAAAAGAAAAATCGAAAACAAGCAATTAGACTATTTGTTCTATTAATATTGTTAAAAAGATCTTTTTTTCTATCTTTAAGATTCGATCTTGCAATATTTCTACTCGCAAATTAAATAGTTTATAGTTAATCGAAACTCAAATTAAGATAAAAAAGAAATAGAAAAAAATTGTTGCTTAATTAACTAAAAATAAAACAAATAAAAAAAAACTAACAATTATAATAAGAAAGATCTAAATAAGAAACTTAAATTAACAAACAATATAGATAAAGATAACAAAAAAAAATCGATTTAAATACAAAATATAACAAAAAGAAAATTAATTTTAACAACAACTTATTTAGTTTAAAGAGCAAGAAAAAGTAACTAAAAAAAATAAAATTGTATTTGCGTAATTTTGTTCTACTAACTTTGTTGTATCTTTATCTTAGTTTAAATAAATAATTGTTAATAATAAATCGTTACGCTACTACTCCCTAAGGAATCTTAAGAGATATTAGAGAGAGTTGTATTGTTGAAGAGATTTGTAGACGTCTTCAAGCAATATAAGCAATTATTTGGTAACAAGAATTGCAACTAGATGTAATAATAACAATAAATAAGAACTTATTTTAAATTAAATACAATTTATAAAAGAGTCGTATTCTAGTTTTCTATATATCAAGAAAATACAAGTTGTTTGTTTTGCTCGTTTGTCGAACATAGCAAACATAATTGTTCGCAATATTCGTTTATCGAACATGTCGAACATTATGTTTAAGATGTTCGCTTCTCAAGTATGTCGAACATAATAATAGATTCGTCTTAAAGACGTAGAATCTAAATCACTAATATAGCTTTAATAAGTTTGTAACACTACTTCTTTTCTTTAAAGTTTTCGTTTTAAAATCTAATGTCTTCTTATTATGTCTTCAAGAAAGATTAATATTAGAAATTTCTTCTTTCGAAAGAAAGATTTTTTCGACGCTTTAGATTCGATCTTTAGCGATGCGTTCTTGTTGTAATTGTACGATGTTTAGTAAGATCTATTGTGTAAATGATAATTTTAAAAAGTGTGTGAAGTGTGTGCGATTTAATCGTGATTATAATTTGACAATTTTTCTTGCATCGATTAAACGAATTCATAAAGAACAAATGCGCTTAAAGAAAGAAGTGCGCGATGCGCATGCGAAGCTAAGTCGACTAAAAAAACAACTTGATTTTCTAAAGAATAAGAAGAAAGAAATAATTGTAACGAAATAAAAGAACATTAACAATCTAGAGATAAATAAAATACAATTCGCCAAATTTATTACAAAGACTTTTGAGTTATTGTTTGATGTGTCGTTCGAACAATTTTAATTTTCGATTAATTAGAATTGAAATGCTATTTCTATATCTTGTTTTGATAAAATTTCTTTAGAAGATTCTAGCAACAATTAAGATTCTTCTTTGATTTCTAGATGTTTTTCGAAGTAGAATATTTTTTTTATTTGATAAGATACTTTTAATTTTCTTGTTGTAGAATTTTCTCGATCTCGAATTGATTCTCTTTTTGCGAATAAAAATAAAATATATTCTATAAAGACGTGATTGAGTTTGCTAGCTTCAACAATAAGATATAAAATACTAGAAATATTTTGACGTTTTTGAGTAAATCGAGTTCGTAATTAATTAATCTCTTAGCTTTTTTAACGAAAAACGATTCGACTTTGACATAATTTAATTTCTTGCTTAACTTTCTTGTTCTAAGATTTTTTGTAAAAAGATATACTTTATTTCTCTCTTTTAGTTAAGATGTTGTTTTTTGTTTCTTATTTTAATATTTGATTAATCTTTCTTGCATTTTTAAGATGTTGTCGTGTATCTTTTTTAACGTTGCTACTTTTTCGATAACTAATTGCGCTAACAAATGCGTGCGCTCTTTCTTAAAGAGATTTAATTTCTTGTTATAGTTGACGAAGAATAAAGTTATTTTAGTAATATTCGAAATCTTAGTATTGAGTGCTAGTTATATTATAGATAAAAGTAATATCTAATTGCTATAAATATTGTTAATGTAATATCTCAAATATTGCTTAAGACTCTAGTTTGTTCTTTCTATTTAATTATTCGTAATTGAATAATAGACAATAGATATTTGAAGTCTCGTATCTAATATTGGGAGAAGCTTCTTTTAATAGTTAGATATAAAGAGCTTGTCTTTGTTACTAGTTAATTCTTTAAGTATATCGTGATATCGTATAAGTTGATTTAATATAATATATTTTAGTTGTTTTGCAATAAACTTCTCTTTGCATGCGATAATATATAAGTACTTGATAAGCTTATCAATTATTACTAGTATCAAATTATATTTATCTTCAATTGTTAAGTTCGTTAACTTAGACAACTTAATAATAAAGTTTATTGTAACTTTATCTTATAACGATTTAGATAATTCCTAATATTAAATTTCGCTATAGTTTGCATGCGTATTATATTTGTTTTGCTAACAACTAAAATATTGTTTGATATATGTCTCGACAACTTGTCTTATTTGTAAGAACTAACAATGTTGACGTAAAAGTTAAAGAGTTTTAGTTACTCTTAGATGCTTTTACAATAATTTGTTATAATACTCTTTTATATATTTGTCAATTTTGTCGATAAATATCTAGAGTTTTCCTTTTTTTATTAGAAACTCTTTTGTATTATTTCGAAGTATTTGTAGTGTAATATTTAGTTTGTATTTGTTTGCTAATAATAATTTGTTTTTATTAATCTTAAGTATATTGTAATTAAACGATTTTTTCGTTTTTATATAATTATTTCTTTTGCTAAATGCGTCTACTTTGTTATTATCTTTGTCTAAGATATATTGTATCTTGAACTTATATTGTTTAAGTTTTTTTAATTATTGCATTTGTTTTTTGTTAAATTGCTTTATAGTAATAAAGTGCACAAAATTCTTATAATCTATAAGAATCGTAAGTTTTGATAATTTTTTTGTATATACTCTTTATAATTTTAAGAAGACTACTATAGCGAGTAGTTTTTTATTGTAAACATTATAGTTTTGTTTAATTAACAAAAGTTTTTTCGAAAGATATATTATTAAGTGTTATATATTTTTATGTTTTTGATTAAAGTATATATCGATAACTAGATTTAATGCGTCAATTTCAATTTTACTTGATAATCGCAAATTATATATCTTTAATATTAACTTTTTTAAGCATTTTAGTTTAAGATTTTGAAATAATTTCTTTTCTATAAGTTTTTATAATTATAACGTATTCTTTTTCGTAAAATTCGTTAATAATATTGCGTTTATTAAGTAGTTTTTGATAAATTTCTTGTTGTAGTTTATAAAATTTAGAAAAAATTATACTTTCTTAATATTTGTCTATAATTTTTATTTTTTGATTACTTATAACTTTTTGAGATTTATGCGTATTTTATGTTGTTTAACAACAAATTCGAAGAAGTCAACTTTTTTTCGATAAAATTCGCATTTCTTTGACTTAAGATATAAATTTTTTATATTTAGATATTCTAATACTTTGAAGATATAACTAATATGTTTTTTCAAGATTTTTGAGTAAATTATAATGTTGTTCAAGTATGCTATAACAAATTGGTTCAAATATTGTTGTAGTATATTATTAATTATTTTTTGATACATTGTCAAGACGTTTGTAAGTTCGAACAACATTATTGTATATTTATATAATTTATATCGTATACGAAAAACTATCTTTTACTCTTTTCTTGTTTTTATTCTAATTTGATTGTACGCTTCTTGTAAGTCTAGTTTAGTAAAATACTTCGCTTCGAATAGTTAATTTTAAAGCTTATTAATATTAAATAGTAAGTATTGATTTTTAATCGTAATATTATTTAGCTTTTAATAATCGACATATAAACAAAGAATTTTATTCTTCTTTAATACAAAGAGAATCAAGTATTCTACTTATAATTGGGATTTTTTAATAAATTTTTTTTTTTCGTTTTTTGCCAAGTATTTGCGAAGTACTTCGAGCTTTTTCTTAGATAGAGTATATATAAGTTCAAATATAAATTGCTTGTTTAGTTCAAGTTCAAGTTTGATTTTATAATTTTACAATTAATATTTAGAAAGAGTCTCTATTGTTTTCTTTTTTTAAAATAGATGTTTCCAATTGTTATATATTTGTAATACGTACTTTAGCAATTTTTTTGTTATACTAAATAATTTAAAACTTCTAGAAAATTCGTAATTTTCTTTACTTATTTTAATTTTGTAATTTAGCTAATCTTTGTCAATACTTGTCGAGTCGAACTTTGTTAGATTGTTTTTTTACAAAAATGCAAACTTGCTATTTGCAATCGATTTTCAATTCGTTCTTTTATCTACTATTGAACGTTGTTGATATATAGAATAAATATAAATTACGTAATTATATCGCGCAAATCTAAATACTTGTATATTTTAGTCAACTTCTAGATTGTATTGCTTCAATCAAAATATTTCTAAAACAATATTATAAATAATTATTTTCACTATATCAAAGATTAGTTTCTCGTAATGTTACTAAATAGCTATTGATAGTAACTTCGTTTCTCTATTTATTTTTTTTATTTTCGTCGAGTAATAAGTTTCTATCTACAATTACTAGATTGTATACGTTAGACTTCTTTTAAGTAGAATATTTTTTTCTCTTAACAAAAACTCTAGTTATAAAATTATTTGTCGCATCAAAATCGATTATTGCAATAAGTCGACGACTATTAATCTTAATTAATGTAATAAAATATCGTGCGTGTGTTGTTAAGTTTAGTTGTTGTTGTTAGATTAATATATTATATTTCTTTAATATACTCTTTACTAAAAAAATTGAACTTTTTCTTGTTCTTGTGTTGCGACTTTTGCTTCGAGCATCTATTTGCGCTAAGTTTTTTTTCTATACTAAATTAATAACTTTGATTTTTTAAAAAATCAATTGATTTCTTCTTTGTCTTCTAGATAAGTTTAGTATAAGTTGTTATAATATTTTGTTTAATTAAATGTTGCGTGTTTCTTTGCTTTCTTTATCTTCTCTTAAAATAAACTTACACTACTTAGTTATTGTTCGATTTTCTTAAAAATATCTTTTTTTATAATGGCGTCGCTTTCTAGCGCTTTCTCGCATTTATTTACAATCTAGTTTATTTGTTGTTTCTTCAATAAACTAACTAAAGTCTCGAGATATTTTGTAATGTTGTCTAGACATTTGTAAAAGTTCTTTTAGTTGTATTTGTTGTTCAAGTTTGTTACTAAGTGAAGATATAACGTTTTTGATTGTTGTGCTCTTATAGCTTTATTAAGTATTCGATTAATTTTCTATATAAATATAAATATCTTGTCTAATAATGTTTTATCTAGAACTTTCTATAATTAATTTAAGTTTTTTATCAAATAATAGTTGTTGTTCGATTCAATTTTAAGAATATTTATTTTTGTGTCAATTTGCTTTCTAATATTGTTCTAGCTATTAAGTATCTCTCTTAATATAGTATTGATTTATTGACAATTTATTAAGTTTCGTAATCGACAATTTCTTGCAAAGTGGCTCAATTTGTTACATAAATAGCATGTTTTTTAGAATTTGTTATTTTGCTTTTTTCTAAAGTTTTTCTTTTTACGTTGTTAAGTGAAATCTAGTTTTATAGATACAAGTCTACAATAATTGAAATTATTGTACTTCTAATTAAAACAAGATTCTCTTTGCTAATATTCGATTGTTAATTCAAAAAAGATTTTTGCTCTTTCTCAAGATTGATTGTATCTTTTTTTTATAGCTTTTTTATATAGTTTGTTGTCGAAATCGATAACTACTTCGATAAAATCAAATATATTGTTAAGAGTTCTCTTATTATGTATAATTTTGTTTTTGAAATTGTTTTTGAAATCTTGTCGAAACATTGTTATAAGTGCGATATCGTCTTACTCGATTAAATTAACATATTTTTGAAATTTAGCTATGTAGTTTGTTGCAAAGATTTGTTGAGTTAGATGTTAAATTACTCTTTTTGCAATTTATTTCTTGTTAGATGTTTCAAAGATTCTTCGAAGCTCTTTTTTGAAATTATCGAAGTTTGTAAATATTACACAAGAATTTTCGTTATAATTTTTTAGATACTTGCGTAAGTTTAACTTGAGTCAATATTAAACTTTTTCTCTAAGAAATGTTGATACGAAAATTGTCTTCTAATTCGCTAAAACAAGATAGAAAATAAAATAGATATTTATTTGTATAAATTAGTTCTTCAAGTTAATACGATCTTTATAATAAATATTGAGTTTGTTAATTTTGATTTTGTTGTCTCTTATAATTAATAATTGGCGTAATACTAATAAGCTAGTGTTTAAAATAGAGACACGTTAATCTAAGACAAATATTCTTAAAATATTCAAAGTGTTACGCTACTACTTTCTAAAAAATCTTAAGAAATATTAAAGAGAGTTGTATTGTTAAAGAGATTTGTAGACGTCTTTAGACAATATAAGCAATTATTTGATAACAAGAGTTGCAACTAGATGTAGCGATAACAATAAATAAGAACTTATCTTAAGTTAAACACAATTTATAAGAGAGTCGTATTCTAGTTTTCTATATACTAAAAAAATACGAGTTGTTCGTCTTGCTCGTTTGTCGAACATAGCGAGCATAATTGTTCGCAATGTTTGTTCGTCGAACATGTCGAACATTATGCTTAGAATGCTCGCTTCTCAAGTATGTCGAATATAATAGTAGGTTCGCCCCAAAGACGTAGAACTTGAACCACTAGTATAGCTTTGATAAGCTCGTAACATAAATACTAATAATAAATCTTAAATCTCTCTTTTTCGATATATATAAAATACAACTAGTAATTATATAGTTTCTATAAAATTAAGTAGCAATTAATGCTACTCTTGTATTAAGTTTCAATTTTAGATATATTAAAGATATTTAAGTTACGTAATTAAAGTAGAAAAAATAAATATATAATTATTATTACTCGATCGACAAGTCTTGCTATTGCTTAATTAGTTATATATGCTAAACTTTATTGCTATTGCTAATCTATTTCTATTAAATAATTTTGTGTTCGACTATTCTTCTTTTCTAATTTACAAAATATCTATTGTTGCTATAATAAACAATTTCTGCATTTTTTATTTTTTCGAAAACAATTTTAAATTTTTGCAAAAACTCTATTTAATACAATACTATTATTTGTATTGTTTTTATTTAATTTGTTTCTAAAAGTTAATTTGTTTGTATTTGCACAACAAAATTATTTTAAAATATTTAACAAACAAGTATTTAACTTATAACAAAATTAATATATAATTAGATTAATACAAGAAACTTTTATAAGAAAACAATATATTAATACAATTAATTTAACAATATAAGTTTAAATACAATCTAAATTGTATATGCAACAACAAAATTGCTTTATCGATTAAACTTAATATTGTTTAGAGTTTTTTAGTTTTTTGTATATTAATATATTATAAAAGAATAATTTGTTAAAAGATACAAATATTATTCGATATCAATTTGTACAAAATCTTAAATCTAATAATATATATATTTTTTCTTTTTAAAAATATTTTTACAAAGTTGTTGTATTTCTATATATCTTTTGACTTTTATAGTTTTTCTAAATTATAAATAAATACAATATCTATATTTTTAAATTTGTCTCTATATATAACAATATTCTTTTACTACTTTTTAATTATTTAATAAAAATTTAATACTATTTTTGTACAAATTTATTTACTTTTGTTGTTTAACAAAATCGAGTCTTAAATAATTGTGCTTTTGTATTTGTTTTTTAAGTATCTAGATATACATATATTAATATAATAAAAGCTTGTATTATTTTTCTTGATAGCAAACTTAATATAATAAGAATACAATATTAAGCAAGAATTGCAATTGAATCGAAAATAGATATATAATATTTAATATTTTAGATCTATACAAATAATTTGTTAACTTAAAAAATAAAATATTGTTTGCAATTATTTATAGTTAAACTTATTGTTTTGTTTTTACTAATAATATTGATATATTGCAAACTTCTTAACTATAAGTTTATTAATTGTTGTCTTAATTTGTCTCTTAAAATATATTCTATTTTAAAGTTAGTTAAATATATTTTCTACAATAATGTTGCTCTTTATTAACTATTTTAATTAGATTTTATTGTTGCAAATTTTGTTAATTACAATTTAACATATATTAATAATCGATTGTTTAAAAAGAAAATATTTAATATATATATATATAAAGATTCCGAACTAATTTTTTAAAACAAGCAATCGATTTTGTTTTTGCTATTAGAAAGAGATTTTATTATTAATTTTTAAATTTTTAAAAATTAGTTGTTTAAGTTAGTAAGTTTTTAATCTTTTTAAAATAATCTTGTATCTAATATTGTTAAACTTTAGTTTAATATATTTAGCAATTTTGCAAGTATAAGTATAATATAAGTTCGAAAAGTTCTTTGTTAACATTAATCTTATAATTAGATAAATTGTAAAAAAATATTTATTTTTAATATATATTTTGATTTTATTTCTTAATTTACAATTAATTTGTTTTAAAAGATTGATATCTATAAAATAATATTTGCAATTTTTTATCTCTTCGATTTCTTTTGTTCTCGAACACTTAGTAAGAATAAATAGTTTAACAAACATATTATTAGACGCACTATTGTTATTTGTTTTCTTATTGTTGTCTATTGTTGCTACAATTGCTATTCTTAATAATTGTAATAACTTATATCTTATTTTCTTTTCTAAAATTACTAACATTTTCGAAAAGTCGATAATTGCTAGATTTTTTTAAATTATCTCGAATATCTCTAGTTTATCTGCGAAAGATACTAAAGTATTGCAAAGCTTAATTTCTTGCTTTAACAATATAAGTTGCGCAACAAATTGTTAATCGAATAACAAAATATCTTGTATAAAATCTTGCTTTTTTTTTTTTTTTGCAAACAAGTTATAATATTTTAAGCAAAAAACAAATAAACTTCGACAAAATAAAATTGCATTGTTATTAAAACTATCTATCTAACTTAATATTCGAAGCTATTATTTAGTCAAAAATTGTCAAAATTTATTTTTTAGCTAGTGCAAATTTTGTTAATTTTTTTTGTTTTTCTATTACAAAGCTTTGTATAGATAATCTTAATAATCTTTATATTTTTTGTTTAAATTACTTTTATTGCATCTTTTTTGTATATTTATTTTAACTTTACTTGTTATAACTTATTTTGTTTAATAATATTAAAAAATTTGCTAACAATAGTATTAACAATCTCGATTTTATCTTTTGTTTTATTTAGAATTGCGAAAATCTTTTTTTATTAATTTTTCTTTTTGTTTTTTTGTTTTATTTAGTCTAAGATAATCTATCGAATATTACGTAAACTAACAATACTATAAAGAGTTTTGCTAAGTAGATTATTTTAATTTGTGTTTATTGTCGACGCATTAATAATTAATTGTTAATATTAATACTTATAAAGTAAAATAATATATTAAAAAAAAATTACAATTAAGTTCGAAATTCTAAGATTATATTTTAGAGTTATATTAACAATAAAGTTTTGTTACAATTTTTATTGTTATTTTTAATTCGACAAGCTAAAGTCTTGTAATTTTTAACTATATATTATCTAACAATCTCTTCTATTGAGCAATTGCTAAAAAAAAGAAAATCTATTGTTAAATATTTTAATTTAGTTTTTATTTATAGTTTCTCTATATTAAAACTAATCAAATAGCGTATATATATTACAATTTCTTAAAAAATTAAGTGCTAAAAAGAGAGCTTGTCGATAAATTAAACAAAATTATTGCTTTTTTTACAAAAAAATTAAAATTAAAATTGCGCAAACGCAATTTTAGCTTGCATTTAAATATTTTACAATAGAGCAATCTTGCAGTTTGTAATATTTTATAGTAAAATAATCTTGTAGCTTGTAATATTTTATAGTAAAACAATTTTGCAATCTTTGATACTTTTTAATTAACAAGTATTGACAAAACGTAGACAACTATCAATGCAATATATATAATTAGCACATATATAGCATTTGCAAATACAATTATTCTAGTTATAATGCTTTATTTTACGCAAGTTATAAAGCTACTCTTAAACGCACTTATAGATATTGTTATATATTTTTGTTCAAATAAGACTTATTTATTATTGTAATTAATTTTTATTTCAAATATTATATATTGTTCTTAGATCTTCTAGTAGAATTATATTTTAGTATCGATACTTACTGTTTATAGATAGTTTACACTATGTATTATAGTGCTCGTCGATCGCTCGAAGCTACTGCATCATATCTTGTAGCGTCGTTTATAAATAGTTAGGGTTTAGTCTAGAGCTTAGTCTAGGGTTAGGACTTGTCGGACACAAAACATAATTCTGCAAAGGAGGTCTGAGCATTGAGGCAAACTGTTGGTGAGTTCGACTCCAGAGAACAGGCCACTTACAGCGGATGATAGTTATCGAGCAACCTCACAAAGTCTTCCTCAATTGACAAGAGCCGTCTGGCTGTAGCTAAGTGGAATGTTCTCCCGCGTTCGGACTGGGGTCGGAACAAAAACGGATCTTAGTTATAGTGCCCCAATATACCTTTGTTGTATATTGTAGGCCAGGATCATTCGCCAAACAAGATTTGTATGCGCCAGCTGTTGTCACGCTACGGATCGACACTAATTTTGGAGCCATGGTAATGTTGTTCGTGCAATGTAAACGCTTGGCTGTTGCGGTATGTAATTATGTCTGCGAAGTTATAAGTGTAAAAGTAAATGTTTAGTTATGTTTGTCGAGTCACTTGTGCATGTGCTGATTCGTAGAAGGGTCGAGTGAGTGCGCGGAGACGATAATAACGATGGAGAACCAAGCGACAGAAGAGTCGATGTCGAGACTTTACCGAAAGATGGATATATTTGAATAGGTCGTGGATGGCCGAAAAATCATGAGAAGGGCGTGCTCACTCGCTCACGCATTCGCCAACCGTCGTCTCGCAGGCCAGGAGTCCCTGGCGCAACAGAAGTGAATCCTCGAGTATCTGGGCCACAACCCGCTGCTGCCACTTGACCCGCTCCTCCTCAGCACACTCTTTCCGCAGTGCCATAGTTTCCGCAGTCGCTTCCGCCTGCTCTTCGCGGATATGCTCCCAGCACTCATTCTTCCTCAGCTCATCTCTGATTTCCTCCGTAGCCGCCTCATCGTCCAGAGCCTCTGCCAGCCACTGCGCCTTCTCGAGCATCTCAGCGAGGGTGTATTTCCCGATCTGAACCCTTCGATGAGCGGCCGCATGGCGCAGGCAGGTGGCGCTGTTAAGCAATCGCTTGAGGTACTTGTAATCGTTCTCGGCCGGGTCGGACAGCTCTTCGACGCTTTTGCAGGCCTCGAAGTTCCAGTAAACCTCGTTCCACAAATTTAGTTCTACCCTTTCGGGACAGTCCCAGCCATGTCGAATGACCCATGTGCTAGCCCGGGTATTACGTGGCCACTCAAATTCAGCCAGCTTCTGCGGACTATGCTTCGCCCAGTAGTTGTAGCAAGCTCTTTCGAGAAGCTCTTGTGCCCGGTAGAGCACTTGATGGACGGTCCTTGGCTTTGTGGGTATATAACCCAAAGCTACGTCGGCGATGTGACGTTCCGCGGCCGTCACTATGGACTGGCTGGCCTCTTGATGGGTCAGATAAATAACCCGCAAGACTTGCTCAAGCTCTGTAATTCGCTCCTCATCCCTCAAATTGGCAAGAAAGGCAACGGCAATCCTGATCTGGTAGGTGTCGTACACCCAGCTGTGAATGGCATTCAACCTCAGTTGGTAAAGACTATTGCCGATGCCATCGCCTGCCATGTGCTTTCGGAGAGCGCCGGAATTTGTGATGATATGTTGGACCCAGAAATGGATCTCGATATCATCGGCAGACTCAGCCCACCTGTATTCCCCATCCTCAAGCTTAATCTCCATGCTTCCTGGTATATGCAGCTTGACGAAATCGAATGCTGCTTCTTCTGTCAGGTGCATGATGTAATTGAGCAATCTGTGCGCGATGCCAAAGGGGATATCCATATACCGTTCTTGGTGCAGGAAAGACAGTAGGAATTGGTGCCGCTCAACGTCGATGTCGAGCCAGTTGCCATTTATTGACTCAAGGGACGGTAGCGTGGTCGAAAAGCTCACCGTGGGAAGTGGTTTATAATCCTCCAATGGTGGAGGAATGTCGAGAGGATCCCATGCGGGTATCGACTCGGTTGAAGAACTGGAGGTATGTGAGGCCTGGGAGGCCCAGCCATCACAAGCGGTGCTAACGTCACTGCCTCCCCAACTACCGCCGTCTCCCCAACTACCGCTGTCTTGACTGGTCCTCGACCGATGCATGGAGAATTTGGACATTATTAGATGGGCCTTGCCACCTAGTTTCGAGATCACTATGTCCCAGAACTGACGCACAGCAGAGAGTGACAGCATTCTGTCACTTCTCATGGAGATGCGTTGCGACAGTGACTTGCCGCTTTCAGAGAGAGACATTTTGGGAGACTCGTCGAAAGGCGTGATGTTGTTGAGGTCTACTGCAGAAGAAAGAAGGATGGTGTCGCTAGCAAGTATATATAAACCGCCTGGGAACAAGGAGCAGAACAATGTCACGAAGGAAAATTCAATGTGTAAGAGCTGTCTTTGTGGGACAATGGCTTTGTTGAAGAGTGATCCGGGGAATTTTAAATCACGAGGACCATTACTGCTCGAGATATATAGTATGTATAATGCAATGAGTCATTCATTACTGCGCTATTTGATGGAGCACCGTGAGAGAAAGGAGAGAGAACTAGAGCGAAATGCAAGGACAATACTAGCTCAGTGGCGTACTGCTGAGTCCTTTTTGTAGCATTGCACATTTGATCTTATCCGTTGAGTATCCGGGAAATTCCTGATCCGGAAGAAAGGGGCGAGTCAGTACTGTGAGCTGGTCGATATCGACTAATGGAGAGTCCTTTCCTGCCCTTTCCTACCCCATGTTCATAACAGTGGGGTGCGGTCAAAAGCTGGTGACGCTTGCGGCGTGGAGATAATGGCTGCGACACAGTCAATGTCAAATCCTAAGCCGAAACGCCATCGCTATCAAAGGTAGCGATTCAAAAGGGAGGATTGAAATGGCGGGAGTATTTTGGTGCTTGTCTGAGGAAGGCTGCTGTCGTGCTCTGTGTGTTTGCTTTGACATACCCTACGGTCTTCGGACCTATTGCTTAAGCTAGTCAAATGAATTATCCCAATGATGAAGTCCCAGTACCCAAAATCATCGTCTGCTCTTCTTGGC
>JAABUW010002956.1_pt1 | contig 24950 bp, 22 predicted proteins | sample 5560081 | NCBI WGS metagenome assembly JAABUW01 (sample SAMN10711882, study PRJNA513363) | rock metagenome | isolation source: Antarctica rocks | place: Antarctica: Victoria Land, Knobhead sud | reverse complement strand
CCAGTCGGCGCGGCACGGCATGTACGGCAGGCGTTGAAGCCGGATGGGCACTGGATGATCGTCGAGCCTGCGGCGGGCGACCGGTTGGAGGACAACTGCAACCCGGTGAGCCGCCTCTATTACGCCGCCTCGACGATGATCTGCGTGCCGACCTCGCTCGATCAGCCTGTTGGGGCGGCATTGGGCGCGCAGGCGGGCTTCACCAAGCTGTCGGCAGCCATTCATGAGGGTGGATTCGACCGGGTCCGCAAGGCGACGGAAACACCGTTCAGCATGATCCTTGAGGCGCGGCCGTAAGGCGGACGAGACCGCGCCCTCCATCCGTCACGCGCCTGTCAGAAGAACACCGGCTTCACGATCACCATGATGACGGCGGCCACCATCAGCAGCGTCGGCACTTCGTTGGCGATCCGGTAGTACCGGTGCGGCTTCGCATTCCGGTCTTCCAGGAACTGACGGCGCCACTTGCCGGCGGCGCCCTGGAAGCCCGTCATCGCCAGGACCGCCACGAACTTCACGTGCCACCAGTTGAACCCGGACCAGTCCACGATGCCCGGCGTCAGCACCAGCAGCGCGCCGAAGAACCAAGTCGCCAGCATCGCCGGCAGCATGATCTGCTTGAGCAGGCGGCGCTCCATGACCTTGAACCGCTCGCTCTCGACGGAGCCGCGCTGCAGGTCGCAGTGATACACGAACAGGCGCGGCAGGTAGAAGATGCCGGCCATCCAAGCGATCACGCTGATGACGTGCAGCGCCTTGGTCCAGGGATAGACGTACGCGAGCGCCGCGATGGTCATAGGTCGGGGTCCATGGGGCGCGGCTTAGGCCGCAGCGCGCATGGCGGCGCGGAATAGCGCCGGGCACTCGGACAGGGCATGGATCGGGTAGGCGCCGGCGGCACGCACGGCGGCGCCGTCGCCGTGCGGGTCAAGGCCCAGGACAGCCATGCCGGCTGCGCGGGCGGCGGCGATGCCGGGGAAGCTGTCCTCCACTACGATGCAGGCGTTGGGAGGGACGCCCTCGGCGGCGGCGGCGGCCAGGAACACGTCAGGGGCTGGCTTGCCGCGGGGAACGTCGCGGGCGCTGTGGAGGCGGCCCTCTACGAGAGGGGTCAAGCCGGTGCGGGCGAACTTCGCCGCCATCTCCTCGTGCGAGGAGTTGGACGCGACGCGGTAGGGCAGGCCCAGTGCCGACGTCGCGCACAGGGTTTCGGCGGCGCCGGGCATGAGTTCAAGGTCGCGGCTGAGGGTCTCGATCAACTGCGCGCGCAGATGCTCTACCCAGCCCGGCGGCACCGGGCGGCCTGTCTGCGCCTCCAGCAGCGGCGGCATGTCGGACAGGCGGATGCCGGTGAACAGGTGCAGGGCGTCGTCGGGCGTCATGGCCCAGCCCAGGCGGGTGCATTCGGCGGCAGTGACGCGGGCGGACGGGCCTTCACTGTCCACCAGCACGCCGTCGCAGTCCCAGATGACGAGACGCAACGGCTGAGGCGTCAAGCGACTTCGCCCAGCACGCGCTCCGCCGCGGGAACCTTGGCGCCGGCGCGGGCGTGCGGGCAGTCCTTGTAGGGCTTGGGGCAGGTGCGCCCGCCGACGAAGCTGCACAGTCCGGGGCCGCGGCCCATTGAGGCTCGGACCAACTCGGCCAGGGCCTCGATGAAGCCTGGGTCGCTGTTCTGGGCGGGGCAGCGGAAGTAGCCGGGTACGCCCTCCTTCTCCGCGATCTCCCGGTATTCCACGTCCAGTTCGACGAGGGTTTCCGAATGCTCGGACACGAAGGCAATGGGCACGACCAGGATGGCGGTCTTGTCGTAGGCGGCACGTTCGATCTGGGATTCGGTGCTGGGATCAATCCACTTCTGCGGCGTGGCGCGGGACTGGAAGCAGGTGATGTAGTCGAGGTCGGGCATATCGAGGGCGCGGACGACGCCGGCCACCGTGCGCTCGACCTGGAACTGATAGGGGTCACCGGCCTTGACGATGCTCTCCGGCAGGCCGTGAGCACTGAACAGGACACGCAACGGGATGGCGGGGTCGAGTTCAGCACGAGCCTTATCGTAGCTGCGCCGGACCTCGGTTGCGGTGGCGAGGAGGTAGCCGGGGTCGCTGTGGTAGCAGCACAGGGTCGTCACCGGCTTCATCAGCCCGACCTGCGCCGCGGCCTCCCGCCAGGCAGAAAGGCTGCTGCCGGTCGTGGTGGTGGAATATTGCGGGTAAAGCGGGACCAGCACGATCTCATCGGGGTCCCAGGCCTTAACCTCGCGGGCGGTGGCGAGGCTGAAGGGATGCCAGTAGCGCATAGCGACGAAGCACTTGGCATCCAGGTCGGGCAGCGCGGCCTCCAGCGCGGTGGCCTGATCCAGCGTGAGTTCCAGCAGCGGGGACTTGCCGCCGAGGATGGCGTAGTTGGCACTGGCGGCCTTGGTACGGGCGTAGGCGATGACGCGGGCGAGCAGAGGCCGGATGAAGAACGGCACCCGCAGGATGGCGGGGTCCTTGAACAGGTTGACCAGGAACGGACGGACGGACGCTGGCTTGTCCGGGCCGCCGAGGTTGAACAGGACGATGGCGACTTTGGGCTTGTACATGGGTATCAAGGTGGCCAATCCGGGTGCGAGGTCAAGCAGTCAGGTCGTGGTCAATTCGTAAAGCCTACGCCGCCCGCACCTGCGCCACCAGCGCCGCCACATGCTCCGGCGGAGTCTGCGGCACGATCCCGTGGCCGAGGTTGAAGATGTGCGGCCGTCCTCGCACCGCATCCAGCACGCCTTGCGCCTCCGCATGCAGCGCAGCGCCGCCGGCGACCAGGGCCAGAGGGTCCAGGTTGCCCTGGGTGGTGACGTTGCCCGGCACCAGGCCTGTGGCGAGGTGCAGCTCCGCCCCGGTGTCCAGCGCCACCGCGTCCACGCCCGTCGCCGCGGCATAGGCGCCGACCTGGACGCCAGCCAGCCGTGGGAAGCCGATGATCGGCAGGCCGGGATGGCGGTCCCGCAATGCCTGCACGATGCGCCGGGTCGGCTCGGTGACGTAGCGGGCGAACAGCAGCGGCGACAGCACGCCGGCCCAGGAGTCGAACAGCATGATGGCGTCGGCGCCGGCGTCCACCTGGGCGGAGGTGTATTCGACGGTCGAGTCCACCAGCACGTCAATCAGGCTGCCGAACAGCGCGGGGTCACCGTGCGCCATGCCGCGGATGCGGGCGAAGTCCTTGGAGCCGCCGCCCTCCACCATGTAGCAGGCGACGGTGAAGGGGCTGCCGGCGAAGCCGATCAGCGCCGTTCCATCGTCCAGCCCGGCCTTCGTGCGCTGCACGGTTTCCAGGATCGGGGCGATGGCCGCGCCGACTCTCGACGGGTCAAGCGCTGCGACCTGACTGGCCTCGGTGAGCCGGGGCAGCACGGGGCCTTCGCCTTCCTTGAACGCGAGGCCGTAGCCGAGTGCCCAGGGCAGCATCAGGATGTCACTGAACAGGATGGCGGCGTCGAAGCCGTAGCGACGGATCGGCTGCAGGGTCACCTCCGACGCCAGCCGCGGCGTCGTGCACAGGCTGATGAAGTCGCCGGCCTGCTGCCGCAGCTCGCGATATTCCGGCAGGTAGCGCCCGGCCTGGCGCATCAGCCACATCGGCGGGGGCCAGACGGCCTCGCCCTTCAGGACGCGCAGCAGCGGCTTGGTCATCGGCGGTGTGTGCCCTTCTTAAAAGAGAAGATAAGATTCTTAAGATGGTAGTGGGAGTCGTAGGGGGTGTGAGTCATGTGGTACCCGGTTCTCCCCGAGTTATCCACCATCTGTCCAGCCCTTTGAACTCCGGCAAGCCATTGATTCCGGCTGCGGGTCAGCGGGGTACCCGCGACTCGTACAGGTTGCAGACGCGTACTATCCCCCGTACCAGGATTCCGGCATGTTGTCCCCGCTGACCCACCCGGCCCGCGTGCCGCAAACTCGGGACTCGGGGTTATCCCCGACTCACACGTCAACCGTGAGTCATGCCGGAGGACGCCCATGAACCTGCATTTGGTTTCGGACGCTACGGGGGAGACGCTGAACAGCATCGCCCGCGCGACGGTCTCGCAGTTCGAGCAGCCGGAGATCGTGTATCACCGCTGGAGCCTGATCCGGACCCGCTTCCAACTGCACCGCGTGCTGGAGGGGATCGAGGCCGAGCCGGGGCCGGTGCTGTCCACCGTCATTGACAAGGCGCTGCGCAACGACCTGGAGACCACTTGCCTGCGTCTGGGCGTGCAGGTCGTGAACGTGCTGGACCCGGCGATGGAGATGCTGCAGGCGCATATCGGCACCCAGGCACAGTCGCGGCCGGGGCGCCAGTATGTGCTGGATGCCGACTACTTCCGGCGGATTGACGCCATGCACTATGTCTTGGCGCATGACGACGGCCAGGCGCAGGCGGGGATCGCCGAGGCCGATGTCGTGATGGTGGGGGTGTCGCGCAGCAGCAAGACTCCGACCTCGTTCTACCTGGCGAACCGCGGGATCAAGGCGGCGAACGTGCCGCTGGTGCCGGGCACGCCGGACCCGCCGGGGCTGGCGGCGCCGGTGTGCCCAGTGATCGGGCTGACCTTGGACCCGATGGCGTTGATCGAGATACGCCGCCATCGGCTGAAGCTGATCGCCGCCGGCAACGACACCGGCAAGGTGCGGCAGGATGTGAGCGACTACGTGGACGTGGAGGCGGTGAAGGCGGAGCTGCTATGGGCGCGGCGGCTGTGCACGCGGCGCGGCTGGCCGGTGATTGACGTGACCCGGCGGTCCATCGAGGAAACCGCCGCCACGGTGCTGCAATTGATGGACGCCTGGCACGACCGGCGCCGGAAGGAGGCACATGCAGCAACGGCAGCGGCGCCGGCTCCTGTGCCTCTGGCTCCCACGTCGCAGGCTCCCACGTCGCAGGCTTCCACATCGCAGGCTCCGGTGCCGCAGGCCCATGCGCCAGGCTGAGCAGCCGCGGCTGGTGCTCGCCAGCCAGAGTGCGGCTCGCGCCGGGCTGATGCATGCGGCCGGGCTGCGGTTCGAGGCGCGTCCGGCGCGGGTGGACGAGGTGGCGGTGAAAGAGGCATGCCTGGCAGAGGGTTTGGATGCGTCCGAGGCCGCCTCAACCCTGGCGGAGATGAAGGCGGCGCGGATACGCGACCCGGACGCCCTTGTGATCGGGGCAGATCAACTCCTGGTTTGCGAGGGTGCCTGGTTCGACAAGCCGGCGGACTTGGCGGGAGCACGGGCGCAATTGCAGGCATTGCGCGGGCACAAGCATACGCTGGTCACGGCCGTCGTTTGCCTGCGCGGGGGGCAAACAGTATGGCACCATATCGCTGTTCCTGCCCTGACGATGCGTGGGTTCAGCGACGCCGTGTTGGACGACTATCTAGCTGCCGAAGGCGACGCGGTGTTGTCCTGCGTCGGCGCCTACCGCGTCGAGGGTGCCGGCATCCACCTGTTCGACCGGATCGAGGGTGAACATGGCGCGATCCTCGGGCTGCCCATGCTGCCGCTGCTGGGATTCCTGCGGCAGCATGGGGTATTGGCTACTTGAGGGTGAGCTGGATGCCGTCAGCGGAGCCGGATAGGCGGGCGCCGCGGGTCACGTTGTCTATCCGCAACTGCACGCCAGCGGCATTGATCAGGACTTGCCCGGCTAGGCCGCGGCCCAACGTCGCTTCACCGGTCGAGGCGGCGTAGGTGCCTGAAAAGTCGTCGACCTTCTTGAGGTTGTAAACCCGGCCGCGACCGGTCAGGCGGCTGAAGCCGACATCGGCAACCGTGATGCCCTTGACCTCGAACGGGTAGCGGTGGCCGTTGAAGGTCAGGATGCCGTCACCCCAGGTGAAGCCGACACCGACGGCGACGGCCTTTGCCTGCAGGCTTACGGTGCCGGAGGGCCGGCCCGGAGCACCGGGGTCCCGAGCGGCGGCGGCCGGGGTAGCCCAGGCCATGGCGGATGCGAGAAGGATGGGAAGTGCCCGGCGGAAGACGGGGGTCACTGGGAGAGAGGTCATGTAGCGTCTCCTGATGCAGTAGCCAAAGAAACGCGGCAGGGCAGGGCTGGTTCAGCGGATGGATGGGGCTTGATCCCTGGCGCGAGCCGGGTGTAAGGACGCGCCTTCCCAAGCGGGGCCGCGGCGCGGCTCCTGCACCGGCGGGGCCGTAGCTCAGTTGGGAGAGCGCCTGAATGGCATTCAGGAGGTCAGGGGTTCGATTCCCCTCGGCTCCACCAATATCCCACTGATACTAATAACTATTTTCCCCACTCCGGTGGGCCACCCGGTCGGCCTGACTTATTTGTCCGCTATTACTGACGACCAGGACCGTGCGCTCCAACGCCGGGCGCTGCGCGAGGCGGGCTGCCGGCGGCTGCATGAGGAAAAGCTGTCCGGCGCCCTTGGTTCTTCTGCTACCGGAATCCCAAGCTGGCCGTTTCAAGGGCGGAGGTTGAGGGCGAACCGGTTATGACCGGAGATAGATCGGCAGGCGGATCGTAGCGGTGCATGATGAGGCGAAGATAGCCTCGCCCGGCCCTGGTTCAGGTCATTTGTCGATAGGCTCCAGCGTGATGCCAAACGCTGCAAGATGAGATCGTAGCCGAGGAAGTCGGCCCGGCCCTCGGCGATGGTGGCAAGGTGAAAACGAAGGTGCGGGTCCGGCTCCATCCCGCTCCGAGCGTCTGCGAAGGCACGCAGACGGCGCAGCTCCGACGCATCGCCGCTTCCCGATAGGTCTGAGGATCGCATGACCGCCATGCGTGCGGTCTCCTGGTCGACCGATATGCCCCGGAACAACGCAAGGTCAAACATCATCGCCAACCCACGCCTAGAGGAGTTCTCCGGTGCCGGCTGGCGGACCCGCGCGCCTGCTCGCGCGCAGCATCAAAAGCATAACCAACCGGCATTTCCCGCGCGACGTGCTGCCGCTGCACCTTCCCAACTGGCCAGTTGGCCTCAATGAAGGAGACTCCACCATGTCGATGCATCCTGCAAGGGCCGGCGCGAATGCTGTCGGCCTCCGGGTCGCGGGCGTTGTCGCCGGCACCCTCGTCCTGCTTCTTGCCTTGCTCGCCATCGCGCGGCCCGAGATGATGGACATGGCCATGCTGCACAAGCTGATGTCGGCCGTGGGCCTCTGAACGCCCTACTGGAAGCGGAGACGATTTTGCTGAACGGGTTCCTGGCGGCCTTGCGACGGTCGCGCGAGACGGCCGAGATCAGGGCTGCCTACGACGAGTTCCTGGAGCGGCTGGATGCCGGGCAGGTTGCCGCAGAAGCCTGCAAGCCCGGCGACCTGATGCCCGGCTTCCTGTTGCCCAACGCAGAGGGCCGGTTGGTGGCCTCCGCCGATCTGCTGGCCCAAGGGCCGCTGGTGGTGACGTTCTTCCGCGGGGGCTGGTGCCCATACTGCTCCGCCACCCTCGAGGCGCTTGAGGCGGTGTTGCCGGAGCTGTCGCGTACCGGCGGCACGCTGGTCGCGATGACGCCCGAGACCGGCGGGCGGGCGCTGGCCATGAAGCACGAGCGGGGGCTGCACTACGAGGTGCTCGTGGATGTGGACCTGGCCATCGCGATGGCCTTCGGCATCGTGTTCCGCACGCCGCCGCTTTATGTGGAACTGCTTCGCAAGCGCGGCATCGACCTGGCCGAACGAAGCGGCAACCCGGCGTGGCTGCTTCCGGTGCCGGCTGCCTTCCTCGTCGGGCGGGGCGGCGTCGTGCAGCGCTCCTGGATCAACATTGATTTCACCCAGCGCGCTGAGCCTACCGAGATCCTCGAAGCGCTGGGCAGGCAGCAGGCTCTGCGCAACCTTTGAGCGCCAGCGCACAACGGAGTCGCGCCAGTCCGGCTCCTGAAGGCCGCACCTGAGCATGGACGGGAACAGCGCCGGCACGCTCGAGGCGGTCCGGCGCTGCCGGGTGGTCGTCGGCGTGCTGGTGCTGCTGCACCTCGGGCTGAGCGCAACCCCGCAGGCCGCCGACCTGCTGATCGCGCTTGGGCAGGATGGGGCGCCAGCGTCCTGGCTCGGCCTGGGCGCGTGCACGGCATGGCTCGCGCTCAATGCCTGGTTCTGGTCCGGGTTTGCCGTTTCGCGACCCGAGGCGCGGCCCCCTGGCCGTGCTGCGGCCGCCTTGCCGTATTTCCTTGCCGCCGCGTCGCTGCTGGCGGTCGCCGACGCGCTGCGCACCGCATCCGCCAGCATTCCGGCGGCGATGGAGCTTAGCGGCGGAGGCGGACGCCTCCTCGCCGGTTCGGCGGTCCTCGGCGCTGCCTGCCTAATGCTTCTAGTGCTCGCGCTGCGCGGCGTCCGGTCCTCCTGCCGGGCTGATGCCCGGGCCGTGTCTGGCGGGAGCCACAGGACGCGGCGCATGCTGGTGGCGAGCGTCGGGGTGGGCGCCGCAGGGCTGGCAGGATTCGCCGCGGACCCCGTACGTGCCGCAAGCATCCTGCATCCGGCCTCCATCGCCTTGCTTGCTGCGGCCGGCATGATGTGCGGGGGCACGCTGCTGCTGGATATCGGGCGGCGGACGCGCGTGCCGGTGCTGTTCCTGGCTTTCCTCCTTGCGGGCGCCCTCGCGGCGCTGCGGGACCGCGACGTCATCCCGGACAACCATGGCCTGCGCCGCCTGCCAGCCGGCCTGCGCGACCGCCCGGACGTGGAAGCGGGCTTCCTGCACTTCCTGGACGCAGCTGGCCCGTCTGACGGCGCGGCGGCCCCGGTGGTGCTCGTGGCGTCGGGCGGCGGCGGGATTTCGGCCGCGTACTGGACGGCGACGGTGCTGGGCGACCTTGCCGACGCGTCGCCGGGCTTCGCCGGGCGGGTCTTCGCCATGAGCGGAGTAAGCGGCGGGGCCTTGGGCCTCCTGACCTATGCGGCTGCCAGGGAGGGGAAGCCGGAGTGCCGCAACCCCGCTGCCCCGCCTGGGGCTGTGCGCCCGGACGGCTTCCGGGCCTGCCTTCAGCTCGCGCTGGGCGGCGACTTCCTTGGCCCGGCGCTGGGAGCGATGCTGTATCCCGATCTGCTCCAGCGGTTCCTGCCCGTCCCCGTGTTCGCGGACAGAGCAGCAGCCTTGGAAGGAGCCTGGGAGGCGCGCTGGCGTGCGGTGTTCGATGACGGCCGGCTTGCAGGCCCGTTTCTGGACCTGTGGCAGGACGGGCGTCCCTGGCCGGCGCTGCTGCTGAACGGCACGTCGGCGAGCGGCGGCGGACGGCTCATTGCAAGCAACTTGCGGCTCAAGGCGGCCCATGTCGGCGGCGACGGCTCGGACCTGCTCGCCTTGCTCGGAGGCGACCTTCCGGCCAGCGCGGCCGCGGGGAGCAGCGCACGATTTCCGTATATCGGCCCGCTCGGGACGTTCCGCACCGTGTCAGGCGCCGCGCAGGCCGTGGCCGACGGCGGCTACTTCGAAAACCTGGGGGCGTCCACGCTTCTGGAACTGCTCGACGCGCTGGACGGCGTGGCCCGGCGTCATGGGCGGCCGGTGCGCTTCATCGTGCTCCAGATCGTGAACGACCCGGATGCGGGATCGGACGCCGCCGGCGGCGCCCCGTCTCATCAGGCGCCCTACGAGACGCCCTGGTCGCTGCTGCCGCGCGGGCTGACCGGCCCCGCAACGGTGCTGCTGCGGACGCGGGAGGCAAGGGGCGTGAGCGCGTCCGAGACTCTGGCACGGCGGGTGGTGGCGTTGGGCGGTGCCTATGTGCCGGTCCGGCTTGGCCGGTCGCCGACGGGGCGCACCGCCCCGCTCGGCTGGTCGCTGTCGGCGGTGGCGCGGGCCGTCATCGACGGGCAGTGGACGCCCGCGTGCCGCGACCGGGTCCTTGCCGCCGGCGGTTTCGCAGACGGTCCCGGATCGGCCGCGGCTGCCTCCCCGCCGATGGATCCGTTAGGGATGGACGTCATGGCGATGTGGACCGGGGCGGCGTGCCATGCGGTTGACCGTACGGCTGACCATTGAGCCTGGGCCGGAGGGCCGCCCTTTCGGGGCTTCCGGGCGTGGCGCTCATCCAAGCGGGCGGTTCCGCTGCGCCCGGCGGTTTGGAACGTGTCGGAATCCCCGGGCGAGGCGGCCGAGGTCAAGCCAGTCGGGACCTTGAACGGCCGGCTGGCCGCCGTGCCGCCCCCGCCCGCACCAGGATCGGCGTCCCGGGTAGGCGAACGGCAATGGCGACAGGCGGTGTCAGTAGTCCTGCGGCGAAGCGGCCGCGATGCGCCGCTCCGTCAGCATGGCCTCGATCCGGATCAGCTCGCCTACGGACCAAGCCTGAAACGGGCAGCCCCGCGGCGTGTGCGGCGCGTCGCCGTCCACGATTTCGGACACGCTGCCAAGCCCTGCCTCGGCGAGGTGCGCGCGCAACGGCAGCAGGAACCGCACCCGGGCCTCGGCGTGCGCTTCCGGGGCGTTGTGGCGCAAACGGAGCCACGCTTCCACGAACGGGCCGAGCAGCCACGGCCAGGCCGTGCCTTGGTGATAGGCGCCGTCCCGCTCCCGGACGCCGCCGTCGTAGTGGCCGCAGTAGTCCGGGTCGCCTGGGTCAAGCGTGCGTAGGCCAAGCGGCGTCAGCAGCCGCCGCTCCAGCAGGCTCAAGATGCCGGCGGCGATCTCGGGCGGCACTACGGGGTGCGGCAGGCCGCCCACCGCGAAGACTTGGTTGGGCCGGACTCGGCTGTCCAATGCGCCAGGCACGCCGTCCACGTCCACGACGTCGTGCAGCCCGCCGGTCGCCGGATCGGGGAAGCGCGCCAGGAAGGAGCGCCGCGCCTGTGCCTCCGCGCGCTTCCAGTGCGCGCCGCCGTCCCACCCCCCCGCCGTCGCGAGCGCATTGATCCACAGCGCCTGCACCTCTACGGGCTTGCCTATGCGGGGCGTCACGACCCAGTCGCCGACCTTCGCATCCATCCAGGTGAGCTGGACGCCCGGCTCGCCGCACGCGACCAGCCCGTCGGCATCAAGGCGGATGGCGTGCCGCGTGCCCGCGGCGTAGCCCTCCAGGACGGCCGTGCAGGCGGCCCGCAGCCGGGTGGCATCCGCCTTGGGCACCGGTGAGGCGGCCAGCAGCTCGCCCACGGCGACCACGTACCAGAGCGAGGCGTCAACGGAATTGTACTCCGCCGGGCCACCCTGGTCCGGGAAGCGGTTGGGCAGCATTCCCCGGTCCACCATGCCTGCCCAGGCGAGCAGCACCTCGCGCGCCAATGCGTGTTGCCCGGTCGCCAGCAGGATGCCGCGCAGGGCGATGAAGGTGTCCCGGCCCCAGTCGGTGAACCAGGGATAGCCCGCGATCACCGTGGACCCGCTGCCCCGGGCGGCAATGAAGCCCAGTCCAGAGCGGTGCAGCGGCGGCATTACGCCGCGGCGACGCCGCTCTTGCGCGGCTAGGTCCGCGACGGGCAGGGCCGGCTCCGCGTCGGCCCGGAACGACAGCGCGGCGCGGCCTGCGTCCAGGTCGAAGGACAGGATGCCGGGCGAGGCCAGGTCCTCCACGCAATCCATGCCGCGCGCTTGCTCCATCGCGTAGAGGAACCCGCGATACCACACGGGGTCGTGCTGGTAGGTGCCGCCATGGACGGACACGGTCGGCAGGCCGGGATAAGGCCGCCACGCCACCTGACCGTAGCCCGATGCTACCAGATCGAAGCTGAAGTCCGGGTTCTCGTGATGCAGGGCATGGTGGTCGCGCCCGGACAGTAGCGGGCGCACGTGCAGCACCGCCGGCCCACCGCCGCCGGTGCGCGACCAGAGCATCGAGGTTTGGCCGCTGCCCGGTGCGACGAACAGCTCCTGCGTCAGCCGCCCGCCGTCTGGCAGGGCGTAGGTCCAGGCCGGCCAGGGGTCGTGGATAAAGGCGACCAGGCGGCTGGCGCCGTCGGGATGGACGATCCCCGGACGGTAAAGCTGACTGGTGAGCGCCACCGGTCCGTCCGGCGTATCGAGCCATGCCTCAATGCCGTTCACGAGGACCATGCGTCCCGTGGGCGGCGTCGTGGCGGCCAGCAGCAGCGCATGATAGCGTCGCGTGCGGACCAGGCCCGCAGTTCCGGAGGCGAAGGCGCCGGCTCCGTCAGCTTCGAGCCACTCCGCCGTGCAGCCGTCCGGTGCTGATTGCAGCGACACTGCCTTGTCCTTTCCTGTCCGCCTGCCGGGACGCCGGTGCGGCGCCGGTCCGTGAAGCGCCGGCAAGGGAGCGCGCCAGGGTGGAAGCGGCGCACCCGCCGGGAATCGGCCTGTCCTGCCTTGCAGGATGCTGCGCGCAGGGCAGGCCGCCGCGCCAGCGCCGAATGGTTATTGAAACGATGCCGGGAAGCGGCAACGCCGGTCGGCGTAGGATGCGCTGCGTCCAGCCCCGTCCGGCCTGCCCGGGCAGCAGGCGGGCTGGGCGGGCCGGACACAACGGAGGCCTCACGAGCCATGTGCAAGCCGCGTCAGCGCCGCTCCGCCAGTTATCCAGCTCCTGCACGGTCGGGATGCACGCCGATCCGGCGCACGGTGGCCTTGCAGGATCGGCCCTGCGGCTTTGGCGGCCGGCGGCGCCTCAAAGGTTGCGCCTGATGCGACCGGGCTGGAGGCGGTGTCCAGCTTGCGGTTGGTCAGGTTTATCCGTAGCGCGTCGTGGCTGATGGCACCGCCGCTCAGCAGTTCCCAGCGCGTGCCGTCGGCATACAGCGACCAACTGCTGATGATGCGCGTGTTGTTGAAGTACAGGCCCTTCTCGCCGTGTCCGGGAACAGTGCCATCGGGTTCGCAAACCAGCACGGTCCGCCCCTGGTGGATCGAGATCTGCGCCGGGCCGACCTGAACCTTGAACGACATGGATGCTGTCCCGCTTGCCTGTGCGCCGCGTCCATGTGAGCCGTTCTGCCGCCCACTTGCCAACTGCGAAACGGAACGGTTTCGATGCGGGGTACGGCCCGGGTGCCGGCGCCGGCATGGATTCGATGAGCCATCGGCATTGGTGGGATGGTGCCGCGTCGGGCAGACACCCTGAGCCGCAGAACCGGAACCGAAGCCGATGCCGCGATGATGGACGAGACCGCGATGGGGGTGCCGCTGGACAGCATCGCCCACATCATCCAGGTGGCGCTGACGCCGGTGTTCCTGCTGTCCGGCATCGGATCGCTGCTGAACGTGATCACCGCGCGGCTCGGCCGGGTCGCCGACCAGTCGGATGCCGTGACCGAAGCACTGCGGGGCGCGGGCGCCGGAGAGGCGGCGGCCCTGTACGTCCGCCTCCTGCGGCTGCGCGCACTGGACGCCGCGCGGGCGTTCGGGGCGCTCGCGGGCGCCGCGATCTGCGCCGCCACCTTCGCCCTGTTCCTGGGAGCCTTGCAGAACGCGGCCGTCGCGACGGCGCTGTTCCTGTCCTTCGGGCTTTCCGTTTTGTGCACGATGGCATGCCTGATTGGGTTTTTTGCGGAAACCCTTCTGTCGTGGCGGCGCGCGCTGCCGCCCTTGCCGGAGGACGCATGAGCATTCTCGACACGGCCGAAGGTCGGCGGCTGCTGGCCGCAGCCAGGGGCGAGGGCTGGCGGCGATGGGGACCCTACCTCAGCGAGCGCCAGTGGGGCACGGTCCGGGAGGACTACAGCCCTGGCGGCACCGCCTGGGACAGCTTCCCGCACGACCACGCCCGCAGCCGCGCCTATCGCTGGGGCGAGGACGGGATCGCCGGGTTCTCCGACGAGCGGCAGCGCTGGTGCCTGTCGCTTGCCCTATGGAACGGGCGCGACGCCATTCTGAAGGAGCGGCTGTTCGGCCTCACCAACGGAGAAGGCAATCACGGCGAAGACGTCAAGGAGGCCTACCATTACCTCGACGGCACGCCGACCCACTCGTATATGCGGATGCTCTACCGCTACCCGCAGCGTGCGTTCCCCTACGCGACACTCGTGGCGGAGAACCGCCGCCGCGGAGTCGCCGCGGCGGAGTTCGAGCTGCACGACACCGACGCGTTCGAGGGTGACCGGTTCTTCGACGTGACCGTGGAATATGCGAAGGCGTCGCCCGACGACATCCTGATGCAGGTATCGGTTCGCAACCGCGGGCCGGAGGCCGCATCGCTCCACCTCCTGCCGCAGCTTTGCGCCCGCAATACCTGGTCGTGGCGTGCAGGGGCAGCCCGGCCGCTGCTGAGCCTGCACGGGGGCGGCGTCCTGGCGACGCACCGGGAGCTGGGCGGCATGACCTTCGAGGCCGAGGGCGGCGGCACCTGGCTGTTCTGCGAGAACGAGACCAACGTACGCCGGCTGTACGGGACGGACAGGGCCGGGCCGTTCAAGGATGGCATCAACGACTGCGTGGTGGGCGGCGATCCCGGCGCGGTCAGCGCCCTGGGGCGGGGCACGAAGTGCGCCTTTCACCTGCGCTTCGACCTGCCCCCGGGCGGGGAGGCGGCCGCGCGGCTGAGGTTCCGCCCTGCAGACGGGGAAGGCCCGGCCTTCGCCCTGTTCGACGACGTGCTGGCCGCCCGGCGCCGGGAAGCCTGCGAGTTCTACGGCGCCTTGCAGGCCGGCGTCCCCGACCCCGAGGAGCGCACTGTGCAGCGCCAGGCGCTGGCGGGCCTGCTTTGGTCGAAGCAGCTCTATTTGTTCGACGTGCGCCGCTGGATGAACGGCGACCCGGCACAGCCCGCGCCGCCGCCGGAGCGGCGGGGCGGACGCAACCGGGACTGGGCGCACGTGAACAACGCCGACGTCATCGCCATGCCGGACAAGTGGGAGTATCCCTGGTACGCCGCCTGGGACCTCGCCTTCCATTGCGTCAGCTTCGCGCTGGTGGACCCGCAGTTCGCCAAGGACCAGCTCGTGCTCATGACGCGCGAGTGGTACATGCATCCGAACGGGCAGTTGCCCGCCTATGAATGGACGTTCGGCGACGTGAACCCGCCCGTGCATGCCTGGGCGGCCTGGCGTGTCTATGAGATGGACCGGGCGCTGACCGGCGTGCCCGACCGCGCCTTCCTGGAGCGGGTGTTCCACAAGCTGCTGCTGAACTTCACCTGGTGGGTGAACCGCAAGGACGCCGACGGCCGCAACGTGTTCCAGGGCGGCTTCCTGGGCCTGGACAACGTGGGCGTGTTCGACCGTTCCGCCCCGCTGCCGACCGGCGGGACCATGGACCAGGCCGACGGCACGGCCTGGATGGCGATGTATACCCTCAACCTGCTCCGCATCGCCATCGAGCTGGCCGAAGCCAACCCGGTGTACGAGGACACCGCGACCAAGTTCTTCGAGCACTTCCTGGGCATCGCCGGGGCGATGGCCGACGTGGGCGGCGGCGATGGCGCAGGGGTCGGGCTGTGGGACCAGGCCGACGGCTTCTACTACGACGTGCTGCGCCTGCCGGATGGGCGGATGGAGCGCATGAGGATACGCTCCATGGTCGGCCTGGTGCCGCTGCTGGCGGTCGAGGTCCTCGACACCGGCGTGTTCGACCGGCTGCCGGAGTTCGCCCGCCGGCTGCGCTGGTTCCTGCGCTACCGGCCCGACCTGGCCGCCCTGATCTCCCGCTGGGCCGAGCCGGGCATGGGGGAGCGGCACCTGCTGTCCCTGCTGCGCGGGCACCGCATGAAGCAGTTGCTGCGCCGGATGCTGGACGAGGCGGAGCTGCTGTCGCCATACGGCGTGCGCTCCTTGTCCAAGGCACACGACGCGCAGCCCTTCGTGTTCCGCTGCGGGGGCGCCAGCTACGGCGTCGGCTACGAGCCTGGGGAGAGCCGCTCCGGCGTGTTCGGCGGCAACTCCAACTGGCGCGGCCCGGTGTGGATGCCGGTGAACCTCCTGCTGGTCGAGGCGCTCCGGCGCTTCCACAGCTACTACGGGGACGAGTTCCGCGTGGAGTGCCCGGTCGGCTCCGGACGGATGCGGACATTGGCGGAGGCCGCCGACGAGGTGAGCGGCCGCCTGGTGCGCCTGTTCCTGCCGGCGCCGGACGGCTCGCGCCCGGCGTTGCGGGGCGGGCCGGTCCTGGACGGCCCTGGCAGCCCCGAACCCGCGCTGCTGTTCCACGAGTAATTCCACGGCGACACCGGGCAGGGCCTGGGCGCGTCGCACCAGACCGGGTGGACCAGTCTGGTGGCGCTGCTGATCCAGGACCACAGGAGGGATGCTTGAACGAGTTGCGGGCCTACGGACGTATCGTGGCCGCGTCGCTGTCCGCGCTGGAGGCTGCAGCCGGCCCCTGGCTCGACCTCGCCATCCGGCTTTGGCTCACCCAGGCGTTCCTGCTGATGGAAGTTCACGAGATGATGTTCGGGCCGGCGCCCAAAACCGGTCTGTCCGCACCGCTCGGCGCGGCCTGGTGGGGGGACGCGCTGCACGGGATCATGGCGTCAAACCTGGGGCTGGCGGTTGGCACGGCCTGCCCTCTGCTGTTGGCGCTCGGCTTGCTGTCCCGCCCGGCCGCGTTGGCCATGCTGGTGCAGGCTGCGGTGGCGCCGGAGACAGGTGTCGCCGGACCAGGCGCCCGCCTTTTCTGGGCGGCGCTGCTGCTACGTGTCGTCGTGCTCGGCCCGGGGCCGCTGTCCCTGGACCGGCTGCTGGGCCGCGGGGCGGAGAGCATCGCCCTGCCGGGGGCCGAACGGATCGGCCGCGCGCTGTCGGGGCTGCGGCTCTGGGGCGGACCGGCCTACCAGGCCGCGCTGCGCATTTGGCTGGCGCTGGCGCCTGCCGGCGTGGGACTGGCCGCGCTGGGCCTGACGGGGGCCATGCAGCCGGGCGTGGCGCCGGGGCTGCCGCAGGTGCCGCCGATGATCGCGGTCCTGGCACCGGCCGTCGCGCTGGCCGCCGCCGCGCTGCTCGCCACTGGGACCGCGACGCGGATCACGGCCTTGGCGCTGCTGGTGCTGGTGCCGCTCGGGCAGCTTGCCGGGGCAGGTGATACGCGGCTGCCCTGGGCCTTGCTGCTCGCCGTCCTCGTGCTGCACGGAGCCGGGCCGGTTTCGTTGGACCGCTTGCTGCGCGACCGGGTGCGGCGGATTGCGCCGCCGGTGGACCGGTCGGGCCTGCCGCACGTCGTCGTGGTGGGCGGCGGCTTCGGCGGCGTCGCCGCGGTGCGCGGGCTGCGCGGCGCGACGTGCCGGGTGACCCTGGTGGACCAGCGCAACCACCACCTGTTCCAGCCGCTGCTGTACCAGGTGGCCACGGCCAGCCTGTCGCCCGGCGACATTGCCACCCCGGTCCGCGCCATGTTCCGCGGGCAGGACAACGTCCGGGTGCTGCTGGGCGAAGTCACGGGCGTGGACGCCGCGGCGAAGGCCGTGCTGCTAGGGCGCGGGCGCATTCCGTACGATCATCTGGTGCTCGCCACCGGCGCCCGTCACAGCTACTTCGGCCGGGACGACTGGGCGCCCTATGCTCCGGGGCTGAAGACGGTGGAGGACGGCACCGCCATCCGCCGCCGCCTGCTGCTCGCCTTCGAGGAAGCTGAGGGCGCCGCCACGGAGGCGGAGCGCCGGGCGTGGCTGACCTTCGTCATCGTCGGCGGTGGGCCGACCGGGGTGGAGATGGCCGGCGCCATTGCCGAGCTGGCTCGGCATGGGCTGGAAGGCGAGTTCCGCGACGTGGACCCCGCCAGCGCCCATGTCATGCTGGTGCAGTCAGGCCCGCGCTTGCTGCCCGCGTTTCCGGAGGCGCTGTCCGCGGATGCCGCCCAGGCGCTGCGCCACCTGGGCGTGGACGTGGTGCTGGACAGCAAGGTAGAGGAAGTGGGCGCCGAAGGCGTTACGGTGTCCGGCCGCCACATCCCGGCCCGGACCGTGCTTTGGGCGGCCGGCGTCATGGCGTCCCCTGCAGCGGCGTGGCTGGGCGTTAAGGCAGACCGGGCCGGGCGCGTGCCCGTCGGCCCGGACCTGGGCGTGGCCGGGCTGGACGGGGTTTATGCCATCGGCGACACGGCGGCGTCGGACGGCTGGGCCGGGCAGCCGGTGCCGGGGCTGGCCCCGGCCGCCAAGCAGGGCGGCGCCTACGCAGCAAGGGCCATACGCGCGCGGCTGGCCGGGCGGCCGGCGCCAGCGCCGTTCCGCTACCGCCACCTGGGCAGCCTGGCCACCATCGGGCGACAGTCGGCGGTGGCGGATTTCGGCTTTGTCCGGGTGCGCGGGGCGTTGGCCTGGTGGCTGTGGGGGGCGGCGCACATCGCGTTCCTGGCTGGCGGGCGGAACCGCGTCACCGTTCTGGTCGAATGGCTGTGGGCTTACCTGACCTTCCGCCGCGGCACGCGGCTGATCACCGGCGGGTGAGGAATGCCGTGCCGGACCGTCCGCCGCCGATGCGTTGCCGGAGCGGGACGGGCGCCGCTGGCTCACGGTGGCGCCATGATCCGCCTCGTCATCACGGACGTGGATGGCACCTTGGTGCAGCCTGACAAGTCACTGGCGCCCTCAACGATTGCAGCGGCCAACCGCCTCCTCGATGCGGGGATGCCGCTCGGGATCGTCAGCGCGCGGCCGACCCGCGGCATGGTCTGGCTCGCCCGTGACCTGGGCCTTGAGGGACTGCTGGCCGGGTTCAACGGCGGCATCGTGATGCGCCCGGACGGCACGGTGGTGGAGCGGCGCCTAGTCCCCGAGGCCGCAGCCCGCACCGCGCTTGACCTGTTCGCACGCAACAAGGTCAGCGCGTGGGTGGTGACGGCCGAGGAGTGGCTCGTGCTGGATCGTCTTGGGCCGCATGTGGACCGCGAGCGCCATACCGTCCGTTTCCACGAGCGGGTGGTGGACAGCTTCGAGCCGTACCTGGCCTTGGCGGGCAAGGTGGTGGGCGTCACCGACGACCTGCCGCTGCTCGCCGACCTGGAAGCTGAGCTGCAAGCAATGCTGGGCGGCACCGCCAACGCGCGACGGTCGCAATCCTACTTTCTCGACGTGACGCACCGGGCCGCTGACAAGGGGAACGCGGTCCGGACGCTGGCGTCCCATCTCGGCGTTGCGCTGCCGGACGTGGCGGTGCTGGGCGACATGCCCAATGACGTGCCGATGTTCGCTGTTGCCGGCTTTGCCATCGCGATGGGCAACGCGCCACTTGAGGTGCAGGCCCATGCTGCCGCAGTCACGGGCCGAAACGATGCGGATGGCTGGGCGCAGGCGGTGGACAACCTGATCCTGCCGCGCCTTCGGGACTGACAGTTCCCGGGCAAGGGGGCAAGTACCCTACGCGATGCAGCCCCGGCCAGGAACTACCGGCAGACTGCCATGCCCGCGCGCGGGCGAGCTTAATGAACGCATCGGCAGCCCTCGTGAAAGGCCGGCCGGCGACGGCGATCAGGACCACATCGTGCGCGGCCCTGCCGGTGACGGACCGCTGTTGCAATCCTGCGGGCACCCCAGCCAACTCGGTCGAGAGGGCTAGGCCGAGGCCCGCACGGACCAGGTCCGCCGCGCGCTCCGACGTGTCCGCCCGGTGGCGGGCAGCCGAACGTATGCCGTTCCCGTCCCGGGCCTGCCCGAGCAGGGAGGCCATCGCGCAGTCGGGGCCGCGGCAGATCACGGCTTCTCCGTCCAGGGCACCGGGTGGGACATGGTCCGTGGCCTCTAGGGCGTGGCCGGGCGGCAGCAGCATGACAGAAATGTCCTTGAAGAGCGGCCAGCGGTTCAGCCGGTCCGGCAGCGCCGCATTCCCGGCCACGACCGCTACATCAAGGGTGCCGTGCAGCAGCGCATCAAACAGCCCCGCGCCTCCCGCCTCTTCCAGGCTTAGCTCGAAGCCCGGCAGGCGGGCGGCAAGCTCGGTGAACAGGGGCGCGAACGGGGGCGTCGGCGTTTCCGGGGCGAAACCTAGGCGTAGGGGGGAGGCCGTCTGGACCTTCAGTCCGGCCGCGTGCTCCTTGGCGCGCTCCGCGGCCATATGGGTCTGCTCCAGCAAGGGCAGCATGGCTTGGCCCAGGGACGTCAATTGCGTCAGCGAGCGCTCGCGCAACAACAAAGGGCCGCCCAGCTCCTCCTCCAGGCGCTGGATGCTTTTGGTCAACGCAGGCTGCGTGACGTTGCACGCCTCCGCCGCCCGGGTGAAATTCAATGTGCGCGCCAACGCAAGGAAATAGCGTATCTGGGTGAGGTCCATCGTAGTGCGCCTATTGCCGCGTGCCGGACGGCGCCGACGGCAGCCGATGCCCTCCGGCATCGGGAAGCAGGAACTCCGGCATGGCTGGGCCGGCGCCGGATGCCAAGGCATGGGCCGCGCTGACTCTGCTGCTGAAGGGGGCGTTGCGGAATTCGATCATTTGCGTTTTGACGTCCATGCCAGCCACATCACGGTCAGCCAATCGCACAAACGAAACGACGTGTCCAAGTCGCTTTCTTTATAGCCGCCATAACTCTGCGGCATCGGACCTGGACGCGGGATCGGGTCAACCGTGCGGCCCAGCGAAGTGGGCCTCCGCCGACCTGACCCGCAGCCGCCGCAGGGTGCTCAGCCCGGACGCGGCGCGTCCCGTCACCACAGGGTCCGTGGGCAGGGAGTTGGGTATCTGCAACAGCGACATGCTGCCATTGTCCGGCAGCAGCCGCGCATAGGACGGCACCGGCGCCGCAACGGGTTGCCGCGGCAGGGAGGGCGCGGCGGATGCGGTGGAGTAGGTCCCCAAGTAGCCCGGCACGTGCTGGGCAAAGATGTCGCCACTGCCTTCCCCGGCTTGCGCGTTGCCGCATGCGGCAGCGAGGAGGATGGCACCGCACAGGATGATTTTCATGGGATTGCTCCATTTGGGGCCGGGAAGGCGACGCTCTTCCGGTGCCGTGACCACCGGACCCTGGCTGCTACTTAGCCAATGCCAGTGCGTCATGGGTTGCATGCCGCACACGGATGGACCCGGGGTATGCACCGGAGCTTCGGCGAAGGCTTCCCGCAGGCAAAGCACCCTCGGAGGCGCCTGCGCCGGCCTTTGCACACTCGAAACCGGTTCTTGTGGCCTACTGCACGAGTGCGTTGTCGATCGGGTAGATGATGCCGTTGTCGCAAGCAATGGTCGGCCCGGCTACATGAACGTTCGACATCGTGTGCGTGCCAGACAGGTTGACGCCGTTGGACGCGCTGGCCGACAAGGTAATCGCGCGCTGCCCAGTGCCGTCGATAGCCAACGACGTGCCGGCCAGGGTCGAAAGGTTCACCTTGCCCCGCATGTCGTTCTCCGGGTGCAGCCCCTGGACCAAGTGGGCGCGGACCAGAACTTGCAGCTTGGGGAAGTCTGGTGCCGAATTTGAACCCTGCCCGCCCAGCATCTGCGTGATGCTTGAGATGCTGTTGAGGGCGTCGTTGGTGGGCGCGAGCACCGTGAGTTGGTTGGACCCGAGCTGCGGCGCAAGGCCGGCCTGCTGAAGGATGGCGGAGAACCGCGTCAGCGTCGGGGTCGAAATCAGTGTCTCAGCGCAATTCGCGGCGCTTGCCGCGCCTGCCGCCGACAGACCGGCAGCCAAGGTGACGGACGCTAGAACGCTCTTGATACGGTGCTGCATGATGAACCCCTTGCAAGTTGGGCTTGGTGAGCCCCAACACGTTCGAGCATCACGGCTTCGGCTCTTTTTCACCAATGCCGCCTGAGCATCGTTTCCATGACAACCTACAGCTTCGGCTGGCGGACACGACGCGCTCAGGGTCCAAGAAGCAGCGTCTTTGTGCATCGGGACGGCGTGCCGGGGTGGCCCGGCTGGACCGTCGTCTCGCCGTTCAAAGCAACGCCGCCCGGTGCCATCACGTTTCCTGTGTGCGCCGCCATGTCACGAAGTGGCCGGCAACCGCCTGCAACCACAGGTGGCGAGCGGCGGCGATTGGTCCTGGACGGCAGGGACTTAACGTGGAGGGCAAGGTGTGTGGAGGGCTAGGAAGCTCTGCCGGGTGCGGCTCCGGCGCAGGCTGCGCCGTGACGCGGACGCTAGCGGCAGTGACCGGGGTCGCGACACACGCAACGGCAGAGCATACCGCAGCAGGCGCGCGGCGTGCAGGCACTCCATCTGCCGTGCCGGTCGTCTGCAGGTTGGGATCCCTACGTCCCGCCCGCACCGCGCGACACGGCCGGATCCGGACCCCGCTCGGAGGTTGCGAGCAGGAGGTTGGCCAAGCCGAGCAGGGCCGCGTTCGTATTGAGAACGAGGTGGGTCGGAATGGCCTGCATGTAAGGCTTGAGGCGACCCTTGCCTTCGAACCGCGCCCGGAACAGCGAGTTTAGCAGGATGCTGCGCAAGCGGGGTGCGATCCCGCCAGTGGGTAGTGGGTCAGTTTGAAAGATAGGCTAGGCGGATAGTCCTAAACCGCTCCTGGGAGCCAAGCCTTCCTGAATCACGCTGAAAACGTCATGCTGCCGCCCATGACGACAGACCATCTCGTTCCCGATGACTTGCGATCCCTCTATCACGTCCGAGAGTGGCGCAACGCCGCTGGCGTGCTCTCGACCGCTTGCCCAGCCGAGTGGAACGACATCATTGATGTGCTGCGAGCATTTCGCTTGCTGCGTTCAGAGGTCCTAACTGCGGGTGGTGGCCTATCGCCTATATCGCAACAGATCAATGGTGCCTTTGACAGCAAGGGATGGAAGGAAACGAAGTTCGCTACCAAGATCGTGGTGGACGAAGTAGAGTACGTCACGCCAACGCATCTTGTTGACTGCTTCAAGGGTAGGGTTGCGCTTGAATTGGAGTGGAACAACAAGGACCCATTCTTTGATCGTGACTTGAATAACTTCCGGCTTTTGTTCGACCTGCGGGCGATAGACGTAGGGGTCATCCTGACCCGCGCGTCAGAGTTGCAGGGCATCTTTGACAGCCTCGGGAAGGGTGCAAGCTACGGCAACAGCACCACGCATCACGGCAAGCTCTGGCCCAGGATTGAGGGTGGCGGCGGGGGCGGATGTCCGGTGCTCACCTTTGCAATCACACCTGCCCTGTATGTCGATGATGGACCAGATGCATTGGCTACAGCGTTGCGCCGGAAGTCAGAACGGGATGCGAAGCGAAAGCCCCGAGGAAAGACTGGTGTCTCTCCAACTGCGGGAACGGGTGATGAAGATACCGAGATCGGGTGACGGCTTTCTACTCAGCCACAGCCGCTGCGGCTCGCCGCTCAGACGCCGAATTGTGGGCATAGGTGTCCCAAGTCGGTTCGTAATCCTCGACAGCTTGATTGCCCCACACCGTCCAGCCGGGTGGCGCACCGCGCGCGAACAGCTCTAGGCGCGGCCCCGAGCTGCACGCCTCAATGATCGGGTAAACCTCATCTGGCTTGCGGGAGTGCTCGCGCTTGCGGGTGCCGAGATAGTTCACCTGCGTTCGACCGGGCTGTAGCGTTCGGGCGTTCTTGCCACGCACGCCGAATAGCACAAGTTCGGTCACGTTGCGGAAGTAGAAGCCAACACCGCGACCGTCGCTGCCGCCATCCTTGCGGAGCTTATGCCAGACAATGTTGCTCTTGTAGCTGAACCCCCACGCCTTCATGACCTGCAAGCCCTCGGGCAGCAGAGCATTGGGCACCCACAGATACAGGTGCGACGTGGGAGCGCTAACCTTTGCCACTGGCAATGCGGAGATGGCCGCTAGGTCCATCGTCCCATAGCGGCTAAGACGCTTGTGCTCGGGCGCCATCTTGCCCGTGCGGTTGATGAACTGCCAGGGCGGGTCAGCCAGGATGCAGCCGAAGCTCTGGCCCTCAAGGGCCGCGATGAGGTCCGCCGCAGGATCCGGGTTGGCGTTCGTGGTCATTGGCCGATTCCCTCGTTGCCGCGCGCTTCCCACTCTTCTAGTACCTTCACCATGTCAGCAAGGTCCCAGAGTTGCCCGATGACGCCTGCGGCCATGGCTGGGGTGCAGCGAAGCGTCTGGTGAATGCGAACGAAGTTGTAGTGCATGGTGTGGATGGCGACCGAGTGGGCGTGGTTCTCGATCTTCTTGGAGAACGCATTGGTCAGCCGGGTGAACCGGCGCGATCCCATCCGCAGCGTGAGGTTGGCCCGTTCAGCATAGGAAGTGCTGACGTGTGCCAGATCGGGACGGCCTTCCACACGACGCAGGTCAATGCCGGTGCATTCGCCAGGGCTGTAGCGGCCCAGGGCACCCACAGGAGCGCCGTAGTGCTTGATGAGCATGGCGTAGTCTATGTCGGCGCCGAAGGACTGCTCTACCGCCTCTAGGTAAGGCTTATGGCCGTCACTGGTGAGCTGCACCCGGTTCGCCAGCCGCCCGGCCAGGTCTGCGATGAACATCTGCGCTGCATCAGCATCCCGAGCGCCGACATAGAACGAAGGGATCAACTTGGTGTCGGCGTCAATCGCCATCCACGTCCAGCAGTCACCAGCGCCTTCCGGGGCTGCCTTGGCATCCGCAACGTTCTTGGCCTTGGCATAGACGAACGCCCAAATCTCATCCACCTGGACCCGCTTGCACGTGAGGCCGCGCAAGGTGTGGTCCTGGTAGTCCGAGAACGCCTCCCCGGCGTCCTCCAGCAGCTTGGCGACGGTGTTCTTGCTGGCCCCCGTCATGCGGGAGATCGCCCGGATGGACACCCCTTCGACCATCATGCCGAGGATTTGGGCGCGGGCGTCGCGGGAGAGCTTGTTCATGCGCATGACAATGCGCCTCACTGTGCTATACGTCAAGCACGAAAGGTCAGTAAGAAATAGGGGATTCCCCCCTGCTTCTCTTCCTGTTATCTCTTCCGCGCGCAGTGGTGGGTGATCGACCGGATTCGAACCGGCGACATGGAGATTACAAGGCCCCCGCTCTACCGCTGAGCTACGACCACCCTAACACCGCAAGGTGCCGACCTCAGGCCCGTCGCATTCCTTGTCTAAGGGAGAGTGCGGCGGGCCTTCTTTGTCCCCCTACCGCCGGTCGGCGGAAGCGGAGGGGGCGGAACAGGTCTGATCATAGGCGGACTCCTACCCTCGAATCCGAGGGTAACACTCTTATGCCAGGATGACAGAGAGTACTGCAATAGCTGTCACGTCCGTCACCACCCCTCAGTGTTATATGTAGC
>JAABUW010002951.1_pt1 | contig 25008 bp, 51 predicted proteins | sample 5560081 | NCBI WGS metagenome assembly JAABUW01 (sample SAMN10711882, study PRJNA513363) | rock metagenome | isolation source: Antarctica rocks | place: Antarctica: Victoria Land, Knobhead sud | reverse complement strand
GCGCCCGCTGACAATGCCATTTCTGTTCTGAGCTGCTCAGTCGTCTGGTTTATTCTCCTGCCGTGATAATATTCAGCCGCCAGACAGTGCAAGAGATGAAATGAAATGAAACTCTGTGTCTGCCCAGGCGCGATGGCGGACGTGGAGGACGCACTGGAGGCGGCAGCGGCGCACCAGACAACCCTGTGGCCGCGCCGGGCACACCGCCGGCAGCACCGGCCCAAGTACCTCCAGTGCGCATTTCCATGACAAACAGCATCATGCTGGGGACAGTTGCTGGGAGGGCCGTCTCCTTCGGCGCCAGTAGAATCAGTTATCGGGGGCCCAAGGTTTGAGGATTGCATGATCGACGCCCAAAGGCCGCAGATGGATGATGCCTTCACAGGACAGAAATCCACAGCGCAAAATATATAACCTCGCTCTCTGAAGTCGACACGCTTCCGGGTTTACATTCGCACAGGCACGACGAGGGGCGGCAGCAGCAGCGCCACAGGGCAGCGGTGGCGGCAGTCAACCACGCGCTCTCGAAGCCAGACGGCGACAGCGGCGGCAGGGTAGCAGGCGGCAACGGCAGGACAGCAATCGGCTGCGCGGTGCACGACGTCGAGAACCCGGCAGAGCCCGCCGCCCGGTCGCCGGCGAGGGTTTCCGGCAGAGCCATCCTGCCGGAGGATGCTGCCCACTCGGCGTCAGACACTAGCAGCTCCACTGCAGACGGTATCCCATCCACCGGCGGCGGCGCCAGCGGCCATGCAAACGGCTACACGAGCAAGGCAGCCAACGGAAGGTTGCCGCCGCGTCCGTTCCAGCGGCTGTCCAAGAGCCAGACCGGCGTGGCAATGCCGTCTGACGGGGCTGGCAAGGCGGACGCCGAGGGAGCGGAGGTGGCATCCAGCAGTTCGAAGGGCGCCGGCGGCGAGCCCGAGAAGCCGTCTGCCGCGGGCCAGCCAGACAAAGTGACGGCAGACAAGGCGGCGGCAGACAGCCCGCCGAGGCGGTGGAACAAAGCGTGGACGCTCAACGAGGTCGCCTGGCTCAGGGGCTTGATGATGCAGGTGAGATGAGTGCCTTATGTTTGCTTCTCCCTCACTTGATCTTGCTTTGTTGGACAGGCTTTTCCAAAAGCCTGCTCCAGGCTCAACCACGGAGCATTGTACGGTTGCCTCATTGGGTCTAATCTCTGATGTCAATGCGAGGCATCACAGCAACAGCTCACTCTTGATGTTGCAGGCGCTGTGCGTCGGCATCTTACAGACGCTGGTCGCCTGCTGCAAGGAGGCCAGGAGCGAATGCAGCAGCTGGACCACGATTCGCCGCCAGCTCAAGTGCGCTCCTCTGGCAACCTGGTTTGCATGTACTCATGACAACTTTGCGGGAGTGCAAGGGCGGGCGTCTGCTGTTTGTGTACCAATGAAGGGCCTGCAACTGCGGGGATTGCAAGCGCGCAGCCTGTCAGTGCTGCATTGTGCTGCAGCATCTGGCACACACATGTGCACAGCCTGTCACGGATGCCAAGTGCTACAGCATCTGGCACACCTGCACACCGCCATCTTCCCATCGTATGCAACCTGAACCTGGAACCCTCTGCTGCGCGCCGCAGGTGTGGCAGAACTTGGCACTTCTTCCTGAAGTACTGGAGCCTCTGCGCAATCTGCTCGGTCGTCATCTTTGTAGTATCGGCGGACGCGCCTTCCGTTGCGAAATGGAATCCCCTCTGTGCGCCCTCTGGCCCTCTCCTTTCATCTGCCCCCTGAATCCTAGGCATGGCGGCATCCTGATGGCAGCTGTCGCGGACAGCAGCGGCACTTCTCACAAGTGAGATGTATCCACTCTGGCAGCGGAAGAGAATGACTCGACCTTGTGCAGTTGACCAGTCCTGAACTGCGCGCCATCTGATACCGAGTTGGGTGCCTGCTGCTCTCGCAGAGTATTCTTCATGATGGATGAGGTGCCCGCGCATGATGTACTGACCGTCGCAACTGTTATGCTGCGCGCGCAGACGTGCTGTTCACGGTGGTGGTCGTGCTGTCGGAAAAGGTGGAGACGACGGTGCAGAAGGGCATCTTCCGTGCGCTGGGCACTGTCATTGGCGGTGCGCCTTTTCATGCCTCCGTCCTACTATTCAGGATAATACTGAAGTCTACAGTCGTGATTCAGAAGCCGCGCTGTGGGGACCGTGTCGGCAGCGCGCCCTCCTCACCTTGCAGCAACGTTGACACCGACTGAAGCCCGGAATCTGCACATGCTGCAGCGCTGAGATGCCGACATGCCTAGAGGGAGTGCAAGTTGCTGGACTGTATCGTACCTGCAACCACCTGATGGCCACATTCTGCGGCCACCTGCAGGCGCGGTGGGCTATGTGGCGATGCTCCGGCCGGCGTCCGCCACCAACCCCTACGCGCTCACCGTCATCCTGTGCGCCTGGGTGTTCATCGGCAGCTTCCTTGCGCTGAAGACGGAGGTGCGCCTCTGCCTCCGTTCGCCCTGTTCCAGAAAACACACCCCGGAGTGCCGCTCGGGTGTGAGATGTCGCACGTGATGTGTGTAGGAGAGTTGACCCGTTAACCATTTCTTTTGCCGACCTGCAGATCCGGTACGCAGTGTTCCTGACGCTCATCACAACGGAGGCCGTCGTCCTGTGCCAGGATGGCGTGGAGCATGTGAGTTCCTCGCCAGGCTGCAGCGAGAATGTAGTGCTAGCTTGCATTCTTGTATTCCCGATCCACATGAAATCCACGTTCGACACTGAACCATCAAAGTAACATTCTTCACTTCACCTCCAGGGCACGGTGCTGTACTTCTACGCACGCGTCGTGGACATCGCCATCGGCCTGTTTGTCGTCATGGTGCGCCCGCCAGCAGCCTCCAATCAGCCTTATTCGACGATCTCCGTCACACCTATGACTGCCAAACCTAGACATATTTGATCACCATCAGACGAAACCATGATGCAGCCTGATGACAGGCGCGGGACCGCTGTACGACACAGCACCTGATGCTGTGCACGACTGGTGTGCCCTTTGGCCGTAAACCCTGAACAAACATGATAACGTCATGTCTGCAGAAGCTTCTCTCCTGTTGTAAATGGTCCAATTTTTGACACAGGTGGTGGACATCCTGTTCCTGCCGTGGTACTCCTCGTCGTCGGTGCTGGAGACGCTGGGCGCGGGGGTCGAGGACGCGTGCAAGACGCTGCGCGAGTTCAGCGACGTCATGTACCACGCCCTGCAGCAGCCCGGTGCGTGTTGTCTGTAGGGTTTCACACTATCTTTGCATTTGCAGTGCAAACCTGGCTGTAATTTCGGCTGTAGTTTGGCACTCGCTGCCGGTTGCAGTGAGGCTGCTCCCAAGCAACGGACATGTGGGAGCTGAACGGTGACATTGTTCATGAGCACGACTGTGAGCCTGAGCTGGGCGTAAAACAAATCCGTTACATCCTCGGCGCACGACGGGCGCCGCCGGGCTGCGAGCGCCAGGTGCCGGCAGCGCATAAAGGCTGGCTTATCATCCTACTGCAGCTGACTGTCAACTGATAGACGATCATCTCTTTTGATGCAGGCGGGCGCACGACCGGGGATCCGGCGCTGGCGGGCCGCGAGCGCAAGGCGCTGGAGCAGCGCCTCGGCGGCCGCCTCGCGCTCGTGCAGGTGAGTGCGAGGAACGCAGATCGAGTAAGCAAATACTCTGTATGTGCATGTGGATGTCTCCACTTAAGACTTGCACCAATACGAGATCGTGGTGAGATGATGGTGAGATGATCGTGATCAAACGGGTCGCCCTCAATTGACTGCAGGTGGTACTGGCGCGGGAGCAGGTGCTGTGGTCCACCGGCTACCTGGCCATGCCCAAGGTGCGCTTCCCTGCAGCTATGTGGCGGGACGCTTCTGCGGTATAGGCCAGGTATACGCTAGTGCCCTGATTGGCGTACATGACAGGCAGCCTGCCCATCCGTTATGCCTCAATGAAGGGTCTCTGCATCCAGGGTCACAGCTCCGTTTCTCTGTGGTGGTCAATCTTGGCGGGGGGATGTGTTTCACTGACTGTGTTTCGCTGACTGCCGGTCTTTCAGGCGCTTCAATCAGGCTGCCTTTCATAGCAGGAGCTTGCGCCGTCTCGGACCCTAAACCGTGCCTCCTCGACTGTGCAGGTGGTGTACTCGCTTAAGGACTGCCTATCGACGGTGCTGCTGCGCATGACGGCAGTGGAGGCGGTGCTGCAGGTATGACTTGCTGCTGGTGAAACAAGAGCTGCAACTCATTTCACATGCACAAGCTGAGCAGGTCCATCTCGAGTTGGTTGAAGTGGCTTCTTGCAAGAAGGCTTTGTTGGCTGCTGCAGCACAAAGAAAAAAGTGGTTGTCTTATCACGATGCCTTTTGGTTGCTGCAGCACAAGCCCATCATCACTACTCGCTACTCGGACACCACCTACTCCGCCGTCGCGCGTCCCATCCAGCACGCCTGCGACGCTGTCTTCGACGCCGCTATCGAGGTGCAGCGCGTTCTCTAAGCCTCAGTGCATCCAAGTCTCCGGCGCGGCCCACCCTCGCCACAGCATGTCGTGCCGCTCGCCGCGCCGCCTGCCGCATTCCCTTACTACTCAGCAATGTCAATGGCTGCTGACAAGCTATGGCAGCCGGGGACACTCTGCTTGCATGGGACTGCCCCGCTCAAAGCTGGCCTGGGCGGCGGCCTTCGCGAGCGCAGGTGGGCAAGCCGTCAACATGCTTCCACAGTGTGTGCGGACACAAGGCTGTCCAGCCCTACACCTACACCAGCAAATTCGACAACAGATTCTGCGCTTGCGAGCAGGTGGGCAAGGCCGTCAACGTGCTGCTGGCGGGCGACGAGCACGGCCACTGCCCGCAGCAGCTGGCCGATGTGGAGGCGGCAGTGACCGGGCTGACAGACGCCAGGTGAGGGTTCTGCCGCTCCCTTGTGCAACAGGTTCTGCAGCTGTGTTCTGAGCACGGCGTGATTACACAGGCTGCCTGCTGTGTCTCCCCAACAAAGAGGGTGCACGTGTTATGTACCTGGCCATAACAAGAAGGACTGGCCTTATCTGGCACATGCATTGCCTCTGTCTGACGCGTTCCTCCTCTGTACTCGTAGTGTGCTCCGATGTCTAATCTGCCACTTAGTGGCTGCAGGCTGGAGCTGCGGCGGGTGTACCTGGAGGTGATGCACACATACCACTCGCACATCCGGTGCGGCGCGTTCCCCGAGCGCACCGCCGACGACGCCGGTGCGCCGCAGCGCGGAACCCTTGCGCCATTGCTGCTTATCAGTTCTATGTACAAAGCCACCGCAATATCCTGTCATTCATATTTTCGAAGGCCCAGAGGATGCAATGCATGTCGGGTTGCATGGCGCTACTGGAGGACGCTGTCAGATCTGCAGCTGTGCTTCGGATGCAACCCAGATTTAAACATCTGGAGTCCACCACTTTTTCTGTGTTGGGGCTGTGCCAGTGCGGTGGCTCAGCTGGGCGTACTCGACGAGCGCTGCAACTCTAGAGTCGCTGCAGGTGCTAGGTGCTGCCGTATGGAGTCATTGGCTGTCCTTCCGATCGCTCTGATGACTGCTCGTGCGGCTGTGCAGTGCGGTGGCTCAGCTGGGCGTATTCGACGAGCGCCGCCATGGACAAGGTCATGCTGCTTGCCAACACCGCCACGGCCGACGCCTGGCTGCGGGCGCGCTGCAACAGGACCGGCCCCCGATGGCGCGCGTGGCTGGGCATGGAGCAGGAGAAAATGGAGCCCTCAGACTCCGAGCAGCAGCAGGAGCCGGGCTCGAAGCCGCCGAGGGTGGACAAGGTCTGACAGCTGGCGGCGGCGGCTACGGCCGCGACGGAGTCTGCCGCCGCCGCCTGTCCGCTGGTGGTTGGTAACGGCGGCGGCCGGCATGCTGGGAGGGTGATCTAAGGGTAGCAATCAGAGTGAAGTGGATCGACCAAGCGCGTCAGCGCCATTCTTTCGGCTGTGGAGTCGCAGCTGGGTAGCAGAGGCGCTGGTTTGCGCCACCGTGCTAAAACTGGGTAGAAGCATAGAGCCTGCCTGACGTGCAATGTGCAGGCAGTGACACCCTTTCAGCCGAAATACAACATAGATGGCAGTGACACCTTTTCAGCCGAAATACAACATAGATGTGTGTGCTGCGAACCTGAGTCTGGTTGTGTCCCAAGTTTTGTGCGACGAGGGGGACGGCGAACATGTTTTGGAAATCTGGCAGGCTCACTCTCATACGCAGCATTTAGCGCCTACATTCTGCAAAACATCATAACACATCTTTCAAGTCCCCTCCCGCAAGCGTGCCCAGGCGCTGCATCACCCGATTGCCATTCTAAGCAGCAATTCGCCACTGCATTCCGACACCATCCACCGTCTTGATTGAGCTCAAACAACCGCGCTCAGCCTCGGCAACGTTCGTCTGCTGTTGTCTTGTCCATCTGGCTCCACTGCCGGAGCGCAGCATATTCTGTTGCCCCATCGGCAGCAACTTGTGAGCGGCGCCGGCTGGGTGGTTTCCAAGACCCACTGCAGGCTGCGTGAGGCAAAAGCACATCAGCAACTGAGGCGCAGCCCTTAGACACAAATCAGCCATGGGCGGGAGCCTGAGGCGCTCCAAGCGGTACAGGCCGAAGCTCACAATCAAGAAGAAGCGGCAGCCGTTCCACAAAAGCAAATCCGCGCACGACGTAGCTCAGGGCAACGTCGGCGACATCGAAGCCAAGCTGGGCGCTCGGTGAGAGCTGTAAAGTTGTGTCGGACCCAGTGACACACGCCCCAGCCCGCAGCTGCGGGACATGCGCGCCGAGCACCGTGCCATGGGGAGGCGGCACCGCGCGGCCTCGGCGGCTCAGCGTGCAGCGTGCCGCACCGGATCCGTATTGACGTCACTGCGGCATGCTCGAACAAGAACCTACACCGAGTGTTTTTGATGGGTCCTGCGAAGGCATTTCTCGTTGCACATCTGCAGAAGAGAGGTGTGCCCGATGTTACTCGATGTCCTGTGCCGGCATGCCGTGATGCAGGCCGCAGTGGAAGAAGGAGAAAAACTACACAGCCAACTATAAGGAGGCCGGCCTGCTGAGCGACATCAACGCCGGCTTTGGCCGAAACGGAAAGGGTGACGCCCTGCAGGTGAGACGCATGCTTATGATCATGATGCCATGATACATGCTGCAGCTTTGAGAAATGCGCTGCCGAGCGCTCCAGCCACAGATGCACTGAGTGACGTACCCCTTCTGCATCTGCTTGCCGGCCTGCGCGACATGCCCAGCTCTTAGACACATCAGCCATGCTGCAGCATTTTGCCGTTGCATGCAACACCGTCTCCATGCTCAAATCGCTGGCGTGGCATGATGACGCAGGATGCGGCGGATGCGCGGGAGGCCTCTGGCGAGGAGGCCAAGCTGGACGAAGGTGAAAACTGCCCCATTGAACCAGTTGCACTCAATTTGTGCTCTGCTATAGGGTTAGTGTCTCGTATTCTCATGCCTATTGGGCAAATGCCGCCTGGCAGCAATCACGGCTTTCACGCCATGGTCATGCAGCCTCAGCCGTCGAAGCAACGTCATGCAGCCTGTCTGTTCGGAAAAATCTTTTCGACCAATCTGTGGATGCCATGCGCCGCAGACTTCACAGCGGTGGTGCTCCACCAGCAGCGGGAGTCGGGGCCGGCGCCGCCGCCGCGGTTGACGGCGCACCAGCGGCAGATCGTGGAGCGGCTCATAGCCGCGCACGGCGAGGATGTTCAGGTGCACACGCCACTCCTGATGCCACTCTGACGTGCCAATTTGCCAGGGTTTGTGCTCACCTGCAAGGCGGTGGTCAGGTCGCTCAGACAGTTTCGATAATGCATGCAGCAAAGGGCGGCAGCCATGCGCTCTGCGTTTCTGCCAGATGCTGCTCGTCGGTGATCAACTCTGTAGCGTTGTGTGCCATGCCTGCTTCGCAGCGGCCTGTGCTGTGGGAACTGTGTTATCACAGTTGATGCGCAGAAATTGACTTCGCCTTCGCTTTGCAGGCCATGAAGCGGGACACAAAGCGCAACTCCATGCTGCTGCCGGAGTCGAAGCTCAAGCAGATGCTGCAATCCTACCAGACGCACGGGCGCGGCAGCGGAGTGGACTTCAGAGTGCCGAACAAGCGGCTGTGGTGATGAAGTTGAATGAACACCTGGTCAGGCAGTCTGACAGCTGGAAGCTACAACGTAGCGGAAGCACTACCTCGCTCCCACGTTTTGCTCAGTAACCCTACCTTTTGTAGGGTTAAACCGACTACTTTTCTCGAGAGCTTAGGCGGCTTCTTCCAAACGAAGCCATCTCGGAACTATCAGGAATCGTTTGCTTGTTCCGCCGTTCCCTGTAGCGCTCCCCGCCGAGCTGCCGTTGTCTTTGTGGAGCGGTGATAAGGCCTACAACTCTGTCGTCATCGAGACTATTACAGTTCAGCCGCTCCACTCGTTATAGCGGCGTCGGATTCTCACAGGCGCAAGCTTTTCTTCGGGTCCTCCCGGTCGCAAACCTAGGCACAAGGTGCTGTACTTGTACACTTGGCGTGCATCCCGCGCACCGACAAACACAATGCAATCGCTCCATTAACACCCGCAGATCGAGTGCGACCTGTAATTTAAGTCTCAATCGCTGGTCAGCAAGACAGCCGCCGTCGCATGCAATAGGTATTGTCATGGGGTGCAACACCCAGCACCTACAGCTGACGTCAGTCGAAGCCGAGTGCAGCCCGTGCTGAGTGCTCTGGCAACCATCTGCCACGGGTCTTCGGGAACACACTATGATTTTGTCTATAACCGGACTTGCCTGCTGCCCGGCAGGCGATAGCCCTTGTGCTGCTTCAGAGGTGGCGGCGGCGAACCTCGATTTTGGGCATCGCTTAATCTCACCTCTGCTAACCTCGCTGCAGGTGTCTGGCCGACCACTGAAACGCTGCCGAGGCGCGAGGCGGCGGCATGTCGGTGCCGGGGCCCGCGCCCGACTACCAGGGCGGCGCCGGCCACGGCCGTGGCGCCGTCTTCCAGCGCAACCTGTGCCACAACTCCGTGTCCGACTATGAAGACCTGTACAAGGTGCGGGGCCAAGCTGCCTGTAGTATCATACAGCATGATTTCGGCTGTAGCGCTCTAAATGCTGATTCAATGGCATTTGCGATGGGCCGCCACCTACACACCGCTTGCTTGATGCGGAGGCGGACCACCGGTACCACGGCGCGTGTCGGGCATCTCACAGTACAAGGCATCTCACAGCAGCTGGCAGTCCCCACTTCACACGCCTGCCTCTTCCTGAAGTCCGCAGGCAGCCCGGGAGCAGGCGCGGTCGGCGCCCAAGCCGCACCGCATGGCAGTCATCAAGGGCGCATTTTCTCAGTTCTGCCTTTCCTTCCTGAAGCCCCTCTTCCTCCAAATGGCAGGCGGCCCTAGAGCAGGCGCGGTCGGCGCTTCAACTGCACCACATGGTCATCAAGGACACTTTCTCCAGTCCCTATCTGATACTTATTCCTTTCGCAACCCAATCTTTTCGAAACCGCAGGCGGCTCTGGAGCAGGCGCGGTCGGCGCCCAAGCCGCACCGCATGGCGGTCATCAAGGGCGAGCAGGGCGGAGAAGGGGAGAAGGCCCAGGACCCGCGGGTCGTGGACGTGAAGCGCATGGGCCCCGAGACGCGCCGCGCGCTGGTGCAGAGCGCGCTGTCGTCGGACGACAACGAGCAGTTCCTCAAGCGCGTGCGCGAGCGCATGGACAGGTGCGTGAATTCTGCACTGCGGCACTGTCGGCTGCCGCTCCGACAAACGACGCGCGCCACCTCTGCGGATGCCTTGCCGCTCAAACCCGAAGCCGGCGTCAGGGCTCAACGCGTTGGGCGCGGCGAGCAGCACCTTACTAGATCCGAGAGACTTCAGCGCCCCTCGAGAGCGGCGTCAGGCCTCAACGTCGACTGCAGGCGTCAGCAGTTGGCATGCATTCCACGCATCGACGATGCACACATGTCGTCTCTACTCCTACAGGGTGGGCATCGAGTTCACGCATGTGGAGGTCAAGTTCGTCAAGCTGGCGGTGGACACCAAGGTGTTCGTCGGCTCGCGCGCGCTGCCCAGCGTTACCAACGCCTACCGCAACGCGATCGAGGTGGGCCTCTGACCAACGCGCAGCTTAACACCCTCTGGCAGCTCCCCTTTGGCCATCATGCAACATGTTGCTTCATGCGCACTGGATTGCCGGTCCTTCAACAGGCTTCCATGTCAATAATGTTTCTAGATGCTGTGCCACAGGGCCTGATCCAGAAGGTGGGCATCAAGACGGCGCAGAAGCGGTCCTTCAAGATCCTGCAGGGCATCAGCGGCACCATCAAACCGGTGCGTTTGTGTAAGTGCAGGCAGTAAATTCTGCCCACAATAACAATAGTTTTCTATGCACATTTCGTGCTCTGCCCCACCTTCGTTGTGTGTGCATCGCCACTCTGCATCATCAGTCTGCTCATGCACACCTCGGGCCACACTCCCTTCAACCTGGCCAAATAATTGTTCATTCAGACACACGGGCTCGGCCACTTTGCAGGGACGCATGACGCTGCTGCTGGGCCCGCCCGGCGCCGGCAAGACGACGCTGCTGAAGGCGCTGGCCGGCAAACTCACTGCGTCTGGCCTCGATGTGAGTTTAGCCAGTTCCTTTCAGGGTTGCATTCCTGTCGATTGTCTGCAATGCCTGTCATTAACGCTGCAATGGCCTACTTGTTCAGCGCCTGCCAATGGCCTGCTTGTTCAGCGCCTGCCGGTTGCGACCCTGAGCATGACTTGCTGTTCCCCACGTCACCCCTGGCGAGGTGAACTATCCTTGTTCTCTTTGCAGGTGTCTGGCGACATCACATACAATGGCCACACGCTCACAGAGTTCTACCCGCAGCGCACAAGTGAGGCAGATGTGCTGCGACTGTCAGCAAGTTGCAGAACTGCAAAATCTCACGCACATCCGCATTGGAGATGAGACCTGAGGCTCAACTGATTTCGTTGTGTGTGCAAGGCTCCTACATCGAGCAGACGGACAACCACATTGCCGAGCTCACGGTGAGCGAATCCCGCCGCTGCTGCTGCTGCTGCTGACGCGAGTCACCATGAGGCGTCAGCCGACGCCGTTCACGACTAAAATACGATAGCCACATAGCAATCGTTGGCCCGATTGACGCCAGCATCTCGCTCGACTCACGTCTTGCCAGGGTGTTCACAGGAGGCGACATTCCTATAATATTCCGTGTTTTCTGTGCAGGTGCGCGAGACTTTCGACTTTGCGGCAAAGTGCCAAGGCGTTGGCCACAATCACGGTGCGGGGCTTGTCCTGCAGCGGTTGCTCTGTGGCGCATTGCTTTTCGAGTGTGGCAAGTTTCACAAGCCCGTGAATATGAGTGTTTTGACTTGCACAGGGAGCGTTATCCCTTTACATTGCACATTTTGTGCATGTTTGAGCGCACGGAGCATGGGGGCTATGGAAAACGAAGAGCTTCGTTCCTGTAAAGCCGGTGCACACCTGCCGCACGTGTGCTGAGTGTGCCCAGCCACTGCACATGTGCAGACAACCTGCAGCAGCTGCTCGATCGCGAGCGGGAGCAGGGCATCCAGCCGGACCCGGCGATCGACGCGTACATGAAGGCCTCGGCTGCCGGCAAGGCCAAGCACTCCATCGTGGCCGAGTACATGTGAGTTGTCAAACTGCGATACTCATATGGATGCCAACCAATTCTTCATGTCGCATGTCTTCATAAGAAATCGAGATTGCCGGCCAACCCGAGCTCAAGCCTCAGACCGCGTTGTCCCCTGTTTCTCATTGGGCGACGACGAACAAGTGGATGCGCTCATCTGCAGGCTGAACATCCTGGGGCTCACCTACTGTGCGGACACGTCCATCGGCAACAACATGATCCGCGGCATCAGCGGCGGCCAGCGCAAGCGTGTGACGACAGGTAGCCGATCCTATTGTGTACAATTGCGCCGCACACCTGCATGCTCTGTGTGAAAACCTCCGGCCATGCAGCAGTAGAAGCAAGCTTCACATCGCTGACTGCCAGACTCACTCTTGTGGCAGGCGAGATGATCGTGGGAACCAAGAAGACTCTGTTCATGGTGAGTTCAAGTGCGACCACAGGCTGCATCTGCACATCTGCACCTGCTGCAGCTCTGCCGCTGACTATGCATGTGCGCTCAAAACAACTTCAACATCCTGAACTTTCACGACAAGAGAAATTATCTGTGCAGGACGAGATCAGCACGGGCCTGGACTCCAGCACGACATACCAAATCGTCAAGGCCACCCGCAACTTCGTGCACCACCGTGAGGTGCACAGCTCGTCATCTCCTGCACAGTGCTAATGGCGCTGATGCCCCGAGCACTGAGGCGTTCATGCATCGCAGTGTCCCCAGCGGAATTGACAACAGCGACTTTTGATCACCCGTAATAACTTTGCCGCGCGCAGGGCACGGTGCTGATGGCGCTGCTGCAGCCGGCACCGGAGGTATTCGACCTCTTCGACGACATCATGCTGCTGGCGGAGGGCCACATCGTGTTCCACGGTAAGTGAAACGTTTGCAGACGTCAACTCCGAAGCGTCTGTTCCATGCACCTCTGCCAGACTGTACCCCAATGTGCATCAGGGCACATTGTGATGGATCCTGCTTCACCGTCTGCTCGCCGGTCTGCTGGCCTGTGTGTCTGTGAGCCGGCGGCCCAATCCTTATCTCTTGCTGTGTTTCCCAACAGGGCCGCGGGAGGAAGTGCTGCCCTTCTTCAACGACCTCGGCTTCCAGCTGCCTGTGCGCAAGGTGGGCCGCGAGCAGGAATCCTGGCCATTTCAATGCAGCGCCGCTATGTTTTTGCCGGCATCTGGGATGGGCATATGCGGGGCGGGTATTGAGGCAGGACATGTATGGCAGCTGCATGTGCATGTGTTGCTGCGGCCTCAGTGGCACCCGGCCTGACGCCTGCCGCACACCCGGTCGCAGGGCATAGCAGACTTCCTGCAGGAGGTCACCTCCCTCAAGGACCAGGAGCAGTACTGGTGCGGACCTTCGAAGCATTCCCGTTCTGTTGTGTGCAACACCTCCCTGATGCCTTGCTCCCCGTCTCGACAAGGGCGCCCCCGTATGCGACGCCGGCAACTGCGTCAGGTCTACTCCAGGAAATAATTCGATTGCCCAAGTAGTAATGCAGATTGGGGCTCGCAGGGACGGCAAAGAGCCCTGGAAGTTCATCGGGGTGGAGCAGATGGCGAATGCGTGGGAAGGCACCGAGACCGGGCGCCGCAATTGCGAGGGCGCGGAAATGCCGTATGACAAGAACGCGTCGCCCGACGGTTCGCTGGTGAGCACCTTCTGACGTGTTTAAATATCTTACCGACACTGATGTGGGTCATCTGATCTTTCTTGATCCTGGCGGAGAGCTGTGGCTGATATGCATCGAGTCTAAGGGACTGGAGGCTCGTCTGAACCGTAGCACTGCAAATGCGTGGCCCCAAGGCCGGCCCTGCCGGCGCTGTGCGCGACCTACAGGTGCCAATGCTGACATGCCAAAGGATGACACGCTGCTGCGTCTGATCCACCTCCAGATGAAGACCAAGTATCAATGCCAGAGTAGTGCTGAAGTAGTTGTCTCGCAAACTTGCAGATGAAGACCAAGTATGGGACGACACGGTGGGAGATCCTCAAGGCCTCCACAAAGCGGGAGCTGACGCTCATCAAGAGGAACAAGTTCCTGTGAGTTCCTGATACATATCGTAATTTGGCATCATTATACTCAGTCCAATCTCATTGCAATGCTGGGATAAAGCCCTGAGCTAATATACTTTTGCATGTTTCAGGTACTGCTTCCGCACCGGCCAAGGTGCGGACTTTGCATGTTGTGCAGAAAGCAAACAAGCACAATCTCGCTGTTGCATCATGAGCGCCTGTCTGAAACGCTGTGGCAATGGACTGTCAGTGGCGGCAATAAACAGTGTGCCCGACCAAGCTCCCAGTTCGTACCTGCCAGCTGTTTCTCATTTTCGCAAGCCGTCTCTCAAGTATTGCATAATGCGCCTCCGCGCAGTCGCGCTGACGAGCGTCATCGTGAGCTTCGTGTTCTTCCGCACAACGCGGCAGCACAACACGAGCCAGGACGGCAACATCTACCTCGGCCTGCTGTTCTTCTCGGTGCGGTCGGCGCCATGTCCTTACCATTCCACTGTGCATCACCTGTGGTCCAAAGTCCAGCGGCGCAAACCTGTGGCTCTGTGTATCTGAGGCCCTGGCGTTGCTGGTGTTGGCAGTCCTTAATAACGGATAAGTAATGCCATTGGCAAAGGAAAGGTTTCTTAGCAAGTACATGCGTCGTCTCTGCAGCTGGTGCACATGATGTTCAACGGCTTCAGCGAGGTCAGCATCACCATCGAGCGCCTGCCGGTGAGAACGTCGGGACCTACTCGTCTGAACAATTGCCTAGGGCCAGACTGCTGCGCGTTGCAAAGAGCGAACGCCTTCTTGCGCTAGTATCAATTCGGGGGGCTGTGCGACCGCCCATGCTCGCTGAGCCGCCCAGCTAACCATGTGGATAGGTCCAACACACACACACACACACACACACACACACACACACACACACACACACACACACACACACACACACACACACACACACACACACACACACACACACAGCGCCAAACCTTTCTCTTGTTGATGCGCAGGTGTTCTATAAGCAGGTGTGCCTTTCTTGAGCCCCTCTTACAATATCTGATGCCCTTTGTTGCTCCTGGTGCACCGGAGTTGCGGCAGCTCGCCATTCCGCCATGCCATGACATGTAACCCTGGACCTCGTTGCGGCGCCGCTTCATGGCAATGTCATCTTGTCAACCACGTCTGCACCCCGAGCATTCGTTGTTTCAACATTGACTCTCATGAGATCCAAGCCTTGTTTGTGCTCCTTCCGCACAGCGCGACAACCTGTTCTTCCCGCCGTGGGCGTTTGGCATCCCGGGATCCATCCTGCGGCTGCCCTACTCCCTGGTGGAGGCCACAATCTATGTGAGCAATATCGAAATCAAGCTTTCCACCTTGGTGGCCAATACTCGACGAGGTGGCCCAAGCTTCCGCACCCTGCTGCCTAGTACAACTGGCGCATCTGCATTATTGCCGGCGCCCCGCATTGAAGGGACCCTCAGTCATTCGATTGCTTCATTCGACTCTTCTTCAAATTCATTTCATTCAACACGCAGGCAGGCATAGTCTACTACATCGTAGGGCTTGCGCCCCAGGCGCACTGCTTCTTTGCGTTCTGGTTCATCATGTTCCTCATGCATCAGGTACGGTGCTGTGCTTGAGACGCTCCTCCCTGACAGCCGCTGCAAAATCGCAGCATCACCGCAGTAGGTCTTGATGACCTGTCAATTTAGCCGTGCAACCCGACTAGTGAGCCATGGCGCCTGGTGGCGGTGACGTTTCCTGCTGAGCTCATGCAAGTCTTGCTGACGCTGTGTCCCGCGGTGGCGCAGATGGCTGTCGCACTGTTCCGCATGATCGGCGCGCTGGCGCGCACCCAGGTCATTGGCAGCACCATTGGGTGAGTCTTTCGATATCTGCTTCGACGCGCCGCTCACCCTTGCTACGATGGTGAAAATGTTTCCAATGAAGTGTTTGTTTTCAATGAACCGTTCGACCAAAACTAACGCAAATACAATCTGCAAAAGGCCATATTGATCCTGCTGGGCTCTATTCCAGGTCAGTGAGGTGTGGACCTGTCAGGCAGCAGCTGCAAGCAGCTCCCGAACAAACCGCTGCCCATGCGCAGGTCCTTCGTTATCCTGCTGACCTTCCTGAGCGGTGGCTTCGTGCTGTCCAAGTCGGCGACGCACCCCTGGACCATCTGGCTCTACTGGTGCGCCAAACCAACGCCTTCTTCGTGGCGTGTTCTGTAGTCCGCATCAACAATGTTAGCACAGCCGATGGCCAGATTATTAGAAGACGCTGCAGCTTGTGCTCCTCCAGTCACGTTGCTGCTTTCGACCTCAAAGGGCGCACTGCAAACATGGCCGTGAGAAACCTGCCATTTCAGATTGATCTCATCCTTCTGGTGCACAACAGGTCGACGCCGCTGGCATATGCGCAGAATGCCCTGTCGATCAATGAGTTCAATGTGAGTCCGCCATGAAGCTTCCTGCGCGCCTGCATAAATGCTGTGACTAGACCACTGGCTGCCATTTGCTTGTTTGCTCAAATTCTGGCTGCACCAAACCAAAGCACACAGATCACACTGCGACGCTTTTGGTCATTCCGCAGGCGCCGCGCTGGCAGAAGCCCTACCAGTACGACCCCTCGCAGACACTGGGGCACTACATTCTCACCAACCGCAGCCTGTACACGTGCGTCACATTGGAGAGCGAGCGTTTTACCGTCTGCAACAATCACATCATGCTCTGTATCTGTGCAGCCGCACAGCTCTTCAGACCAATGCACACTGACAAGCGGCAGCTCATGCAAATTCGTTCGTTTTCAAGTTTGCATGGGTGCTGGGGGACAGCAGCATGGGACGATCGGACCGAAACCGTGTTTCTATGCGGCCGTGGAGGTGCTAATTTTCGTCAGCCGACCTGACACTCTTGCCGGTTGCAGGGAGACGTGGCGGCAGTGGGTGTACTGCGGCGTTCTGATTGGCTACATCGTCATCTTCAACATCGGCTTCAACCTGCTGCTCGCCTTCCTTGGCCGTGAGTCCCCCTTGCTATCAGATTTCACTGTGCTCTCTGGCACCAACAGTTTCGAATCGAGCTGGAGCGGCAGGGCATGCGCTGGGCGGCAGGGCCGCATGTGCTGAGGTACATGCACGGCGGTCACATCAACTAGCTTCATCTCCAACAACTGTGCAGCGGAGAAGAAGAGGCAAGCATGCGGCAATGGCGGGGGATGCCCTCATGGTGAAGCGAGCAACGCGCTCAATCAGACATGGAACATTCGGGTGGCGTGTTGTGATCCTTGTCGTCATTCAAGCCTGCAGCCCTGGAGAAGGGGCAGGCGGTGTCGACGGAGGACGCGCTCAAGGAGGAGGCGGCCGCAAAGAAATCGCCAGGAAAGGGGGAATCATGCAAAGATCAGTGTACTCAGATGTTGTTTTTAAATGTCACAGCACTGCAGAAGGGGCAGGCGGTGCTGACGGAGGATGCGCTCAAAGAGAAGGAGGCGGCAGCCAAGGGGCACGAGGCGGCCGCCGCCGGCGGCCTGGCCTCCAAGTCCGGCGACCGCTCGGCGTCGGCGCCGCGCAGCCGCCGCGCCATCGAGCCTGTCAACACCGATGAGGTGCGACCAATAAGAATGGTACGAGGGTTCAGTAGTTGCAGGGCAGAGGGCAGATTGTCGGGATGTCTTGGGCAAAGCCCATCTGGCCTGTGAGCCCCGAATCGGCATGGAAGGTGGATATGTTTGGAAAGAATCCAATTTCCAGTAGATTGAGCAGGTCTGATGTAGGAGCATATGCGGGCTGGGCTCGCAAGCCAGAGTGGTGCTGGCCAGTTGTACCAGCACCGGAGATGAAGCTTCTGCTGCAATTGACGGCTCGAGTTGTTTCCGCAATTCACTGCGTGCGACTGCTGGGTGGTCGACAGGTGGCCATCGACATGAACAGCGGCAGCAGCAGCCGCGGCAGCAGTGAGACGGCAGCGGTGAATGGCGCCGCCGATGGAACGGCAAACGGTGGCGCGACAAACGGCGCCGCCAGCAGAAAGGACGTCGAGATGGCCGCAGTCAGCAAGGACAGCGGCATGCGCAAGCGCAAGGAGAGCGTGCCTACAGGCACGAATAAACAGTGAACGGACTAGCCGCTTGCATCTGTTTTGAGATGCACATGCGACTATTCCGAGACGCTGAAGATGCATTCAAACCTGTGGCATTGGGCCACGCTGCTCAAGGAGCCTCAATGTCAGTCTGAGCCGGCCCCAAAGTCGAATGTCCAGTCCAGCGGCAGGAAGGCAACATGCACATAGATTGACAGAACTTGCACTTTGCCGCAGCCCCTGAGGCGGCGAACGAGGACAGCGATGGGAACGGCAAGGGCGTGAAGACGGGCATGATCCTGCCCTTCGAGCCCCTCAACATGAGCTTCAGCCACATGTGGTACTCGGTGCCGATGCCCAAGGGCACTGAAAAGCCGGCGCAGCCCGCCAAGGGCGGCAGCATCGACCGGCTGTACCTGCTCAAGGTGGGTCTCGTTTTCAGTACTACAAATACAAATGCAATTCTCGAGAAACTGCAGTACTTTTGGGGCGTCATCGCGCGCACAGGCACTGCAAAATTGCTGTTCAACTGCTGGTGCTGACATCGGGAACGTGCGGTGCTGCCATGCACATGGTGACAATAAGGCAATTGGGCTTCGGCTGCATATTGTGTTAGACATTGGACAGACCTCTGTAAAGGCGACTCGCCCCTGTGACAGGGTGTGAGCGGCACCTTCCGCCCTGGCGTGCTGACGGCGCTGGTCGGCAACCGGGGCAATGTGCACAAAACAGCAAACGTGAACTCACACACCTTCTAGAAATTGTGTGTCAACTCTTGCAGGACGTGAGCGGCGCCTTCCGGCCGGGCGTGCTGACGGCGCTGGTGGGCGAGTCAGGCGCCGGCAAGACGACGCTCATGGATGTGCTCGCCGGCCGCAAGACCGGCGGCCTCATCGAGGGCGACATCAAAGTGCAGGTACTGGATGCATTTAGAGTACCTCTGTTTGCTGAGAGTGCAGCCTGTACTGGAAATGCGTCCTCAACTGTACTGGACGGTAGCACCGGGCAACCAGTTTTAGGTGTGGCGACGTTGACAACCGCCTTCTGATGCCATGTTGTGCACCTGTCGCAGGGCCACCCCAAGGAGCAGGCTTCCTTTGCGCGGGTGTCCGGCTACGTGGAGCAAGACGGTAAGCAGACTTAGCGTCAGGGTTTTTGGCGGCGGCGGCAGCGGCTGCGGCAACGGCGGCGTGTGCTCCAAAATGTGTCGACCCTCGTGATGAAATCTCAGCTGCGGACACTTGACCTTGGTCGTGGTGCTGCAGACATCCACTCGCCGCAGACGACGGTGCGGGAGGCGCTGTCTTTCTCCTCGCACCTGCGCCTGGGCAAAGACCTGGGGAAAACCGAGGTGGAGGGCTTCATCGACCAGGTGAGGGGAATCAGCAAACGCTGCAAGCTGTTTCACTTCTACCTTTCAAGATCTGACCCGTGCCAAGGTGCAGGGTCTCGTGACCAAGGATCCGTCGATCTGCATGAGCCAAGCATGCACTTCCAACTATGTCTCTGGCCTGGCTCTGTACGATTCTGTGCTTTCTTGGCAAGCAGCTGTGAGCCCCTGGTGTGCCCCCGTGCGACACAGCCCTGACCTGCAGTCTCCGCTATGTCAGCCCAGTGGCGGACCCTATGTCGACCAGATGAATGTCACAAATCAATTTGCCACAACCCACAGGTGGGTGGAGGTATTGCTGCCACGCTACTCGCTGGCGGGGCTGCTGTGTGAGAACGTTGTGATCTATTGTCAGTATGTACAAAACCCCCTTACTGCAGGTGATGGACCTGGTGGAGCTGTTCCCGCTGCGCAACACGCTGGTGGGGCTGCCGGGGCAGAGCGGCCTGTCCGTGGAGCAGCGCAAGCGGCTGACCATCGCGGTGGAGCTGGTGGCCAACCCCTCCATCGTCTTCATGGACGAGCCCACCTCCGGTGCGCAGCCCCCTGGCCCCTGCTGGTGGGGCATGAAACGTGTGTTTTGTTAACAGACGCGGAGCTATTGTGGCGCGGAATCTGGAACCCACTCTGTGACACTGATGCTGCTTGCAGGACCTCCGCCCGGCCGCACGGGCTTGCGGAGGATACGGAAGAGCCGTAGAAGTATCGTGTCTGCATCACAGATCGCTTGTGTCAAAAAGGCAACTCACTGCGCAGGTCTGGACGCGCGGGCTGCCGCCATTGTGATGCGCACCGTCCGCAACACCGTCAACACCGGCCGCACCGTGGTGTGCACCATCCACCAGCCGTCCATCGACATCTTCGAGGTATGCAGTGCGACAGCTTTATCCTCGCATGGGGCTCCTCGCAACTCTGCTCTGCTCCAGCAGCTCTGCTGTTTGCCAAATTGCATCTGCAATGACGTCGCACGGGCAACATTGCGCTGCAGCGAAACTCTGGTGATCGGCCCCAAAGCGCTGCTCATCACTCGTCGCTGATTGCTCAACGCAACAAGTTTGTCGTTACAGAGCTTCGACGAGCTGGTGCTGCTGAAGCGCGGCGGCCGCGTCATCTACTTTGGCGCCCTTGGCGACAACTCCCAGCACCTGGTGGACTACCTGCAGGTGCGGTGGCGCACCAGTACACACCTGTTGACGTCAAGCAGAACAAATGTGTTGCTCTGCATTGCTGCCGCGTTCAGTGTTCGTTTTTGTCAAGAAGCTCAGGGAACAATATTCAATGCACTGGGATGGTATATCTCAATCATGTCAGCAGCATTCATACACCTGATCCATTATGCGCAGGGCATTGAGGGTGTGCCGAAGATCGACGAGGGCATCAACCCTGCCACATACGCCCTGCAGGTGTGAACACAATACAATATAACACATCTGTAACGGCTGCACACCTGCTGTGTTCACGCACCCACACCCCTGTTCGTTTCTGCATATCTGCAGCGGCGAGCTGCCAGCCGAAGGCAGTGCCTTCGGCGCCGCACCGCTGACGCGCAATGCATGGTGCGCAGTGCTTCACGAGTCAAAAGCTGCATCATCAATCTGGACCGCTCTAAGTTTGAACTTGAGCAGGTCACCAACGCCGGTGCGGAGCGGGACATTGGCAACGATTTTGCAGACCTCTACGAGCAGAGCGACCTGCACAAGTGCGGCAAAATCCCAACCCTAACTGTATCCAACAACTCTCCAGCACGCTTTCTGCTTTTGAGCAACCTGATTGAACTTCTGAGATCTGTACGAGAGCACAGTCACCTGCACGAGTGTGCACGTGTCAGAGTGCTGTTTCCTGCTCGTCTTATCGCATCAGCAGGATAGATTCGGTGTGGGAAAAACTGCAATGACGATCTGCTGCGTGAATCTCGTCACGCCGCGCAGGAACACGCTGGAGATGGTGGACAAGCTGGCGGTGCCGGAGGAGGGCTCGCAGCCAATCCGCTTCGACAGCACCTATGCGAAGGGCTTCCTGACGCAGACGCGCATGTGCCTGTGGAAGAACAACAACGTCTACTGGCGGTGCGTGTTTTGCGTTGCCCAACCCTCTGCTGCACATTCTTTGGCCGTGGCGTCCAAATGGCGTCCAAATGCATGCTTGACATGCTGATAATGAGCATGAGGATTTAGTGCTCTGCATTGCGAAGACGTCAACTGGCTGCTGCGCCTGCGTGCGGCGTCAATGTGCTGGCGGTGCCGCTCGCCTGCATGCAAGACATGCACCAGCGGCAAACCCGTTCATATGTGCATCTCACACAGGAGCCCCCAGTACAACTCCGTGCGGCTGGGCTTCACGGTCGTCATCGCGCTGTGCTTTGGCGCCTTCTACTGGGCGGTGAGAACGCACAGAATGAATGCACAGTGCCTCGTTTTTGTTTTGCCTTGAGATCTCAAGAAGCTTCACGATTTTAACCTCACTTTCCACTTTGTACTGCAGATTGGAGGGAAGCGCAACACGATCAATGACGTCTTCAATGTCGCCGGTGCGCCCCGCCGTGTTAAACAACTCGTGATGTGCACTCTGGATGATTGTGGTGGTGGGAACTGTCTGCTTCGAAGTGGACCCAAAAACCTGGAGCACGCACAAGCACTGTCACAGACAACCCCAGCAACCTCGAACGCAGTTCTACAATCGCTTGGTTTGTGAGGCTGCCCCATGTGCACCTCTGCAGGCGCGCTATACGCGGCCACGCTGTTCCTGGGTGTCACCAACTCATCGTCAGTGCAACCTGTTGCCTCCGTTGAGCGGTGAGGACAAGATGATCTGCTCTCTGTTCTTCGTTCAGAAATTGAGCACATCGTGCCTTGCCTTCCCTTACCTGAAAACCACTTGTCATTGTGCCTCTGCCGCACACCGCAGGTCGGTTTTCTACCGCGAGCGCGCAGCGGGTGCGCTCATAGGTTTCGTATCACTTTCCCTGCATGATAGTTTCGTGATGGAGTCTGCTGCCATCTGTGTGTCTCGCATCTCCTGTGTTTGCATGCAGTGTCCGACTGGCAGTTAGTGTCTGATGTCGACGCTGACAGCGTTGTGCGCCAATCGCCCGCAGGTCTGTACGCCGTGGCTCCGTACGCCGCGGCCCAGGGCCTCATCGAGATCCCGTACATCGTGGTCCAGTGCGTCAGCTACTGGTGAGTCGCATTGCTTGGTTGCTTGCATGTCTTTGGATCAGGGTTGGGTGCGTGCGTGTGCCCACTATAAAGGATTTGGAGCGTTTGCTATGCTGACCTTTCTGTGGCGCCTGTGGCTCTAAATTTGGCATCTGTCAGTCTTACGAACAGTTCACGACTCGTGTCACGCGCGGTCGCTGCGCATCAGCACTTTTCAATAAACCCTGACCTGATGAAACCTCCTGTCTGCGTGCAGTGCCATCACTTACTCCATGATTCAGGCGAGCACGGTTGACCAAAAAAAATATAATCTTAAACCTCCACAACCCATTTGCCTGGCTCAACTCTGCCACAAAATTCTGGAGCTTCTCGACGACAAGCACTTGGCTCCGTTATGCCTGTACCAACCCTTGCATCTTCTGATTCCTTTCCTTGCCTTCGCATGCGTAGTTTGAATGGCAAGCAAGCAAATTCTTCTGGTAAGCCCTTCACAGCCGAGCCGTCAGCCGATAGAAACTGCTCTTCAGATTGCTGCACGGCGCGATGTCACATGCTGCTCCTTGCCAAGGGTTGCCACGCGCATGCTGCTGTTCACCAATTCAGTCTGACATTCTCTCCGTCATGCCAGGTACCTGCTCTTCACCTTCCAGACCCAGCTGTACTTCACTATGTATGGTGAGGTCCCTGCTCCGTCACAAGCCACGATGATTGATCCTTACGTCGCCAGCGCTGATGTTGCAAGTGCTGCACCACAGTCACTTCCTGAATCAAACGCCTTTGTCCCTGTGTTGCAGGCATCATGGCCATCGCCATCACGCCAGCACTGCAAGTGGCGTCTGTCGCCTCCAGCACCTTCTACAGTGAGCTGTGAAACCAAGATTCAATATCTGGCTGTGCCGCGCCAGCAATCCTTGGTTTTTGTGGTAGTATTCTACGTCGCAAGCAAGAGATCTGCTTGTTGAAACCAGCCTGTCACTCTGACTGCCTCCGCCTCGCTTTGAAATTTGATGGACAACCCTGCAGGTATCTGGAACCTGTTTGCGGGCTTCATCATCCCGTGGAGCCAGATCCCGTGGTGGCTGCGCTGGTGAGCGGGACTGACCCACTGGACAGACGAGCAGCTGCTGCTCGTCTGTCTGTCTGCATCTCGAACTTGCTGTTCGACTGCATGACCTCACCTGACATTGCTCTTTGGCGTTGTGCAGGTACTACTACCTGGATCCAGGTTTGTGCCCTTGCTCCTTGCTGAATGGCAACTCTGCAACTGCCTGCAACGAGATCTCGTAGCATCTCAAAAGGGAGATGATGCCGCCACCGCACTTTGGATACACGCTGTCACACAGTCGCATGGGCATTACACGACCTGCTGCAGCTCATTTGCAAACCTCTCGTCCTGGCGCAGTTGCCTGGACATTGTACGGGCTGGTGGCCAGCCAGCTGGGCGACGTGCACGACGAATTCATCACGCAGGAGGGCGGCACTCGCGTGGAAGTCGGCACCTTCATCTACGAGTGCGCCCCTATAAAACCCTACAGAAATGCCATACGTCCTCCGCAGGACTGACCTGCTGCTGTAGGGCTTACCTGTCGGATGCAGGTTCTGGACCTCCTGGCTGCAATTGCGCAGGACAATGCCGCCGCATGCATGCATGATGTCTCATCTCATGCTGACGCTTCATGTTCACTGCCTTCTTTCAATGTGTTTGCAGCTACTTCCACTATCGCCACGAGATGCTGGGCTACGTGGCGCTCATCCTCTTCGGCTTCATATTTCTCTTCTGGGGCGCTGCCATGGTGGCATACTACAAGCTCAACTTCCAGCGCCGCTGATCCTATTTTGTGTTGTATCAGTTTCGTTGCTGGGGATGTGATGACCATTGTAGTAAGCCAATGATGTTACCCGAGCTTGTGTCGTCATACAACGAAACGAACTCAAAGCAGAGACGCTTGGCCTAGGGCCGCCCGTCAAACTGAACCATTTCCATTTAATGCATACGTGTCATGCAATCATCGATCAAAATCAACCTCAACAAAAGCTGCAAACAGCGCCACCGAGCGCCTTCACTACCGGCATCGTCGCTTCTGCCTGTTGCTGCCTTTTCTAGCCAACCAAGACTCCATTCTCGGAAACTGCAACCGGGGACGTTTATGTCGCCGAGTTGGGGCTTATAAAGCAGCGGTGGCTGCGGGAAGTAGAGGCTGCAGCGAGCGGCTTTGATTACTACATAATGTAGTAAGCCAATGATGCCGGCGTGAGGCGTCAACTCGAGGCCTGCGAAATCAAACATCACTCGTGGTGTAGTACCTTGCCAATCTGCTGATGTGCCGGTCATACTGTTGCCGCTGCTTGAATTCTGTGGTGCCGGTCATCAAAACAGCGATTGCACCATGCTTTTTAAATCCAATAATACGATAAGGGCCACGAGCCTTGGAAGACAAAGGACCAGCAGTGTCACTTAGCTCAAGGACGAAGTCGCCGATGGTCAGGTCCCCAGCCTTCCTGCTGAAACTCCGCTCGCGCCGCTTCTCAAAGCGCTGTAAATTCTCTTGGAACTGTTTTTGGATAGCTGCGAAAGCTTTTTCGTCGAACAGGTGAAGGTTATCTTGAACTCGTGAAACATGCTCTGACTCTGTGAAGGCAGCACTTGATGCAAATATTGACTGAACTGG
>JAABUW010002947.1_pt1 | contig 25020 bp, 39 predicted proteins | sample 5560081 | NCBI WGS metagenome assembly JAABUW01 (sample SAMN10711882, study PRJNA513363) | rock metagenome | isolation source: Antarctica rocks | place: Antarctica: Victoria Land, Knobhead sud | reverse complement strand
ATGTGCACTCATACGTCTGGCTGCTCAGTGGACCTCGCGGCGGTGCGCGGCGTCACAAGCCCAGGCGAGCCCCTGTTTCAGAATACTCTCGTGCCGGCTGCAGTCTCTGGTACCCATCTGCCACCAGAGCAGCAGGTGACCCCCGCCCTTCGTGTGAGCATGCTGAAAGTTGGCTAAGTGCTACACCCCACTCAGGCGTACAGCCAAAGGCAGGTGCCACCCGAAGACAAAGTGCCTATCCGAAGGCAAAGTGCCCACCGTCCCGAAAAGGCAGGCACAACTGGTAACAGACAGTCCCATTCAGTCCTGTGGCGGGTCACCCGCTGACTCCGGAAATTTGGGACTTTCCCAATGTCCCAGAAGTAACAAATCTGGTAGCAATCGTTCCCAAACCGGTCCCAAATCGGCATTTGTGACCATAATAGACCGGTCCCAATTGGTAGCAAATCAGTTCCAGTGGCAGGACCCCAATTCTACCAGATGCACATGCGAGTCGTGGTCTCAATTTGGTCTCAGTTGGTCTCAGATCTACCGCGGATTTGAGACCATTTGAGACCATTTGTTACCGAAAAATAGGACCAGATCCAGCCTCCTCGTTGGCATAGTGCAGTGTGGCTGCCGTGCCACACTGACACTACTGAGCTTACTGATGGAACAGCCGTGAGGCTTGCCGAGTGCCCCAAAGGCCTGGCGCGCCTGGCAGGGGCACCCATCTCGAGGCGGCAGGCAAGCACCTTTGCCGGCATGTCCAATCCCGCACTACTGCATGAAGCTGCCGCCGCATCAGCTGCCTGCTCTGCGCCTGCCCCAGTGCGTTGGCGCTGCAGACTGACTTCCATGGCAACGATCAGCGTTTTGCACAGGTCGAGGGCTTAAGTCGTTACCATCACCCTGCGCTGACCATTTAGCGCACTTGTGGGGATCAGCGGCAACAATGCCACTGCAGAGGCGAGCTGCATCAGTCTGCTTGGCAAAGTGCCATCAGGCTGGACGCCCATTCGACTGATGTACTGCTGGTTGGCCCACTGCAAAACCGCCGGCATTGCCGGGGACAGTTGCGCAGCCGTACCCTGCGTCGGCTCATCGATGACTGCTGCAGGTTCTGAGCTGCAGTTTCTGAGGGAGGCGCTTCCCGCCTGCAACATCACCACTGAGGGCCGCCTTGATGAAGAACCGGGCGGGATTTACTTTCAGGAATGATGGCGATTTGGCAGCCACTGAATGATGGTCGTGCATGACACTGTACGTATGCGCGCATTGTGCGCGCACTCCACTGCAACATATCTGGACGAGGTGTTGGAACGGAGGTTTTGTTGAATGCAGCATGATGCAGCTGAGGCGACGTGCATGTTTGCCACTCACACAAGTGAACCAAATCTTCAGCGGCGCTTCAATGTGACCAGCGCATTCCGAAGTGCTCATCGCTAGTCACTGTGTAACATCGACAATCGACTTTTCCACGACACATGTCGCCGGGCTCAACATAGATGAGCAAGATCAATAACAACATGCGTGTCATTCACCTTCGGAATCACTTTCCTCTCTGATAGCTCTGCCTCGCTGACCTGATCAATGACGAGCTCTCCACCTCGTTCCATCATCATCTTGGCAAGCGGCGCCAGGTGCACTGCGCTGCCGCCCTGCAACTGCGCGGCACCCGTGATGATGCGTGCCACGGGCCGTGTACGCACTGACGGCACTTCCCGCACATCGTCTACCAGGCGGCCGTTGATGCCGGCGTCTATCTCGTCAAGGTCGGGCTGGTTGTACAGATGGTCGGCAGTCAGCTCCATTGTGCGGAGTGCCGGCAGGTGCGGCTTGCTGGTGCGGAAGTCAGCAATGACGTCGGTTGCCAGCCTGTCAGCGACACCGCATCACAATCTCTTTACGTACACAGAAAGCTCTTGGTATCATTGCGTGTTGTCCAACGGAAGGCCGAACATCACGTCAACAGCACATTCGGGAGACGGAACACACATGCTGGCGGGAAAAAAATGACCTCTGTCAAGCATATTTGTGATGCTTATGTCTCACCGTGTTAGATCCGAAAGTCGTTGCAGGTCTGGCAGCTCATCCACAGTGACACGCAGCTTCAAATCTCGCAGGCAGATCATTGCCGCAATGATCTGCTGAAAAAGATCATGTTCGTCTGCCCGTATGATGCCGCATTGAGAAATATATAGGTTTGTCAAGTGCTGCAGCTGAGATGCGCTGCGAAGCACCTCTTAAAGGGCCACGTCACAGCTGTAGAGAGTCAAAGATTGCAGCCTGGTGAGGCGGAAGTCTGACACTTGATGAACGTTGTGCGGGACACGGCCGCTAGGTTTTGCGTCAGGTGCGCTTCCACGACATTGGATCGCCATACCCGAGCCAAGCTCCAAGGCAGTGCCTTCGACTGCACCGGCCAGGACTTGCAGCGTGACCGTTGGGGGCGTGCCATCGGCACTGAGCAAGTTGATGCTGTCGATTCTTGCAGGCAAGCGTCACAGATGCTGACTAGCGGAGAGCACTGTACTTTGTGATGGCAGTCTCTTAATGGTCCAGGTGGCCATTCTACAAGATCAGTGCTTGGTGGTCAGCATGACAAATCAGCATCCAAGGGAATGTCGAGGAGCTGCAAGGGTCCCTGCCGCATATTCACCTGCTGCCTGCCGCCGCAGAAACACATGGCCAGCCGCCTCAGCTCGGCTGACCGTACACCAGCGGCCCTCTATTGTAGATGCAAACTCTGCCCAGCGAACCTTCTGCATTTAAGTCGCGCAGCACATCTCGGAAGCGCAGGCACACATGCTGCACCACCTGCACAGGAGGCAGAAGTGTCATATTGCGCATGCATGCCATATGGCGGCATACCAGTGCCTTCTTGCAGGCTGTACTGCAAGACAAATCTCATCAGCCTCACCTGCGTCTTCTCTTTCACAGAGAGGATCCGGAACGCACGACCCAGCAGGTCATCTGGAAGATCCAGCACCTCCATAGCTATGCCATCTGCCGCAGTGACTTGCCTTGGCGGCAGCACCACTGCACAGCTGCACGGCGGCAGGCGAAAGTCAAGGCTTGCTGGCAGAAAGTCCGTGGAGCGATGTAAAGTGCAGGCTGGAGCAGCGGATTTATGCCATCAGCACGTGCTCCAAAGATCTCCAAGGTTCGATCAAAAGGCATGAGCGCTCGAATTTGCAGGCCAATTGCATCTCCAGCGCACTTGCACCCCTTGGAATCGAGCGTTGTGCACCGAGACACAGTCGAACTGCAGTCGAGGCTGTTCCGCGGATTGTTCGGCGGTCGAATCGCCGTCGACGCCGTCCACACGGCACTGTCAAGACATCGCCTCTGATACAGCATTGGCTCGCGGCATTGCTGAGATCATTGCTGAAGAGGTTCTCAGCAGCAGCCATGCGATGGCGGCTGGCAGCCTTGATGCTGCTGCTGGCTGCCGCTGTGCCAGGTGCGACTTTGTGTTGGAGCCTTGGCATGACCACTGCAGTGTGCAACGAGGACACGCGGGAACATAGAAATTCCATCCAGTTCTGGAATGCCTCTTAGCAGTACAAAACTGCTCCAGGCGGGAAGCAATCTCTCATGGATTTAAGTTTCCTGTGTGCATATGCATGCGCTGTCGCTGTTGCAACACTGCGACTGAAGCATCTTTTATGTGTTGCAGCTGGTGGAGCACCAACACCCCCTTCCGGGGTTGAGGCTTTCTCCTCCCGACAGCCGCCTGGCGCCACAGCCCAGTCGACTCCACCGCCGCCTCCATCCTTTCCTGTGCCGCCTGGTGTCGCCTTTCCATTCCGGCACGTTCCAGGTGATCCCAAAACTCTGGTAATCACCAACACCCATACCGTCTCTGCTGGCCATTGATCCTGCTTAATGCCTTGAGTTTGACAGCAGTGCAGCCTTCCGTCCTGACTCGCTGCACAGTCAACCACACATGTCTGCACAGCACATGACAAAGTTATAATAGGCAAACACGCCCGCGCCAGAAATCAAATCGATGCAAATGACACCAGCCACGGAGTGTGTGCATCTCAAGCTAAAATATGAGTTGTGATTTGGGTTTGTTCCGCCTGCAGCGGCATATTCCCCGCCGCCACCCAGGGTGCAGCGCCATCGGCCTCCGCCGCCGCCACCGCCTCACCCTCCGGCACCTCGCAAGGCCCAACCGCGGTCGCCGCCGCCGCCGCCACCTGCGCCGCCTCCGCCGCCGCCGCGAAAGGTCCCCCGCCAACCGCCACAGCTGCCATCGCCGCACCCTCCGCCCCAACACCACCCTCCTCCTCGTGAGTGCGAAATATTGGGTTCGTTGCCGTTTGACACCCACAAGCCCGAAGCACCTGTTCGGAGATCTCTCCTGCCTGAAGTCATCAAGCTCGGATGGTGACCATGGGAGAAATTTACGACTTGTCTCGAACATTTTCCAACACGCATTGCACTTTTCGCGCAACCGCAGGTCCCGCACCGTCGTCACCAGTCACACCAGCCCCCACACACCTGACGGCGGCACCGACAGCTGCGCCAGCAGCCGTGCCAACGGCTGTGCCAACTGCTGTGCCGACTGCAGCACCCACTGCAGCACCCACCTCCGCGCCAACAGCCGCTCCGACCGCTGCGCTGACGGCGTCACCGACTGCGCTGGCAACAGCGGCGCCGACGTACGTGCCAACCCCGCCAGCAGCACATCCACCTCCGGCATATCACAGTCCACCGCCGCCACCGCCGCCGCCGCCACCGCCGCCGCAGCGGCCGCCGCCAGCTCCCTTTCCCCCCGTGCAAAGTCCTCCAGCGCCTCCGCCAGCCCCGCAGCCAGCTGCACCCCCAAGTAAGATTTTAATGCAATGCCGTTGCAGGTGCTGCGCATTGATCGGCATAGGGACCTTCCTTTCCATGACAACCTTCGGGTTATGGCAGTCAATTCCATGAAGCTCGGCTTTTGGCCAGCCTCTGATTTTTTGCTTGATTGCGTGTATGTTTGACACCGATTGCAGGCTACCATCCACCACCTGGCATATACCAACCACCTCCCGGCCGGCCTGCTGGGCCGCCAACTCCTTACCCGACTGCTGCACCAACCGCCGCACCCAGCGCTACACCAACCTACGTGCCCACCGCACCCACCAACGCTCCCGTCACCGCAGCGCCCAGCCCAGCAGTATATTCTCCTCCGCCACCGCAGCCTCCGCCACCACCACCTACCGCACCCATCAGGCGCCCGCCGCCGTCATACAGGCCTCCATCGCCGCCCCCGTCACCGCTGTATGCAAAGCCGCCGCCCCCTCACGCGCCACCGCCGCCGTCTCCCATACCCGCCTTCGACACCGTTGCTGCCGCTGCAGCAGCGAGCGTCGCTGCTGCGGCAGCCACTCCGGCGGCCGGCAGCAACCTCGGTGCGTTGACGTCACAGTTGTTTGGCCACGTGGCGGGCTTCGCTAGTGCATCCTGCCAGGATCCTGCTGGTAAAACTGGACAGCCTCGTGAGGGTTGCATCTACGTCACGATTGTCAATCTCGCACACATCCATATGAAAGGTCCATTACGTTGCCGTCGTCAGATAGTCTTCGATTCATCCTGTCGCAGGGACGCCTCGAGTGTCGGCAGCTGCAGTGGCACTCAACGCCACTGCTGCCACTGTCCGCGCACTTGCGCACCTGGCTGCACAGGCCGGCCAGGTGTGCAGCAATGCATTATGCGCCAACTCGGGAGCACCATCCTTTTCTGCAACAACTTGACCAGCTTGAACACCCGCCACTTGTGCTGACAGCATCAGCATCTAGTGGTACTGCCCACACTTGAGTGACTTCCGAAGTTCGGTTCAGTGTGCCTTCTTGCGGCAAGCGTCCAGCTGCACCGATGTTGTGATTCCACAAAAGGCTGCCGTCCTCCTTGTCCGCAGAATGCGGCGCTGGCAGCCGACTCGGTTTCGGAACTGACACAGGAGGCAGCAGCCAACATCTCCATCGCTAACGCGGCTGGCGCCGCCGTTGCGGCAAGCCCTGCAGCCCGCGACGCCATCATCGCGGCGGCGCTCGCATCTGCGATACAGCCCAATGTGGTTTGTTCCAGGGTTTTTCTAGGATTTAAAAAAACCAGAGTTCCAGGGCTGATTGTGAGCAGCTGATGTGGCTGGCTTTCCAGATGTGCTGCCTGGCGAGAGTCTTTCTTCACTGGCTTAATTCAGCACAGACGCACCAGTTGTCATGTGTTGTACATTGTGCATTGGCGCATCCTGCTCTATATAGGGTACATATACCATCAGCCCTTTGCATGCATGACAATCGTTCATGTTTCGTGCATGTTTCGCTGCACAGAGACGAAGCACGTGTCTTAAGCATGTCTCCTGTTCGGATCTGCAGACTGTCACCCAGGCCGCCATATCTGCGGCAGGATCTGCAGCAGGAGCCCTAATTGCAGCCCATGCTGCGGTTGCTGCTGCGGCTTCTACAGGTGATCGTGTATCTGCAGGCAACGATGAATCAGAGCTCTGCTGTCAATGCGCGCCACGAACCCTCTGGAGCCATGCTTTCCCTGAAGTGGCTGTCTTGACATCCTGGTTCACCCGGCAAAAAGTAAGCTAACCTATCAGTGTATGATACTTCGGACTGCTACATCAGGCACGTCAGAAACCTGCAACGCGATAATTTGAAAAATATGTCATGTTGATAAAAAATTAACCGGGCTTGCTCACTGAATCAACTATAAAAGTAGCAAGCAGCCTGCCCTGTGCATGTCGGCCGCAGCTGTTGATAAGTGACCAGTGCATGCGCTGCTGTTACCGCACAAGTGTTGGCACGTCCCCACATGTGCCCGTTTCCGCAGGCACCACTGCCGCTGCTGGAGACGCTGCCATCGCTTTGGCAACAGTCGCGGGCGTGCTGGATGGCGTGCACGCTGTGCGACCGGGCCTCGACAACGCCGCCTCCGCCGCAGCAGCGGCAGCTGCAAATGCCGCCAACACGGCATCCCGTGGCTCTGCGGCAGGTTTGTGCATCGTGCCAACTTGCACCTATACCATTCACAGCCTTTGTTGCCATTGCCTATGCCGTCCTTTGCACAGGTTCACGCGCAGTTTTCGACGTCACTATGTCGACATACCAAGGCGTAAGAAAATGGTGCCAAATCGATAGCTCCTGTTGCTGATTTGCGTCAGGCAACTGCACGCTGGCTTCTGATGGAGCGGAAGAAGCTGCGGAGGCGGCCGTTGTCGGCGCAGCCGCAGCCGTGGCAGCAGCTGGCGGCACTCAGGCGGCATCGTCTGCCGCGGCGGCGGCCACCGCAGCCAGCGCCTCAGCACTTGCCGCAGCCCTGGCGGCCTGCAGCATGACCACACGTGAGTGATGCTCTCTGCACCTTTCTGGAGCAGCTGCCGATATACTCTGCCTTTGTGTGCATTATCATCTCCCTGCCAACGATGGGCTAACATGCGAACATCATGCGAGTCCAGAGAGCATTCTGCTCCCTGTCAGCCTCGAGTCAGATAGGGTAACACAAGTGTGTATTGCATGCTTTCATGCAGTGCATACGTGGCAACGGCATAGCCTTTACACACTGTTGATATGCTGCAGCGAATGCGTCCTGTGCCACCGCAACGACCGGCGCCATTGCCGAGGTCACTCTGGCCGCCGCCTTCGAGGCGCTGGTCGGCGGGGCGGTGGACGCCGGCAGGGCGGCGGCCAACGCCGCGGCGGCCTCGGTGACGGCCGCAGCCGCAGCGGCGACCGGCGACTCCGCCAGTGCTGCTTCGGCTGCCACCCTGGCACTGGCTTCGGTGGGTGGTGTCCGATGCATTGATATGAATTTGCACCCCACCTAAATACATACGACGAACACCTTCATGATTGTAGGGATGTAGGTTGCTAACTCCATGTAGGTTCGACTCGTCTCTGTTGCTGGAGGAATCTGCATCGCCCTGGCGATGCAGATCTCTATAAAAGACAACCAAGGCGCTAGCAGCGTGCATATCATAACCCCTTTGAACCCTGCTCTGCAGGCCGTTAATGCCTCCGAAGCAGCCGTTGGCTCAGGGGCCAGGCTGCAGGGTGCCCTGGCCGCTGCCACTGCGCTGGCATCTACCTCCGCTGCCTGTCCCATCAGTGCGTAACTTACCGCTTCCGCTGCACGTTCAACAGATCTCCAACAGATCTTCAATGCCGGGAGATGCGTTTGGATCCTTTTCGTGGAACTGACGAGAAGGTGCTTCACACTGCAGGCATCACTGTGTCACACCAGCTCACGTTTCCGATTGCAGAAATGCTGATGACAGCCGATATACACCTCAGTCGCGATTCACTCGACTCGATCGAAAAGAACTCGCCTCGCAGGTCCAGCAATCCCACCCCCTGCGCCGCCAGCTCCGCCGCCATCGCCACCGCTCCCAAGCCGGCCGTCACCGCCAGCGACAGCTCCGCCACCTGCAATCCCGACACCAGCACCAAGCTACGCACCAACGCCGATGCCGACTGCATCTCCGACTCAGGCGCCCAGCTATGCTCCCTCTGCACTGCCGACGGCAGTGCCCACGGCTGCGCCAGCGCCTGCGCCAACCCCCAGTGCGGCACCCTCACACGCACCGTCTACACGACCGACAGCAGCCCCCACTGCAGCACCTTCCTACGCCCCCACAACTCTGCCATCGGCAGCTCCCACTACTGCAGCACCCTCGCACGCGCCAATTTTGCTGCCGACGGCTGCCCCCACTGCACCGCCTTTCTATCAACCAACCGTGCAGCCGACTGCAGCCCCATCTACAGCACCTTCATACGCCCCCACCGTGCGGCCGACAGCAGCACCCACTGCAGTACCTTCATACGCGCCATCTCCGCAGCCGACAGTCGCTCCAGCCGCCGTCCCAACAGCGGCACCCTCATATGCACCGACTTCAGTTCCTACGCCCCCTGTCCAGTACCCGCCACCAACAGCCTACTACAGACATCCTCCTCCACTGCCGTCGCCTCCGCCGCCGCCGCCCCCACCGCCTCCGCCGCCGCCGTCTCCGTCGCCACCATTCCCCTCCCGACCCTTGTACAAGCCGCCTCCACTTCGACCGGCGCCGCAGCCACCACGTCCAAGTGAGGGCTATCCTATGAGGGCCGTCTTGTGCTGCAGCCTTTCCTGCCATTTGCATGTTATGATGCATTCGCAGAAAGAAACTGTGCTGCTGCGAATGTAAAGTTGGCAGCATACGACTCCTCCTGACAGCCTGCCGCTCACACGACTTCGGAAGGCCGTCCATGTGAGAGCCCGTTTCCTGAATCGCTTCGATCCTGCTGCAGGCTATCAGCCCTTGCCGCCACAGCCGTCAACTGCAGCTCCGACGGCAGCACTTCCCACGACTCTGCCGACACACGCCCCGACATATGCTCCCACGAATGCCACGCCAAGTCCCACTGGTCCACCGACCGGCGAGCCGAGCTACCCCCCAAGTGCCGCTCCGACAGGAGTGCCGACGACTGCGCCAGCATCATATGCTCCTACAAAAGCACCCACAATGGCCACCCTGGTTCCAACCGCGTTGACGACTGGTGCCCCGACAGCAGCGCCCAGCTACCGACCGACAGCTGCGCCAACAGGAGTGCCGACACATACCCCGTCACGCCTTCCCACCCAGGCACCCGCAGCTGCAACTCTTTCACCAACCACCCCGCCGACTGGACCCCCGACAGCGCCGACCCCCTATTATACTGCCGCGCCGGTGCCAGCACCAACCCCAGCGCCAGCAGTGCCTCCCAAGCAGGCTGCTGTGCCGCCACCGCCTGTTGCAATGCCGGCGTCAGCCCCCAGTTCTTCACCCCCCACGCTTGCCCCAGCACAAGCGCCCAGTGCAGCTCCTACACCCTTGCGACCGCCATCGCCCGCATCGATGCCAACCCCGACTCCATCAGCAACCTCTGCCCCGACATATGCGCCCACGCCAGTTGTCGTGAGTCCGCCGTCACCGTTGCCATTCAGCCCGCCTCCAAGAGCTCGACCACACCATAGGCCGCCTCCGCCGCCTCCGCCGCCGCCTCCGCCGCCACCCAGAAAGAGCAACAACCCGGCGACTCCAGTCAGTTTGACTCCTGCGCCTACTGCAGCACCTACTGCAGCACCTACTGCAGCGTCGACAGCAGCGCCGGCAGCAGTTACTACAGCAGTACCTACGTATGCGGTCATCCCAGCACCTCCAGCAGCGCCAATCTTAGTCCTGCCGGCGCCACCTCTGCACATCCCACCGTTGCCAGGACCGGTGCCGCCCAGTCCTCCGCCACCCAGCCCTCCGCCTCCCAGCCCGCCGCCTCCCAGCCCGCCACCTCCCAGTCCGCCGCCGCCCAGCCCGCCGCCACCGGGGCCTCCGCCTCCCAGCCCGCCGCCTCCCAGCCCGCCGCCGCCCGGCCCGCCGCCACTGGGGCCGCCGCCGCCGGGGCGGCCGCCCTCAAGCCCTCTCTCTCCTGGCTCGCCGCCGCCCAGCCCCCGTTTGCCGGGGCCGCCGCCACCATCGCCAGTTCCTCCTGCGCGTGAGTCCTTGTTCGTGCTCAACGCTTTGTGATTTCTCTGTGTGCATGTCTGGAACGGACCTCATCCCCTCCACTTCTACGCCACCTTCTTCTCCTTGAAGGGAACAGATGACCTGTCAAGGTAAAGCTTACTCACAGGTCCGAGAACGTCCACGCTTCATCTTTGCCTGCATTCACCATCATCGTGTCATGATGAACTGTGGTGACCATGACATGCAACACCCTCGCTGCGCAGGGCTCCCGCCGGTCTTGCCTCCGTCGCCGCCAACTGCAGCAAAGGCGCCGCCGCTGCCTCTCCCATCCAAGCGTCCGCATGGCAAGCCACCGCGCCCTCCGCCGTCTCCACCAGGGAAGCGGGCACAGCCACCGCCGCCCAAGACGCTGTCGCCGCCGAAGCGGCTTCAGCATCCTCCGCCAATCAAGCGGGCAAGCTCGCCGCCGCCCAAGTCGCCGCTGCCACCCAAGCGACCCGAAGGCGGCGCCTCACGTCCCACGGGCGCTCCCACTTTGCTCACGGCGACGCCGGCTGACCTCGTTCCCGGCGCTGCGGTACTGTCCCCTACACAGAAGCTGCAGCGCCTCCAGGAGGCCTTGACGGCTGCCTTCAGCTCCGCCGCGTCCAGCGGCAAATTGGCCAACGGCGAGGCCGCTGGCTAGGCGGGTCTGTACCTCGGTCTGGGCAGGTTGCCACAGCTAACTACCTTGGCCTGGGCAACATGATGTAAAGATAGACTTGATGTGTTGTGTCGAGTGTTACATGGGGAGGACAATGTGGTGGATGTCGCTTGTGCCGCTGTGCTCACTGTCATTTGTCGGGAGTCCACTGAACCCATGCAATACCACGGAGTTTGCACATTATGTTGAATGGGTGGGACTGATGTCGCACTACCGTCTGTTGAGGTTCATGTGCAGCTTCTGTCGCCTACAGTTCGGTCGCTTTTTCGTGCTGATGGAATGTCCCGCGACAGACGTTGTCCGACAGCGCTTTTCTTGCTTGTTTGATCTGGCGGTGCCGCCGTGCATGCGTCAGCTGGTGTGGGGAGGGGACATATGATGTTTGTCGAATTCATGTTATCATGTCGTCGCAAACTATTGATGACACTCACTGAGCAGATGAGCCAATGAGACCCACCTCCCCCAAGCATGCCGACACATGATGGTTTATTGGTGATTTGATGCCTGAATCTATCTGCATCCAGACTCACCCACGCGAGATCCGGTTCCAGCACCTTGCGCTACCCTTGATACTATCGCGCTGTTCAGCTTGCGGCATTTTGTTGCGCATCGGCGATTCAGGCGACGGCTGTCGAGATTGACGAACAACTGGCCAGATTGACGAACAACTGGAGATTGACGAACAACTGGGATTGACATCGGCAACTCGCAGCTACGACGTCAAATAGAGCAGAAAATCCGCCTGCTTTCTGCCACGATGAACGTCAGGCTGGCACCTCTGCTGGTCGTGGCAGCTCTGTTGTCCTTCAATGCGGCATTGGACCTGGCCCCTGCCTGGTGATGCAATCTTTTTGCAGTCGCCATGTTTTTCCGGTCTTTCGAAACCTGCGAGCTTCCCCCAAGGATCGCACGCACCAAATTTGCTGCTCTACTACTGCATGCCAATTGTCCAAGGCGACCACGCAGAATATCTTTGCAGACCGATCGATTTAAAATCATCATGCATGGCGGCATGAGCAGCGCGCCATACTTCCTGAGCATCAAATGAGAGCAACACTCGCCTGGCTGGCGCTGCGCCTGATGCACCGCCACCCGCATCATGACCTGATGATCACCATATTTCTGACCTGCTACTGTCAACGCAGATTCTTTTGCGGCGCAGAGCAGCCGCGGCCTTCTGCAGTCACCAGAGAACGACCGCCGCCGGCCTCCGCCCAATTCGCCACAGCGCTCAGCTCCACCACTGCCCAAGCAGACAGGTGCAGACTCTGCTTCCGGCTGTGTCAGCATGACATGGCAGTGCAGGTGGCCGCATTGAAGCCTGACATGCGATCAGGCCCCCCAGTGATGCCAATGAGTCCCCCCACATTACAACTCCAGCAGCATGGCTTTGTTTCTGCATCAGGGCACAAGCAGGTGCGTCCACCGCCTGCGCATCCCCAACTGCAACATCCGCCAGCAGTCACCATCCCCCCGACACCTGCTGCGGAGACGCCGCCAGTGGCCGCCGTCAGCACTGCCGCTATCGCAGCGGGCGCGGCGGCCGCCATTCCTGCCGCTGGACGCAACGTTGGTGAAAGATCGAGACTTTTCTGCAGCCAACATGACCAACAGCTCAATTATTCATTCCATTTGCTCCAAAGCGGTAAACATGCAGATTTTTGTTTGCAACTGGTGGTCTGCTGATGTTTGTGGGGTGGCGTCTTGCTGAATGCCAACTGCAACCAGACATCAAATGCAACTAGCTAGTTGTCTATAGAGCATCATGATGTATCACGAGATGCATGATCTGCACATCTGTGGCTGATACACACACCCGCTGCTGACGTCCCACGTTCTGGTACTTTGCAGGTACTGTTCGTGCGCCAGCAGCCGCCGCAGCGCTGCATGCCACGGCAGCCACTGTCCGTCAAGCCGCAGCCGTAGCTCAGCAGCAGGGAGAGGTGCGCCATATTGGAAGAAAGTCTTGCCTCCACCAAAGACTGCACCTTTCTGGGTGTGCGTTGACAGCAGGCTGCAATCGGAATAAGCTTAGCCGTATTTTGTGCTCAGTGACAGGGGCGCAGCTGCCATGTGACAAGCTTGACTGGCCATGGCTGCACACAGTACGAATGCGAAATGTCCCTGTTCTGAATCGGTTTTGGGTCGTGATGCAGAACGCAACGGCGGTTGCTGCCAATGCAGTCGCTGATGCGACCGACAATGCAGCCGTCGGCATCCAGTCGAACAATGTAACGAGCGTCGTCCGAGCTGCATCTGACGCGGCGTCTCGCCGTCATTACCGCATCCCTGGCATCAGCCGCCCAGCACCGGGTGAGCAAATGCCATGACAGTGTCTGCTAGCCAGTTGCGCTGCTGGCCGCAGTCAGTCATCGCTAATTTTTTTTGGGACGACAGTCAGAGTAAGACCACGCCTTTCTCTACGGGCGCATGCTCATGTTGACAATTGCGGTACAATTGCTGCAGTATGATTCGTCGAGATGGGCTTGGAGACTCGTTCCCCTAATTTGCACATGATAAATGTCGGTCATGCGTTCGATGACGGTTGCAGGTCAATCGCAGCGCGTCCATCGCAGCAGAGGGTGCCGCCTCCGGAGCGCTGATCACAGCAGACGCTGCTGTCACCGCCGCCTGCGGCAACAGGTATTCAGGTCTTCCCGCATCAGTAACAAGCCGAGGCAGATGGCCGTTTTGCTGTGAAACCTGGGCTTCACCACGTAATGACATTGGCGGCTGGCAGGAAGATGCAAAAGACCCTGCAACTCTTCCATGTGCATCGTCATTGATCCAAAAAGCGCGCACTGAGGGTCCAGGACAAAGCAAGTCGGCAGCGCCGCACACCCGAATTCTGTGCAGTCCATGGCACGAACCCTGACCTGACTCCAGGCACGCCTGAGGCTGCCAGCCTGGGGCTCATCGTGCTGGGCATCGCTGCGGGCGTCCGCGCGGGAATCGCCAATGTCAGCCGCGCCGTCACCGGCCGCACCGGCATCGACGCGCTGGCGGCTGTGACGGCCTTGGAGGGCGCGGCCGCAGCATCTGACCCAGGTGGTTTGCAAGCTCACGAAAATGTGGTTTCTATGCCATCAGAGCATTTGCTGACGTGGAGGGTGGGAACAGGCGCTGCAAAATGCCACCGCAGTGTTTGTGCAACCAACATGGAATGGCAAAGGTCTTCCAAACTTGGAAGACCTTTGCCTTGAGGCAACAGGCGAGACTCCAGCTCACTACCCTGCTCATCGTTGTCATAATCCAGCACGGTTTCAAGAATGATTTGAGCAGCTGACCTTTCAGCGAGGGCTGAGCCGAGCCTCGTTCCTGTCCTGCAGCAATTGGACCAGCAACACAGTTTGCTGCCAAGGCCGTCTCCAATGCCGCCACTGCTGCGCGTCTGGCCGCAACCGCATCCAATGCCAACCGTGGCGCGGCAGCCTCCGCCGCCGCTGCCACCGCGGCCAGCGCCTCTGCACTGACCGCTGTCGCGACCTCCTGCACCCTTCCAGGTGGCTAGCACTCAACGAACCCCACGCAGATCCGTGGCTTTCTAGGTACGAATCAGTACCTTTGATTCGGGATCATTGGAGCAGCATCAGCATCGATCTCTTCGACAATGGGCTTCTCACGAGACCCAGTGCGGCCTGCTGGCCATCATGTAATTAACCAGGAAGCCTGTTTGATACAAGCGCGGCCTCCTGAATAGCGAAACTGCCTGGTCAAAACCTTTTTAGTTCCACACAGGCACCCAGAACACTACTGCCGCTGTCAGCGCTCTGGCTCACTGCCGCCGCCATTGCCAACGTGACCTTCACCGCTGCCGTGGATGCTTGTCGAGCCAATGCCACGGTGGCTGGCCTGGCGGCGGCGAGCACTGCCGCCTCGACCGTGGCGGCTGCTGCTGCCGCTGCATCTGGTGACGCCTTTCCTGCGGGCGCTGCTGTCGCCTCCGCCCTGACCTCGGTGCGCACCTTCTCAGATACGGTAGAAGGAAGGGCCTTTTGGGGATGTAGTTTGGGGATGTAGCATGACAGCCTGAGGGGGAAAATGGCAGTTGCGCTGTGTTGCGCAATATCGTACTGGCTGCAGCCCATGTGCTATCAGATCCACCCGAAGCAATATGCTATTTCAAGTTGCGCATCTCAATTTTATGCCAGCGCGAATGAAGCAGTTGTAATGCACCTGGTCATGTGACTCACGCGGCAGGCTGTGGCCGCCGCCGGCGCTGCTGGCGGCGCTGGAGCGCCCCTGCAGGGCGCTGTGGCTGCCTCCGCTGCCCTTGCGACTGCAGCTGCGGCCTGCCCTCCTGGTACGGCCCTAGCCAGCTTTTCTTGCTGTTCCTTCTGCACGACACTTCCGGGTCCTGGTTCAAAACCTCATCTTGCTGAGTTTTCTGACACGAACTTTCATCATTGACATCCATGCACGCATTTTGGTTTCCTTGACGAGAGCTCAGCAGCCAAAACAACTGAACACGTGATCTGCCTCAGTCTCAAAAGCAGAGGAATACCATTACCACAAAGAGGTTCCCCGTGTTTTCACTCCCTTCAATGCCTTGTGCAGTTGAAAGCATTTCGCCATCGCCGCCTCCACCACCTCCGCCACCACCGCCGCCACCGCCGCCACCGTCCGGCCACGTCCCACCACTGGCTTATCACTTCCAAACGCCGCCCAGGTTTGCGACGCGAATTAAAGTCCATGATACACGCAGCTCTGCCAGCAGTCTGCATTCGTGTTCTGTTCAGCGGCATGGACCCAGCTGGTCCTGGATTGAGGCTGCTTCACGGTGCACATTTGACAGCCTGAAGCGATGCAGAGTCGAAGAGCAACCTGAAGTGGCTTTTCTTCATTCACATGAACCTTGTCAGTACTTGCAGGATTTCCACCACCCATAGGCTACGCATCGCCGCCAGTTCGCTCATCTGCTGGCCACATCCCGCCCATCCATCCTTAAGAGCCACTAATGCCAGTCACATCCAGCGGCGGATAGTTCTCCAGCTCAGGGAGCTGCGCCTTGACGCCAGCAAGAGGCTCCTCATCAGTGAGCATCATGCAGCATGACGTGTGAAGGAGACGCTTTGGTCGAAGTGTCAGACTTGTCTGTCAGCAACTAGGGGATTGGGAATCCTGTCGCTTTACGCACGCCTGACGCCCTTCTAGGCGCAGACGGCGTCAAACTTCCAACTTTCAACTGGGTCAAGTGTACGTAGCAGTAGTTTGGCAGCGTACGTAGCAGGTTGGGGCAACGAATGATTCTGTCGGCTATATGTTGGACTTGTTCCCTCTCGCTGGTTTGATGCGTGTGCCGCTGCTGCGGGGCACTTTGTATACCTTGAATTTGTCAACACAATATGGCAGCCGTTTCAGAAAATCTGCAGCTCCACTTGTGCGGTGCATGATGGTAGCTGATGTAGCACGTGGGCTGCGCTCAAGTTTGTTGAAAGGATGGGGTGCGCAGTTGTCGGCTGTGGTTGGTATATGTAATCAGCATGCCGTGCACGTGCTGCAAAGATCTCCAAGGTCTGAAATGCATCACGGGCTCGAGCAGTCAAAACGTCGCGACCATTTCACGCTAGCATCATAAGTTGTAGAGGAGTTGATCACTGTGCACATTCAGCCTTCAGCTTTGCAGTCGAGGCTCGTCGGCGGATTTATCAGCGGCCAGTGCTTGCTCAGTGACAAACATCAACCCGGCATGCGAAGTCGGCGTCCTGCGATCTCGCACACGGCGGGGCACGGTCAGTAGCCGCCATGGTCTGGCATCTGACTGTCTTGATTATCATGCTGCTGCCGCGAGGACCTGCGGCAGGTGTCTTCCTGATTGATAAACGACTCGCCAGGCAATGCTTCAGAGAGCCAGCGTGTGGGCTGAAGGTTGCTTTGGAGGCATGCAATGGCGCCATATGCTAACAGTAGGAGTGATGCTTGGATACGAGAAATTTTGCATGACCACAGCAATCGTGGCTGCTGCATGACGGTGCATCATCAGCTGAAGAGCAGCCTCATGGCATCATGCGCGCATGATGCATCATACGTGCTGATGTTGCGCGCATGATGCATCATACATGCTGATGTTGCATCATACGCGCATATGATGCAGCAGCGTGCAAACAGCGCGTCTGGTGAATGATTGTGGGAAAGCAGTAGGCGGGCACACGACTTCTACGGATAGAGGAAAAGATGCAGCAGACACTGTTGTGACGGCGCGGCCGCCTTGTGTCCATTTCACCTCATGGCGCTTGCAGAAAAAATTGATCGAATACTGCTAATTCAGATGTGATGCACTGTGGAGCTAACGAAGAATCTACTGCAGACCTTCCTATCCGAGCCTCATGCAGGAGGTGCAACCACTGGCAGTGGCGTCAGAAGCACAATGACCGACGTTCAGCCGGGCTGTCAATTCAGAAATCGTATCCGCAGACCACAGCCTGGTGCAAGGTGCGTCCGTCGTGCTGCCCTGAGTGTGCGCCACACTGAAACTCAATATTGCTGGCGCCCTCAACCCTGCAAGTGCTCTTCGCACCCTGCAAGTGCTCTTCGCATGCGCCTGCTGATAATGATGCATACTCATGACGGCCATGTTGTGCCAGCACTTTCCTTGCAATGCTTGTCTGGTCAGAGCCTTCAACTTTCTTCCTGTTCACTCTTGGTTTTAGGTCATTGATGGAGATCCCGATGTGACCTTTTGCAGTTGTCCCTCACCTGCTGCCGCGCAAGCAGCGCCGGTTGCAGCTTCCCCTCTCTACCTCTGACGTACGTCCCGACATACGCGCCGACCCCTGCTGGGACCAGCCCGTCGCTGCCGCCCCTTCGGCCTCTGCCCATCCCGGTGCTTACTCGCAGTCCGCCGCCGCCGCCGCCGCCGCCGCCGCCTCCGCCGCCACCAGGCAAACGAGCTGCCCCGCCGGTGTACACTGGCGACACAGCAGCACCCATATCATTTGCGCAAGTTCCATCTCCGCCCGGCGCAACTGCAGCACCCACTTCCCTCATTCCAACAGCGCCTCTGCCGCGCCCACCGCGGTCGCCCACTGGGCAGCCCCACTGCACTGCCCGGTCAACCGCCTGTCCCCCACCGTCGCCCACCCCACCATCTCGTGAGTCCACAGGTTTTCTTCCGTCTAGGCAGTTGCTCCTGTGTTCTATCTGCAGGAACCTGCTTTCATGGCAATTCATCCTGTCGGATGCATGGCAAACAATCTGTATACTGACATGTAGCGGCACCTGCCGTGTTACCACAGCTGCCGCTGCCCCCTCCTGGGAAGCGACTGACGGGAAAGCGACCGTGTCCCCCTTCAGTCAAGCGCGCAAACTTTGAAAGCCTCCACCGCCGCCGCCACGCCCTAGACGCGCCAAGCTGCCGCCGCCTACTCGGGTCAAGCCCCCGCCGCCGCCGCCCCGCATACAGCGAGCGAACCCGCCAAAGCTGCTGCCAAAGAGGCCAACCCGCCAAGGCTAGCAGCCTCCCTGATCCTCAGGTGCAGCTAAGATGCTCATCTTGCATGGAGAGGTCCCAGACGCTCGCATGTGATAGCATTGACAAATCTGCTTCCTCGCCTTTGATGACTCGCCCCTCCAATTCAATTGGGGCGGATTTGCCTTGTTGTATAAACGCAGGAGGGTTGCATCGATGCATGAACAGCCGTCGCGATTCCAGCAAAGGACGGCTTGAGTTCACCAGCGATGCTGCTGTGGACGTCAAAAAGTTCTGACAGCTGCTCCAGGCCTTTTGCGTCCACGCCTCATCATGATGACCTTTACTAACATGCATCATGGCGCCGCTGCCGCCGCCGGCAGATGTGCAGATGTGCCACAGTGACTGGCAGCAGCTCTGCCCCAGGCTGGGGGCATCCTCGTTGCGCAGCAAGAAGTAAGACGTGCAGGTCAGTGGGTGCGTAGTAGCCGGGCATTGTTCTGTCGATGGAGAGAAACTGCTGCTCCCGAAGCAGGCGCCTTGGCATTCAACCAGGTTGCAGGTTTGCTGGAAATCTGCTGATTCTAGGATGCGCACTCCAAATGCGTTCTGGTTGAGCTACGTGGAATCAGGTCTGCAGCTCAGTGTCGTGCGTGCGGTGTCTGCAGAAGTGCTGTGTACATTGCTACATGCCGCAGCTTCAGGCCTGAATCCTACTCCCCTAGAGGAGTAGGATTCCATATGCAAGATGTTACACTCGGCACTTTGAAATTGCACAGCTTGCGAAGACGAAGCTGTTTCCTGACTCCGGTGTCTGCGCGCCGCTGTCGCGGCAGCCAACCTTGAAACTGGCGGCAGCAGTAGATGGATAGAGGAACAATGGCACGGCGGCGGCATGGCAGCGGAGGAGAACAAACATTGGCGCAGAAACGTTTGTCGATGGTCGCAGCGGCAAAGTGTGGTGGTATATTGCAGCCAATCATTTACATACAATGTCGAAAAGCGTTTCATCTCTGAAACGCTAATCAGCCCGAGTGAGGCTGGAACAGTGTAATGTATCGTCTTGCTGCTGGGAGCTGCCGAGAATCTCACATGACGTGAGCCCCCACGTGCTCCGTATGGCCGGTTGTTTCCAGGCCAAAGCAGACAGTTCCTTTTTTGCATTTTTGCACCACGCAGCTAGCCTGATTGTACCATTCTCGATCAAGAAACGGCGCGGCGGACTAAGGCGGCCCCGCTACAGCTTAGCGCGTATTCAGCAGGGATCTTTCGGACATGCATCAAAGCTGCCTTGCACTATGAGCCGGCGAAACGATGGCATTGGATTTTGCGGCAGTTGTGCTGCTTCTGGCAGCTGCTGGATCAGCCTGGGCAATGCCAGTGGCCGATGGTGAGGAGCGGTCGGCTGTTGCACCCTGGACTGATGCACGTGACCTGCTTGCGAGCCCCTGCTGCTGAATCACTCAGGAGGTGACCACAATCGTGACGGTCCGTGCAGAACCAGTGGCAAGCGGCGGCCGTGGTGTACCGCAGGCAGGGAGAGCAGAGATTGCTGCGGCAGGGGAATACGGACCCGCAAACAGCCAGCAGCCCCCACCGCCGCCGCTTCCTCCGCCGCTGCCGCCGCAGCCAGGTGCCACCAGTGTCGAATTTGCAGCCCAGCAGTCAGATTATTGCACAGCGCTATTCAATGTCTGCATGTTGCGAGCAGAGATTCTCATGCGGCGTCATGCTGAAGCTTTGCTTGCTGGCTGCGCCGCATCAGGACACGATGGCGCCCCTTTACTGTCTGCATATTACCAGCCCCGCTCGCCACCAGCCGTGAGGGTATCAGCAGCCCAGCAAGCAGCAGGAAGCGCTACAGAGGCTGGCGTCGGTGCCGCTGCTGCCGCAGTTGCAGCTGCGTCGGCCATTGCCGCGGCAGGCCGCAACCTTGGTGTGTATGTCACTGCATCTGACCTCCCAAGCATCGCATATCAGCTATTTTTGTGAAACAGTTCACGTATCCGCAGCCAGGTGTTGCATGGATGGCGTCACAAATCTGGGATCTGGCACACACTCCCGCCAATAGTGTGTGGTGTTCAGCAGCATGTGGCACATCCAGATCTGGCGGTAATGACTCAGAACTCACTTTGGATGCCGGAGTGAGGAGCTGCAGGAACTACTCAATCGCTGGCAGCTGCTGCAGCTCTCAACACCTCCGCCGCCGCCGCCCATCAACTGGCCATCCCGGCACAGCAGCAGAACCAGGTGTGGAGCAGATTCAGGTGGTGATGAAGCCCCTGTTGAATTTAGATCGGCTCCCTGCAGGCTGCAGATACTGATCTGCTCAGTACGAATATGTGGCCACACATCTTACATGCTGCATGGTCAGGTAATCATGGTAATCATGGTAATCATGGTAACTATCTGCTGACGATAGTGTTGAATCGTGCATCTGCGCAGAATGCCATAGCACTTGCAGTCCTCGGAGTAGCGTTAGCCACTGAATGGGCGGCTTATAGCATCCAATCGGGCGACGTCACGGGCGCCGCCCTGGCGGCGCACGATGCCGCGCGGCTTGCCGTCTCAGCGACATCATTTGCGGCTGCGGCCCGGTCTGCGTTTGCGGTGAGTGATGCGTTCACGACCATTGCAGAATGACGGATGGACATCCAATTTACTATGGAAAATTGCATATTCTCCCTGTGGCTGGGATTATGGGGACTGAGAGTGATTGTGCCCCCTCTGTGATTGGGATTGTTGGACTGAATGTGAGCCTTGCTGCCATATCTCGTCCGGGCACGGTGTCAGAAACGCTTGTCGGGCTCCCCAGTTCCAGGTATCTGTGTACCTCCGGGAATTCGACAATTCTGAGCTGCAGGCTGGCAGCCCGTCGGCAGGCGCAGCAGAGGGCGCTGCCGCAGGCGCGCTCATTGCTGCAGACGCCGCAGTCACCGCTGCCGCAGCGCCAGGCACGCAGCCAGAACCTCGAAGTGAAAGAGCATAGAACTGTGCGTCCAAAATCTGTCAGATACTACCACGAGGCGCACAAGGTGTCTGCGCCCTGATCCCCTGGCCTGCCAGGATGAAGCGCTCACGTGACATCAGAACTGCCAGCATGGCATCTGGGCAAATCTCCTTCACAGAGCCTGCACAGTGTCAATGGAATCCTGGCATGGAAGCATTTGTGGCGTTGATCCTGATGTTATCTTGTGTGGTCTACGAGCAATAGCCCCTGCTCCATCGCAAAGAAGACCTTTGCACCTCTTCGCAGGCACCCCGAATGCGCACGGCCTGGCGACCATCGTGAGCGGCACTGCTGCAGGCGTCCGCGCCGGCATTGCTGCCGTTGGCGCCGTCGCCTCTGGCAGCGCTGGCATCAGTGCAATGGCGGCGGCAGCCGCCGCGGAAGGTGCTGCTGGCTCGCTCATGGACCGGGGTACGCACGTGTAGAGCTCCTTCGTGCTCCGGAACAGGCCAATAATTTCTCAGGACACAGCGTACTTTCCTGCCCGTTACTCATCTGCCCAGGTCCAGCGGCTGCTGTTGCGCTGATGTGTATCTCAGTGAGTGTTCAGCCTCTCGATCGTGGCTAGCAGAGCATGCTGCTTAGGAAGCTTACTGCTTAACCTCTCCCTGCCAGACGATGCGGTGACAGTCGTGTTTGCCATGGCGCAGATGCTATTCCTCTGGCCGGCTTCGCAGCGTCAGCCGTTGATGGTGCGGCGTCAGCTGCGTCGTTTGCCACTGCCGCTTCCGGAGGCAGCCCGGCGGCCGCCGCCGCCGCCTCTGCAGCCGCCGCGGCCAGCGCGTCAGCGCTGATGTCAGTCACGGCGTCGTGTCTCCTGCCCGGTGACATCACTCGGTCCTGTCAAATAGAGCCTGCTGGCGTTTCCGCCACTGCAGCTGGAGCTTGGAGCAGTTGTGCAATGCATTGCTGTTGCTTTTGTGCGGCACCATGTCCATCAGCAGCATCAAAGACCAACTGATACCCTGCCTAATAGCTGCCAGTTGTTCCTGCAGGCGTAGCGAGCGGCTTGTCTCTGGCGTTCCTTGCTGCCACGACCGTCACCAACATCACATACGGCGCCGCACTTGAGGCTTTCGATGCCGGCGCCGCGGCTGTCGGCCGGGCTGCTGCTGCAACTGCCACGTCCACAGTCGCTGCCGCAGCCGCCACAGCAACTGGCGATGCCACCGCGGCAGGCGCTGCAATCGCCTCGACGCTTGCCTCAGTGAGATTCCGCGTGTCCCAGACTCGCAGTCTCACATGGTGTTTCTGCAGATGGACCAGCTGATGAGCGGCAGTATGCATGATTTTTTGATAGCGAGGAACAGTAAATCATTGCTCCAATAATCTAAAATTAGACCTGACAGCACCCTGTTGCACGTCCACAGGCTGCCGTCGCCGCTGGCGCTGCCAGCGCTTCTGGCGCTGACCTGCAGGCCGCTCGAGACGTGTCTGCAGCACTGGCTGCTGCCGCAGCAGCCTGCCCGCCAGGTGCACTGATTTGAATGACAGCAGCTGGCGTTCCAGTTGAACAGTCTTCACTGCTTGTGTGTCGTGACTTTGAACTCCAAATGCACATCGTCCGCCACCACCGCAGCAGCTTGAGGCGTTAATGTTGAGCATTCACCAGAGTCGTCACTGACAGTCGTTTGCTGCTCTGGCAGTGCTCAGTCTTTGCGAACGCCTGAGTGGCTCACACATCATGCATCACATCCGGGAGCAGGTGGAGTCCCACATCCGGGAGCAGGTGGGGTCCCACTTGCGCCCCGGCCTCCCCTACCACCGTCACCGCCGCCGCCACCGCCGCCGCCGCCGCCACCTCCGCCACCTCCACCGCCGCCACGCTTGAAGCAGTCGTCCCTTGATTGTCAATCAGGCAACGCCGTGTTGACTCGATTTAACGCTCTCAGCAGTTGCAGCTGCCCCGGCTCACAATACGGGGAATGCACTCGATCTTCAGTGCTATATGCGTGCGCCTGACGGGCTGTGATTCCCGCATTCTGCTGCATCAGCCACTTGATTTTATGCGAGAATACATTTGAACCTCGACGTGCAGGGCGGCCAACCAGTTTCTACCACTACACACCGCGGCTGGCTCCAGGCGCCCCAATGCCTGCGCAATATGCCTATCTGGGAGGGCCCCCGGCGCCGTAGCTGTGAATGCTGCAGTGTTTGTCGCCACTGTTTCATCAGGAAGTGAAGTAGTGGGCGATTGCCCTGGCTATCTTGTCTTGCGAGCAGACAGCAGTTTAGTCTCAATGGAACAATGCCGCGTGCGGATGAATGAGCGCCCGCCGCAGTCTGTCTTGCTCAATGTACTGGCGGTTGGGGATATTACACGATTTTATTCTAGCCACACCGTATTGACATTCAGCCCACAGCATATAGCCACATATCGCTGTATGTGCATGTCGAGCTATCTGGATGCATATCGGATTTGCCAAACCTTAGTGATCACGGCACAAAGGAAGCTCCACGAAGCTCTTGCTCAGTAAATCAGTCGATTGATTCTGCGCGAAAGCTCAGCTGAATGCCCAGATCATCCTTCTACTCAACTCTGCAACCTTGAAATTCCTGCATTGACAGGAAGTGTTCGCGGTGTGTTCGGCGGCCGGTCAAAGTTGACATCTTTGATCGCGACTCTCGGATCCTGAAGCCTGCCAGCAGAAGGCCGATGGAGTGGAGGCTGGCTGCTCTGCTGGTGCTGGCCTTTGCTGGCCAGGCGTTGTCCACCAACCCCGATAGTGAGTGAGTCCTTTTGCTGCAGCTGAGATAATGCCGACACGATGTCTTGCGCTGCCGCAGCAATGCACAGCTGATGGTTATACACTTTGCAGCATTCATAAGCCCAAGCAGCGTGACCCAAGGCAGTACTAACAACTGCGTGCTGTGTTCACCTTCACCCGCCGGTCCAAGACATTGAAGATGAACAGCACCAGCTGGCCAATCAGACAACATCGAGTCGACAGTCTCAAGCCATCCCTTGCACTAAAGCATGCCCTGCCGTTCGTGGCGTGTGAAGACCAAAGTTTTGCGTGGCAGGTGATACAGCCATGGCGCAGCTCCACGGCCGCAGCCTCCTGAAGCAATCGATAGACCGAGTTGCGCGCCGGGCGCCGCCGCCGCCGCCGCCGCCGCGTCCTCCACCTCCGAAATATGCAGCGGCAGTGCGCCGACGTTCCCCGCCACCACCGCCTCCGCCGCCGCCGCACCCGCCGCCGCCGCCTTACAGGAGCACGGCCCACCGCCATGCTCCGCCGCCGCCGCGTCCTCGTTCGCCGCCGGGCGTCCGAGGACCAGGATCACACTCGTTGCTTTTGTGCAAACAAGTGTACTTGGACTTGGACTTGGTTACATACTGTGCAGTCAATTGGCTGACTATAGCACAGGCCCGAAGGCAGACCGAAATGCACAGCGGGAGGCAACGAGCTGAGGTGTGACGAAGGCAGCACAGAAGT
>JAABUW010002946.1_pt1 | contig 25024 bp, 30 predicted proteins | sample 5560081 | NCBI WGS metagenome assembly JAABUW01 (sample SAMN10711882, study PRJNA513363) | rock metagenome | isolation source: Antarctica rocks | place: Antarctica: Victoria Land, Knobhead sud | reverse complement strand
CTGTACTCAAGCAGAGCATCCCGGGCGCCGGCAACGCGTGGCCTCTTTCGGCGGCACCGCCGGTTCGCGGTGCTGCCGGCCGAACCGCTGACCGTTCCCCGAGGTGACGCCTGTCCGATAGTCGACCCCCCAGCGGTACGGCCAGGGGAGGGCTGAGGCGCGGCAGGTTCAGGCGTGGCGAGTGTCCCGTAAGACCGGTTCGGTGTGTCGTCCCGCTGCTGGGGTGCTGAACGGGACACTGGCCGGGTGACAGAACTGAAGATCGGCTACGCCCGCGTTTCGACGACCGGGCAGGACCTGACCGCCCAACGGAACGCACTGGCCGGACTGGGCGTCGACCCGAAGCGGGTCTATGTCGACCATGGAATGACCGGGACCAACCGGGCCCGGCCGGGACTGGGGGAGGCGCTGGCGGCCTGCCGGGCCGGCGACACCTTGGTGGTGACCAAGCTGGACCGGCTCGCCCGCTCCGTGCCCGACGCCCGCGACATCGTCGATGACCTGACCGGTCGCGGGGTGCGGCTCAACATCGGCGGGTCGCTGCATGACCCGACCGACCCGGTCGGCCGGCTGCTGTTCACCGTGCTGTCCATGATCGCCGAGTTTGAGGCCGACTTGGCCCGCTCGAGGACGCGAGAGGGGTTGGCGGTGGCCCGGGCCAAGGGCCGGCTCCGCGGAAAGCAGCCCAAGCTCAGCGGCAAGCAGGAGGCCCACCTCGTTGAGCTCTATCGGGCCGGCGGGCACACCATCGCCGAGCTCGAGGAGCTGTTCGGCGTCACCCGCTCCACCGTCTACCGGGCCATCCAGCGGGCCGGGACCACCACGACCTTGCCGGCCCGCACGAGCGGGTGAACGCGCATGTCTTCGTCGATGAGACCAAGGAGCGCGACTACCTCCTCGTCGCCGCTACCGTCGCCGTAGGGGACCTGGATCCGGTCCGGGCCCGGATGCGGGGGCTCACGCTGCCTGGCCAGCACCGGCTGCACATGAAGAAGGAGAGCGACCCGCGCAAGCGGGCGGTCGCCGCGGCGATCTGCCGCACCGGAGTACAAGCCACCATCTACCAGGCCGGACGCCAGCACCGCAGCGAGCTCGATGCCCGCGCCGCCTGCCTACGGGCGCTGGTCTCCGACGCGGCCGCCGATGCCGTGGCCGTGCTGGTGCTGGAACTCGATGAATCACTGCGCCGCTGGGACGACCAGCGTCTGATTGAGATCACCCGCGAGGTCGGCTGCCGCGACACGCTCCGGTACCAGCATCTGCGGGCGGCGACCGAGCAGCTGCTGGTGATCCCCGACGCGATCGCCTGGTGCTGGGCCAAGGGTGGTGACTGGCGACGCCGCATCGAACCGGCCGTCACCGGCGTCCGCCGGGTATGAACGACCCCGGACAGCGCGAAGCCCGGCTCACCAACCGTCCGGATGGCTGCCGGGCTCACTTCCTGAAGCTCAGCGCAACAGGCGTCTCCAAGTGTAGGTGGCCAGATCCGCACCTGTCCACGCCGTTCGACGTGCCCACAGGTTGCCTCCAGCACCAGGTCGACACGGATTCGGTCTGGCTGCCGCCGGACCGGTAGATAACGTCCTTTATCTACCGCTTGGTGGAGGCGCGCATCCGGCGGGCCGGGAACCAGCTGATGAGGTCGGTATGGGATGCCGCTGCCAACTGCACCTCGGTCAAGGCGCCGAGATCCAACGAGGCGTTGGTGAGGTTCGCCCCCCCGAGCTGGGCGTCGGTGAGGTTCGCCTTGCCGAGCCAGGCGTCGGTGAGGTTCGCCTCGTCGAGCCAGGCGTCGGTGAGGTTCGCCTTGCCGAGCCGGGCGTCGGTGAGGTTCGCCCCGTTGAGCCAGGCGTCGGTGAGGTTCGCCTCGCCCAGCGTTGCCGCATGGAGGTGAGTGTTGCGCAGATCGATCGGCTGCTCGGCAGCGACGGGTGTCCGTCGGCCTAGCACGGTCAGGGCGGCCTGGACGTCCTCGGCTGGTCGCTCCGACCGCACCATCGGCCCCGTATGTCGGTATCCGGCGACTCGCCGGTCGTGGGTGCGGGCGGCCGGTGGCTGGGAGAGGGACGTGTGTTGGCGGACGTAGGCGGCGAGGACTTCGATGATGGTGGGCTGGTCGTGGGGGGAGTCCCGCATGAGCCGTTCGAGGGCGTAAATGCCGCCCAGCCGGATCTCGGTCTTGTCGTTGCCGAGCTGTTCGATGGCCTTGCTGTAGCGGTCGGTGACGTGTCCTTCTCTGCTGAGCCGGTAGGTCCGGGCAGTGAAGGCGAGGCCGCCGGCGGCTCCAAGGGCGGCGAGGGCGGCGATGAGTCCGGTGCGGGTGTCGGTGATGGCCTTGTGCCGGTCGGCGGGATTGCTTACTACCGGATGGCGGGTGAGGTAGGGCGGGAGCACCCAGACCACGAGGACGAACAGACCGGCGGTAGCGAGACCGGCGTAGAGCAGCGCCAGCGGCCGGCGGTCCTTCAGTCGCTTGCGGACGGCCGGCCTGCGCCCGGGGTTAAGCCGAGCCACACCGGTTGAGAGCCAGGCCGGGAGACTAATCAGCAGCGACCCGGCGACCACGGCCGCTGCGCCCAGGGCGAGAAGCAGCCAGACCCACCACGCAAGGCCGCCCACCTGGTGGGGGCGACCGATGAAGGGCTCGGCGGAGAGCGCACAGACGGTGTGTAGCGCATCTGACTGAGCCAGGCGCGCTACTCCACTGGCCTGTCGCAAGTCGGCGCTGTAACGGCGTCCGCCACGCTGGCCTTCGTACCAACTTCTGACACCGCGGGGAGGCGCACGCCATGCTCACCGCCGGGCGCGCCGTTGTCTCAGCTGGCCTGTCTCACGACCAAGGTTTAGGTCGGTTTGTCAGGAATCGACAAGGGGGTCGGCTGGCTGATGCCTTCGGGTGGTCGGTCGTTGGCGGCGCAGGGACTCGCGGGGCTTTTGAGCGTCCTGGAGGAGCGACTTTGAGTGCACGCCTTTTGCCGGACGTGGATTCTCGTGGCGGGTGTAGCCGCAGGTGGCCAGGACTGCCTGGCGACTCGGTCGCTGGAGTTAGTGTGCCCGTTGTGCGCGCTGCGCGACGTAGCGTTGCGAGACGCCTGCACCTAATCCTGATGGCTCACACCCAGGGGGCTCTTCAGTCTGCCGTCAGACCTGCTGGCGTCCCCTTCCTGGGTGAGTGGCGTCGCGGATCGTGGTGTGGCTGTCGGAGCGGAAGATCGCGGCGCACAGGGCGTCGCCGGTCACCGTCGCGGCGTCGCTGCCGTCGAGCTCGTCGGTCAGCATCTGCCAGTAGGCGTGGCTGGTCGCCGTGAACGCCAGCGCTACGGCGACCCGTTCACTGGTCGCGAGCAGGCCATCGCAACGGGCAGAGTGCAGGACGTGGGTGAGTACCTGGCGGCGCCAGACGCGGATGGCGCGGATCTGTTCGGCGAGGGCGGGGAACCCGCGCAGACCCAGCAGCGCAGCCAGGCGGGGTCCCATGTCGTTGTAGCGGGTGTAGTACGCGCCGACGAGGTGGCGCAGCTGCTGGTGAGGGTCGGCGTCAGGAACGGTGACGGCTTCGACGGCGGCCCGGGACAGGGCCGCATGCTGGACGAAGGCAGCGGTGAGCAGCGCGTCGCGGTTGGGCCAGTGGTTGTAAAGCGTGCGCACCGCGAGGTCGGCGCGGGCGGCGACGGCCTGCAGGGTGATCGGGCCGCCGGCGGGTGAAGCGACCAGCTCGTCCAGGGCCGCCTCGACGATGCGCTGGCGGACAGCGACCGAGTCTGCCGCGCGCTTGTCCATCGAGTACTGCCGGGGCACCCTGCCAGAGTAGCTCTTTACATGCGTGCGTGCGTGCATCAAACTCGGGCCTGTGCGGGCACGGTGCTCGCTGTCAGGCAGATCGCCTCTGACGCGGCCTGGGGTTGGACTGCTCTCGGCGGCACGCTGCTGGCTGGTTCTGCATCTCGAAGGAGACAGAGAAGATGACGAGTGAGAGAGCGAGAAGCGTCGTGGACGCGCTGGTGGAGGCGGTCCGCGAGGTCATCAAGACAGAGAAGGTGCAGTACACCGAGTTCCACGCTGCGGTTGGCTTCCTGAAGCAAGTAGCGGCCAGCGGGGAGATCCCACTCCTGCTCGCCGTCTTCCTGGAGGCCACCGTCGACGAGGTCACCCATGCCGCCCACGAGGGGTCCACTACCACCATCCAGGGCCCGTTCCACATCCCCGGCGCCCCGCTGCTAGACCCGCCCTACTCGCTTCCGCAACGCCCCGACGAGTTCGGCGAGACGCTGACGATGTCGGGCACGGTGAAGTCGCCGGACGGCCAGCCGCTTGCGGAGGCAGAACTGGACATGTGGCAGGCGACCGCGACGGTGCCCGGCCAGTACTCCAACGTCCACCCCGGCATCCCGGACTTCAACCTGCGCGGCCGGCTCCGCACCGACGCACAGGGGTGCTTCGAGGTACGGACCGTCGTCCCCGCGCCGTACGAGATCCGTAAGACCGGGCCCACCGGCGAGCTGTTCGACCTCATCGGCCGCAGCGCGTGGAGGCCATCACACGTCCACTTCAAAGTAAGCCACCCCGGCTACCGGACCCTGACAACTCAGCTGTTCTTCACCGGCGGTGACTACCTGGACACCGACGCCGGCAATGCCGTCAAACCCGACCTGATCATCCCGCTGGCCACCAACCAGGGCGCCTTGGACGGACCGGGCTCCCAGCCCACCCACCGCGCGAACTACGACTTCGTGCTCGAGCCCCAGGCCTGACGGCCGCAGCGTCTCGCCGGGATGAGGTCGAGGCGTGTGTGGCACGCGGCCGACGCTCACCGCCCGTCCCAGCTCCTCAGTAGTGGGACGGGCCCAAGCAAGGCCCGCGCGTTCGCCGCCGGCAAGCGCAAAGAGGGCGTCCTCAGTATCGGTTCGTCCTCGCCACTGCGGAGTTGTTGTACGCCGGGCCGGACTTGGCGTAGCAGCGGCGACAGGCCGACCAGCTTGTGGGCGCTGCGGCCGGCCAGCCCGGCTGCGGTGAGGGCAGCGACCAGCACGGAGGTGGGCAGTTCAGTGGTGGCGTTTGTGGTGTAGGCGGCGGCGAGGGCCCGATCCGTCGCCGTCAGCCGGACTGGTCCGAGCTGAGCCGGCTGGCTGGCGAGGTACGCCTGCAGGGTCTCCGTTGAATGCGACGGGTGGCGGTGGGGGAGTGGCGGGTGGCTCGGTGCAGGCCGGCGATCTGCTCCCCGGGGGCAACTGGGTCGCACACGGTGAGCATGCGGCTCCGAGACAGCGGGCCGCGGTCGGGGACGGTCCAGTACCAGCCGTCATGCCCGGCAACACCGGCGGCGCCGCGGAGCGCCAACTCCACGACGGCGTGAGCCCGCTCGCCGGCTGACGGGCGCTCTTTCGGCGCCGTCCTCTCACCCGAAGGCGCGACGTCCCGGTCCCTCCACCCCAGTGCCGCAACAGCCCACTGGCTACGGCAACAGACGGAAACAGACGGAAGAAGATATGCGTTTGGTACCCAAACGCGCGGCGTGTCCTCGCCCCGATCGCTGCCCGACGCGGGCAGAATGGGGCCGTGGACGCTGGAGCTGAGGGGCCGTTCGACCGGGCGCGGTCGAACGGCGAGAGCGCGGAGTCAGAGCCGGCCGCGGTGGCCGGGGGTGGCGGCGGGGCGGTGGTGGTGGCCCGGCACCGGCCGCACCAGCGGCCGGGGCGGGGCCGGCAGGTGAAGGTCCGCCTGGATGAGGAGGAGTACGCGGTGGTGGAGCTGGCCGCGGGCCGGGCGGGGTTGACCCCGGCCGGCTGGGTGGGGGCGACCGCGTTGGCGGCGGCGCGGGGTGAGGTGCCGCCGGCGGGGTCGGAGAGTCGGGAGGTGTTGGCGGAGTTGATGGCGGCGCGGGTGCAGGTGCGCCGGTTCGGCGGGAACGTCAACCAGGCGGTGGCGCAGCTGAACAGCACGGGGGAGCCGCCGGTGTGGCTGGCCGAGGCGGTGGGGTTGGCCGGGCGGGCGGTGGCCCGGGTGGACGAGGCCGCTGAGGTACTGATGCGCCGCCGACCATGAGCCTCGACCGGGACTCTGCCGGGGGTGGCTGGTGATTGCGAAGGTGTGCCCGCGGGGGAAGCGGGTGGCGGGGTTGATCCGGTACCTGTATGCGAGGGGTCCGGCGCAGCAGGAGGGCCGCGGCCGTCGGAACCCGCATACCGACCCGCGGGTGGTCGCCGGGTTCGACGACCCCGAGACGCTGGAGCCGCCGGTGGGGGAGGACGGCCGGCGGGACTTCCGCCGGCTGGTGTCGTTGTTGGAGCAGCCGCTGGCCGTGGCGGGGGTGGGGCCGGAGAAGCGGCCGGTGTACCACCTGGTGATCGCCGCGAGGAAAGACGCGGAGACGGGGGAGCTGGTCGACCGGATGCTGTCCGACGGCGAGTGGGCCGACATCGCCGAGACGTACCTGGACCGGATGGGTTTGGCCCCGCGGGGGGACGATCTGGGGGGGCGGTGGGTCGCGGTGCGGCACGCCGACGACCACGTCCATGTGGTGGCCACGCTGGCCCGCCAAGACGGCCGGCGGGTGTTCCCCCGTAACGACTTCTGGCGGGCCGGCGAAGCGTCACGGGAGGTAGAAGCAAAATACGGACTCACGGTGACGGCGGCCAGCGACCGGACCGCGGCCAAGCGGTCGACGTACGCCGAGACGCAGAAGGCCGGCCGCCGCGGGCAGGCGGAGCCGGTGCGGGACACGCTGCGCCGGTCGGTGCGGACGGCGGCCGCGGGCGCGGCCAGCCTGGGCGAGTTCTTGGAGCGGCTGCGCGATGACGGGCTGCTCGTCCGGGAGCGGATGAGTGAACGCAACCCCGGGGAGGTCACCGGGTACGCCGTCGCCCTGCCCGACGCGGCCGGCCCGGGCGGGCAGCCCATCTACTACGGCGGCGGGAAGCTCGCCGCCGACCTGACGCTTCCCAAGCTCCGACGCCGGTGGGACCTTGCCACGCCGAACGGCGACCCTCCTCAGGCCTCGGAGGAAACTGGCGGCCGGCGGCGGCCAGCCGGAGCGTCGTCGACATCGCCCGCGCAAGGGCCGGCGCCAGGCGAGGGCCGGCACCGCCTGACCGCGGAAGAGCGGACCCGGATCTGGGAGCAGGCAACCGCCGCGGCGGCCCGGGCGAGCGAGCAGGTTCGCGCCGCCGGCGCGGACCCGCGGGCCGCGGCTGACGCCGCCTGGGCCGCGTCGGACTTCCTCGCCGCCGCCGCCCGGGTCGTCGAGGGCCGGAGCGGCGGGCCGTTGACCGCCGCGGCCGGCGAGTACGACCGGGCCGCCCGCGAGCTCTGGGGCCGGGTACCGGCACCGTCGCAGGCCGGTCAGGGGCTGCGCGCCGCGTCGGTGCTTCTCACCTCAGCCCGGTTCGTTGGCCGCAACGAAAACAAGCAGCTCCTCGCCCTGCTCGCCCAGCTGACCGCACTCACCGACGCCGTCACCCGACTCAGAGAAAACCAGGACCGGTCGGCACAAGCCGCCGCAGCACGCCGGGCCGCGGAAGGGCTCCGGCTCACCAGCGCCCAACAGGTCAGCGCCCACGCCGGCGCGCCGACGGCCACGGCGACCCAAACTCGGCGCATGGGACTGCCCTTCGACGATGGTCGGCCAAGGCCGGGGCCCGGCCAACCCGGTGCCAGCCCACATCGCGGCCCCCGCCGATAGGCCAAAGCTCAGTACGAAGCGCTCGTATGACTACGGACCGGGCGGGGTCTACGGGACAGCACCACTCCAGCACCGGCGACTACGCACCCTGCCGGCCGTCGCGCACCGCCCTGAGACAGATGGCCAGTTGCCCGGTGGGGAGGCATGGGGTGTGCGGCGGGGCCCTGAGGGCACCTCTCCAGGGTGACCGAATCGGCCGACGAGCCTTCGAAGGTAGACGTACACATTCACATCGGCCGCGCCTACGAGGTGATGCACGAAGAGCGCCGCCTTGCCACCGCTCAGTTCGCCGAAGAACTCCGTGCAAGCGGGCTGGCCGCCGAGGTTGAGGTGACTGAGTACGTGCCAGGCCGACGAGGACTGACCCCGGTCGAGTGGACGTTCATCGGCATTGGCACGGCAAAGGCAGTGGATCTCGTAGTCGATGGGGCGAAGGCTCTTCTGCGCCGGCGGCGAGAAGCTAAGCGCGCGACCGAGGGCTCACCGGGTAGAGATCTTGGCTTCATCATCTACGGACCTGACGGCGAGAAGTTGCGAGAATGGACAACGCGCGAGGAAGAGAACGTCGAAAACTGACAATTCGAGGCTGCAAGAAGTGGCAGCTTGGTGAAAATGGCGACGGCTTCGGCTCCTCGGTTGGCGGGTCCTGCCGGCCCGGGCGCAACAAGTAGGGAGAGCTACAGAGCGGTAGCGGCTCCTATCTGTCGATGAGCAGTTCGGCGTTCGACGCCGGCCCTAGGCGCACGTAGTAGTCGCCGGTCTTGGTGACGAGGTCACTCATGGTTCCTGCGAAGGCTCGGCGCTGGCCGGCTGGCACGTAGAGCCGCTGGCCGGTCGAAAGCCGAACTTCGGTACCCGTCGGCAGGGTGTTGTCGATGACAAGCCTTTGGTTCAGCGACCCATACGAACAGCGTGGGATGGGCACCCCGTCACGGCTTGTGCTGAACGTAATGTCGGCGCCTACCGCCCGGCCGCACACTCCGGCAGCCCCCGGCGTCAGCGTGGTCGGCGAGGGCAGTCCAGAAGTTTCGGTGGCTGCTGCCGCAGTTGCTTTTTGGGTGGATGCGGCGGGTGTCGCAGGCGTCGTCTGCGCGGACACGACGGGTGCGGGCTTCCCCGGCGGTTTCCCGACTGATGTGGAGTCTGAGCCGCCCGCGCATGCGGCGACGCAGGCCAGTAGCGGCGCGAGCAGCCAGCGGCTGTTGGTGGTCATGCTCTTAGGACGCCGCACGTGGCGCCCGGGTTCACTGTGCAAGTAGCCAGTATTGGCTCGGGTGGGGCCGAGTAGCCATGACACGGTGGGGCCAGTTGACCTTGACAGGGCCATCCCGCCCGGGATTGGGACCACCACGCGGCCAGGCAAGCGCCGCCGTGCTGCCCGGCGGACGCGCTAGGGCCCTGAGCAGTGCATGGGCAGTGGCTGCAATCGATGTTCGCTCGCGACTCACGTCTGGGGGTGTATGAGTTGTTCTGGCTGCCCGGTCGTCGCAGTTCTCAGCGGATTATGCCCGGTAACCGTTGGAGCAGGGGACTGGTGATGAGTAAGTAGGAGAGGACGGCGCAGGGCAGGATGAGCAGTGCGGTCCGGATGAGCTGGCGGCGGGTGGCGGCGGTCAGGACGAGAATGACGATGGCGGCGAGCACTGTGAAGGTCAGCAGGGTGACCGAGTCTTCGGGGTAGTTGTGCGTACGCCGGTGCAGATCAGCCGCGAGTAGCCCGACGGCGCTGGCGGCAGCGGCGGAGCCGACCCAGTCGGCGCGGCCGATTCTGGCGAATATCGGGCCGAGGACCATGCCGGCGGCGAGCGCCAACAGGGCCCACAGGGCCAGCGAGCTCCCGTTGAAGGCGTAGGCGTCGCCGGGGTACTTGATCTGGTAGATGAGCCGTTGGCCGAGGTGGAACGCGACGATGGCAGCGAGGATGGCGGTGCTGGCGCGTACGGCCGCCCGGCGGGGGGCCTGGCCGGCGCTGGCTATCACGGCGAGCAGGATCCCCAGTCCGAAGGTGTGGGCGAGGGGCCTCAGCAGCCGGTCGTAGTAGCTGATGGCGGCGATCAGGCCGGTCACCGCACCGGCCGCGACCGGCACGATAACGGCGCTCACTGCTTCCCGAGGGCTGCCCGGAAGTGCGGGCCACGCTGGGGGCGGACCAGCCGCCGAGGGCGGCTTCACTGGTCGCTTCCGAGGTCTGTCCTCCGGTGGCCCCCCGGCCGCACGTCGGGCGTCAGTGCCTGCGACGGCTCCCGGCTCCCGCAGGCGACGGTCATGGGCGTTGCTTGACTGAGGAGACGTGTCCGCTGCGCAGCCACACCGTGTAGTCGATGGTGGCTGGCGGCCGTACGCGGAAGTCGCCGGCGTCGAGGGTGACCTCTTCGTAGTCCAGGACCGCGCCGGTGTGCGGGTTGAAGATTATGGTGTAGGTCTCGCGAGTGCCGGTGAGTGCAGAGGTGGCCGTCACGGCGACCCCCGGCCGGCCGGCGCGGTCGGTGACGCTGCCCTTCACCGACAGGCCGTGAAGGCCGGCCAGCGCCTGGAGCATCGCGCTCTGCACCCGCGGCGATACCACTTGGGCCAGCCAGACATCGTGGACGGCGACCAGCCATTCGAAGGTCCCGTAGCCGTGGCTGCGCCTGGCCAGCTCAGCGCGGACGGCGGCCGGGTCGTTGGGTAGCGGCGGCGGCCCGCCGAGCTGACCCGGCCCGTAAAGCCGGCTGCTGTCGGTGCGAACGCCGCGTCGGGTCCCCTCGATCCGGCCGGAGCCGGCGGCGTCGATCCACTGCTCCCGTCGGGTCGCGTCGACCTGGCTGCGCCAGATGTGACCGGCGGTGTCCTGGGCGGTGTCGAGGTACCAGCCCTCGGTGCGGACGTAGTCGTAGCGGCCGGCCGCCGGCTCGGGCTGGCGGCGCGCGGCGGCGGCCAGGGTGAGCAGCAGGCCGCGGGGGCTTTGCTGGCTGCCGTGGTAGTCCAGCAGCGGCGGTGTCGCCGCGTACGCCGACCCCGACCGATGCCCGGGTATGACCGCCGGTACGGCCACCGCGACCAAGGTCAGCGTCCCGACGATCGCCGCGCTTACTGCGACCAGCCGCAGCGCCGGGTGCCGGCGCAGCACCGACAGCGGCCACGGTCCGGCCGGCACCGGCGAAGTGACGATCCGGGTCAGCGTCGCCCGGCCTTGTTCATCTGCCCACGCCCCGCCGGCGGGGGTGGTCGGGTCGGTGCCGGCCAGCAGCTCACGTACCCGGTGGACCTCACGGGTGGTCATCTCGCCTCCGTCTCAAGCACGGGAAAGGGGGAGTGGGGGTTGCCGGCCGGGGTGTTGAGCAGCCGGGCCACGCGGCGGCGGGCCCGGTGCAGGCGCACCGCGAAGGTGGCCGCCGAGCAGCCGACGACCTGCGCGGCCGCGGCCAGATCGAGGTCCTCCCAGGCGATGAGCTGCAGCGCCTCCTGGTCATGCATCGACAGGCGGCGCAGCGCCTGCGCGACCTGCACGTTGTCGACGACCGAGTCGGCGTGGTCCGCCTGAACCATCGGCACGCCGGCTACCGACGCGGCCCGGACCCGCAGTCCCAGCGCAGCGGCCCGGGTCCGGGACCGCAGCACGTTGCCTAGCGTGTTGCGGGCGACGCCGTACAGCCACGGCAGCGGCTCGGCATCTGGCACCTGGCCGGGCCGGCGCCAGGCCACGAGGAAAGTCTCCGCGGCCACGTCCCGCGCGGTCTGCTCATCCACCCGCCGCCGGGCATACCGCAACACGTCGTCGTAATGCCGCTCGTACAGCGAGGTGAACGCCGCCGCATCACCAGCCCGCATCCGTAGCCCTTCCCCTTCCCCCTACCCTTCTGTCCGGCGCGAGCCGAAGCATTACAGCCCCGGGCGAGGTGGCGTAGCACCACGTCGACGGCGACGGAGGAAGTCTCCAATAGCGTCGTGCCCGGCGCTCGAGGTTATGGCCTTCGGACGCCAACTGACGCTCACGCACCCGACGAGCGATCCGGGCATGCCGGTGGTCGTTCAAATGCTGATTGGACGTGACTGTGACGCTCACCCGGGCAGATGATGCACGCGTGGATGCGCAGAGTTACGTGCTGATCCCAGGAGAGCAGATCCGCGCGACCGGTCGGCTTGTTCGCAATGGTGACGGTGACTGGTTTGACCCGCCGTTGCCAGTGCGGGCCCTCGGCTACGGGCCTGGCGGCGCGCCGGCACCTCGCCCGTCGAAATTCGCGATCCGGGCCGAGGGCGCCGACTTCGGTCAAGTCGCGCACCGCTATGAGCGCGACGGGTGCATTCAGGGCCTCGCCACGGTCTACGGCGTCTGGCTCGAGGACCGGATCCGCATTGATTATCAAACCGATGAGCCTCACGCGCAGCGGCATCCGACGTGGTCAGATCCACCATGCCCGCCACCGGTAGGGGGTTGGCCGCACGGCATGAACGGATGGTACGTCGACAACCTGGATTTCGATCTTGGCGGTCTCGAAGAGACCGGCGCGGCCGTTACCATGGTGATCTTCCGACCAAGCGATGACCAAGCGGTACTCGTGGTCGCCGCCAGCGACATCGCGGCAGTCGAGGCACGACTTCGCCCCCAACTACCGGATCGCCTCTGCGTAATCCCCAGCCGTTGGACTCGCGAGCAACTCGGTACAGCCCAGCGCCACTTCACTTCCATGGCCGAACGCTGGCGACTCTACGAATGGGGTCCACGCTGCGATGAGCAGGCGCAAGCGACCATGACTGCCGCCCTTGTAACAGTGACGGACGAGATAGTGCAATGGATCGCCACCCAACCTGACGGATTAGTTGCCTTGGAGCCCTGGCTCATGCCGACACGACTGTTCAGCCGCTAACGCCAGCCAATCCGATCAGTCATTCAGACATGGCGCGCGGCGGCCAACAGGCTGGCCGTTGCCGGCATACCGGAACCGGTTCGGCGCTCGCCTTGGACCCCCATTGTGTTGCGACGTTCGCTGAAACCTGCGCCGCCAGGGCACTCACGTCGAGTTGTAGAAGCCCTTCAGAGAGGGGCACTGACAGCGTGATTCAGAGCGCCGATAATGGACCTTATGTCAGGTAGGCTTGACGAACCCTCTTGACCCAGCAGGACTTCCTGACACACTAGCAGGCATGGGATGGGTCACCGCCGACGGACGGCATAAGGGCTACCTGGCACCAATGTTCGGCGACGGGCAACGCGGCCGCGGCGTCACCGCAGCGTCCGTCCCACCCGACGAGGTCGTGGTGGGCGACGAGGTGCAGCGTGAGGACGGCTCCTGGACCTGGCCGACCCGGCCGGCCGGCGAGGCCACCGGCTGGGTGGTGTGCTGCGACTGCTACCGCAACACCTCGCTCGGTCCGGCGAGCAGCTGGGTCGGCCCGGTCTTCACCCGGGTGCCCTCCAAGACGTTGGAAAACCTGACGGCCCGGCGCATCTTCGCCGCGACGACGACGTCGCCTACGTCTCCGACCGCGAGGACGTACACGACGCGGCCGTGGGGCTGTGGCGCGCCGAGCACGCCTACGGCACCGACGCCCTCACCGAGGTGAAGGCCGCGGCTGCGGCCGCCTCCCAGGCCAAGCTGCGCCTCGACGCAGCCGTCGCCCTGGCCCGGCACTCCGGCACCAGCTGGGCCGACATCGGCCGCGCGGCCGCGATGGCCCGACAGTCAGCCCAGGAGCGCTGGCGTGGCGTCGATGGTGCTCCCGCCGGCGGCGGAGCATGAGCCACGGAGTGCTCAGACGGCATCGAGTAGCTTGACTGAGGGATTGTTCGGCTACGTGCCCGGTTTCAACAAGTGCCCGGCGACCGTTTTAGGAGTCTCCTAGAGCGTCGTTTCCACAGCAAGGCCAGCACCACTGTCGCAGGTTCATGGTCCAGCGTGCACCGGCCGCGAGCCGGCTCCGGTACACATCGATCTTGTGGTCGATGAGTTCAAGGTTCTCCTGAACCTCGGCCAGCTTGGCTAGTACGCCGACGCTGTCGGTAGCGTCGGCGGCCACCGACGCGCACCTCGTGCCGGGTCGGGACGGCCGAGAACGGGAACACTCCGGCCGGATTCCCGGCGTCGTCGAGGGCGAGAAGATCGGCTCGGCGAGCACGTCGACGGCCAGCCACGCAGCCTCGCCCTGCGGCCCGGCGTGGCCGGCCGCCGCGGCCAGGTCCGGTGCCTCCCGGTCGCTGCGAACTCTTCCAGGAGCCTGCGGTGCAGGACGCGGGTTGCTGGGGGAAGGGCGGCGAGCCGCTCGACGGGGCTGGTCGTCGGCAGCCCCGTCGCCGCGAGAAGCGCCGTGATCTCCTGCGTGGTGCTCATGATGCGCAGCACGACAGCTTTGACACGTCGGTGGTGAACGACTGCGCCGCGATCTTGATGCCTTCGGTCATCGTCAGGTACGGGCACCACAGATTCGCGACCTGCTCGACGGTCATCCCCCCTTCCAGGATGTAGACGGCGGCGGCGGCGAGCTCCCCGGCGGCCTGCGCCACGGCGGAGATTCCGACGATGCGGCCGGTGTCGGCGTCGGCGACGATCTTGACCATGCCGCGGGTATCGCGGTTGACCAGCGCCCGCGGCACGTAGGCCAGCGGCAGCACCCGGCATTCGCAGCGGATGCCGGCGGCGGTGGCCTGCTCGTCGGTGAGTCCGACCGAGGCGATGTTCGGGCTGGTGAAGGTGACCCGGGGCAGGTGGGCGTAGTCCACCCGCCGCTCAGCGCCGGTGAAAGCATTGTCTACGACGAGGGTCCCATGGGCGCCGGCGACGTAGACGAACTGCTGATGGCCAGTGACGTCCCCAGCCGCCCAGATCCGCTCGTTGGAACTGCGCAGGGTGTCATCGACGGCGATCTCGCCACGATCGCCCACCTTCACCCCGACCGTGTCCAGGTTCAGCCCGGCAGTCACCGGCCGGCGGCCGGTCGCGACCAGGAGATGGCTGGCGGTGAGCTCCCGCTCCGCGCCGTCGACAATGGCGGTGGCCACGATCTTGCCGGTGGCCTCGTCGCGGCGCACCACGCGGACCTGCCCTACGGTCACCACGGTGATGCCCTCGTCGGCGAACACCCCCGCGATGGCCTCGGAGACCTCCGGCTCCTCGGCGCGGGCCAGCCGCTCGCCCCGCACAATCATGGTGACCTTTGCGCCCAGCCGGGCGAACAGCTGCCCTTGCTCCAATCCGACGTATCCGCCGCCGAGGACCAGCAGCGAGTCGGGCACCGCTTCGAGTTCCATCGCGGTGGTCGAGGTGAGGTAGCCGACCTCCTCTAGCACGTCGATCGGGGGGGCCCAGGGCGCCGAGCCGGTCGCCACCAGATAGTGCTCGGCATCGACCCGCTCCACATTGCCGTCCCGATCAGTGACGTCGAGGACCGGCGCGTCAGCGGTGCCGGCGAAGGCCGCCGAGCCGGCCCGCAGCTCCCAGCCGTACTCGGCGATCAGGTCGGCATATTTCTCCGCCCGCACCCCCTCGACCAGGGCGCGCTTCCCGGCGATCAGCGCGGCCATGTCCACCGTCTCTGCCGAGGTGGCGATGCCCGGGAACCGGGCGTCCAGCGCCCCATGGCGGGCATCCGCGGCGGCCAGCAGCGCCTTGGACGGCACACAGCCTGTATTCACACACGTCCCGCCGACGGTGCCGCGCTCCACCATCACCACCCGCCTGCCCAGGCCGGTCGCGCGGATCGCCGCGGCGAACGCGCCCCCGCCCGAGCCGATGATCGCCAGGTCATACCGAGCCATGAAGTGCTCCGCACCATGTCGCAGCCGTGTGGTCATCAATTTCAGAGGGCGTGGGGAAGTCTTCCGTCCCGACCCAGTCTAGACAATGTATCCGCATAGTCGGATGCTACCCTGACTGTCACCGGACCCCCAGGAGAGCTGACATGCCCGCACCGACCGCGACCGTCGCACCATCTCTCCGAGCGCATGACCGCCGCCCGACCGGGGGGCTGGCCCTGGCCGCCGGCACGACGCTGGTGCCCGCCGGACACGCCGGCCGACGGGTGATCGCGAAGTTCTTTCGCACACTCGGCGACCCGAACCGGCTGCTGCTGCTGGAGTTCCTCCTCGCCGGGGAGCGAACCGTCACCGACTGCGTAGAGCACGTCGGCCTGGCTCAGTCCCGGGTATCCACGCACCTGGCCTGCCTGGCCGACTGCGGATACGTCTCCGCCCGGCGGGACGGCCGCTTCACCCGCTACCAGGTCACCGACCCGCGCGTGGTGGAGCTGGTCACCCTGGCCCGGGCGCTGGCAGCCGACAACGCCGCCGCGCTCGCGGCGTGCACCCGCATCGACGCCTGACCGGTACACCCGACCCGCCAGCACCGTCCAAGGAGGACCTCATGTCCAACCAACCGGACCGTCCAGGGCGCCCCGGCGGCCGCGGGGCCGCTCTCGGGGTCGGCGCCGTGGTCCTTGCGGTGATCTGCTGCGCCGGTCCCGTCCTGGTAGCGGCCGGCGCGCTCGGGGTCCTCGGCGGCGTGCTGCGCAACCCCCTCGTGCTCATCGCAGCCGCGGCGGTGCTGACCGCCGGGGTCCTGCTCACGCTTCGCCGAGCGGGCGCCGCCTGCAACGTACCGACCGTGCCGCCTGCGTATGAGAAGGCGCCGGGCAAGCTCCACGACACCCCCTCGGCCGACGCCAACGTCCACCCCCCGCGCGAGAAAGGCTGAGCCATGCCAACTCCGTCTCCCCCTCGCACTCCTGCGCGCATGCGGCGCATTGTCGTCATTGCCGTTAGCGCGGCCGCCGTCGTGGCCCTGTTCGGCGGCCTGTTCGCGGTCGCCGCCACCCGCGCCCACCGGGCCAGGGGCGCAGCCACGACCGGCGCCGCCAACTCGGTCGCGGCCCCGCAGTCGGGGTCCGCGTTTACCGTGCGCACCGTGACCGGCGCCCAGCTCCGCGTCCCCGCCGGTAAGCCCACCGTTCTGTTCTTCTTCACCGGCGAGTGCGGCAGCTGCTACACCGGCGCGAAGAACCTCGCGACGGTGCTGGCCAGCACCGGCAGCCGCGCCGACGCCGTCGCCGTCGAGCTCGACCCGAGCGAACCCGCCGACATCCTCAACCAGTTCCTGGCCGCCGTCGGGAAGCCGCCGTTCAGCGTGGTCCGCGATGACGGCAGCCTGCTGCGCCGCTTCCACGTCGACGCGCTCGGCACCACCGTCGTCGTCGACTCGACCGGCCAGCCGATTTTCCGCGGCGTGGACCCGCCGCCGGCGCAGATCCTCCAGGCGCTCACCGCCGCCGGAATGGCCTGACGCGACATGCCTACCTGATGACAGGCACCCTCGCGTTCGCGTTCGGCGCCGGCATGCTCTCCACGGTCAACCCGTGCGGGTTCGCCATGCTCCCCGCGTTCCTCGCCTACTACCTCGGCGCCGTCGACCCCCGCGACTCCACCAGCGGGTCGACCGCCGTCGTGCGGCTGGCGCGCCGCGCGGCCCAGGGGCTCGGCACCGGCCTACTGGTCAGCATCGGGTTCGCCGGCGTATTCACCCTGACCGGGTTGCTGGTCGCGGCCGGACTGCGCAGCGTCATCGGGGCCGTCCCGTGGGTCGCGGTCGTCATCGGTGTCGTGCTGGCCGGGGTCGGTGTCGCGTTGCTCGCTGGCCGGCACGTCGGGGTGACACTGAGCCCGAACCGGCTCACCCGGGCCGGGCGCGGGCCGGGTGCCATGCTCGCCTTCGGTGCCGCCTACGCGGTCGCGTCCCTGTCCTGCACCCTCGCGGTCCTGCTCGCCGTCGTCGCCCAGGCCCTCGCCACCGCGAACCTGGCCACGACCGCCGCCGTGTTCGGCGCGTACGCTGCCGGCGCCGGCACCGTCCTGGTGCTGCTCTCGCTGTCCGCCGCACTAGCCAGCGGCGCGCTCGCCACCGGCCTGAGCCGCGCCGGCCGCTACCTGCCGCGGGTCGCCGGCGCCGTGCTGCTCGCCTCCGGCGCCTACCTCGTGGCGTACTGGGCGCCCGCGCTGCGCACCGGACGAGCCAACGAGACCCTAGCCCGGCGCGCCGCGCCGGTATCGGCATCCGTCGGTCGCCTACTCGACGCGCACACCGGGCTCGTCGCCCTCACCGCGATTCTCGCCATCCTTCTGGTCGCAGCCGGCCTGGTTTGGTCCCGTCAGCCACACAGCCCCTACCCGGACGCTCGCCAGGAGGGTGTCAACGACGGCTCCCGCCCTAGCGGCGTCGACGGGCCGCTCGACGAAACGGGTGTCGACTGTTGCGCCGCCGAACCGGCGACCCTTCCACCCCGCGAACGGGAGCTTCGCCACCGGTGAGCTGCCTAGGTCCACCCACCGGGGGCCACCCAGCCGTCATCTAGCTCGTGCCGTCATCGAGACGAACCTGACCGGCTACTTCCTGGTGGCGCGCGCGATCACGTCCCGGATGCTGACCAGCGGCGGCGGGCGCATCGTCAATATCTCGGTCAGCGACACGACCATGCACCGCGCCTGCCCGCCCTCACCAAACAGCCCCAGACCGCGCAACAGCTTGCCGCCGGCCCAGCCATCGGCTGAGGCTGGGGCCGCTCCGGTCGGTCGGGGTGCGAAGTGCGCTTACGCCGACCCGGGCCGGCCTGACCGCGGCCTTTGTTCCGCCGTTGCGCGCTGGTACGGATTTACGTACGGTTCTTGTATGGCTGATGTGGTCACCACCGGTGAGGCCCGCGACGCACTGCACCAGATCGCCAGACGTTTCGACGCCGGCGAAGGTGGGCCGGTGTATTTCGGCTCCCACCGCCGGGCCCAAGGTGTCATCGTCCCGGTCGAGGTGTGGGAGAGGCTGCTCGAGCAGGCCGAAGACGAACTCGACCTTGACCTCGCCCGCCGTCGGCTGGCCGACGGCGGCCAGGGTCGCCTCACCGGCACCAACCTTGACCGGGCACTGCAGCAGGCAGCCCAGGCGGCAGCGCACATACCTGCATGACCCCACCGGCCCGGCCCGTCCGGCCGGCCCGGTACGCCCTGATCTCCCGGCCGGAAGTCAGCGCTGACATCCTCGCTCTGGCCGTGCACGGCCCGGAGATTGTGACGGCGACAGCGACCCTTCTCGACGACCTCACCCACGGGCGCGTCACCGGCAAACCACTCGGGGATCGACAGATCAGTGGCGACCTCACCGGGCTCGCTCGGATCAAGTTCGACCTGCCCGGGCAGCGACCGCAGCGATACCGGCTTCTCTACCGCCAGCTCCCCAACACCACCACCTTGGAAATCATCGCCATCGGGCCGCGCCGCCAGCACGCCATCTACCAACTAGCGGTCAGCCGCCTCATGCCCGAGCACCCAATCTGATTATTGGTCGAGTGGCGTGTCGCGGCCGCCAAACGCACATCTGCTAGTTGAATGCGGGTCACTGCACACGCGGCGCAAGGCGAAGTCAAAAGGAGTCGGCGATGGCTCAGGTGAACATGGGAAAGCGCACCTTGATTCAGACCCGGCTACCCGCAGACATCGCCGAGCTGATCGACGCCGACGCTAGGGCCGCCGGTACCAACCGCAGCCAGTTCCTAGCGGACCTGGTAGCCCAGCGCTACCAAGTAGAGCTACCCAGCAGGCGTTTCGTCAGCAAGAAGCGCCGCGCCACTGAGAACCAGGAAGCCTTGACCTACGAGAAGGCCTCGTAGGCAGCGACCTGCTCGTGACCTGCCAAGCGCGGCCGCGCCAGGCAGCCGCCAACAACGCAAGACGAAGGAGATGCTGCCGATCGCCGGCTAGCGCAGACCACAAGTGCCGTAGCTGAGAGGCCCTCTGGGTCCTGCTACGCACCGGCAGAACCTTCGGCATCGGGGAACAACAGCCCCTGAGAATGCCGAAGGCCGCCCCTCATCTTTGGCGAGGCGAGGGCGGCCGGTGGCGCAAACAAGTACCTGGTGCCGAGGGTACCTCAACCCTCCCCCGCCGCAAGCAGCCACGCGTGTCGCGTGTCTTCGGCGTGCCCTGACCGTGGCCTGACGGCCCTCGGGACCTCCCCTTGCTGGAGGACCCGTGTCCCTGCCTTTGCCGGTGTCACCCGCCGGTACCCGTACCTCAGCCCCGTCGCCGTTGTCACCGACCACCGGCAGTCTGGCCGGCCAGCTGGCCGCCGGGTGGGGCCGACGCACGTCGATCGGCCTCGCTCCCCCACCCGGGGCCTGTTCGCCCCGGCCGGCCTGGTGGTCCCGAGCGGACTGGGCCGGGGTGGAAGTGTGGTGCGTCGTCGCCGCCCATGTGGACGTCTGCAAGGCCGTGCACGCCGACCCCCACACCGTCGTCCGCGTCGCCCGGGCCATGGCCGGCTACGCCGACCACACCACCGGCCGCCACTGCCGGCCCACCAACACCCGCCTCGCCGACGACCTCGCCATGTCCATCCGGCAGATCCAACGGGCCCGCGACGCCCTCAAACGTCTCCACCTCGTCGTCGAGCTCGTCCGGGGCCGGTCCGTGCTCACCCGGGTCGAACGCCTCGCCGCCTGGCGCCGCGGCTCGGCCCACCGCCGCCTCGCCGCCGAATTCGCCCTCCTGTCCGTCCGCCGCCGTCCACAGCCCACCGGCCCCGCTGTGGACCATGTCACCCCACCCGGCGTAAGCCCGGGTATGTCCCCTACCTCACCTAAGAATCAGTTCTTCACCCAACCAGACCGAACGAAGACCGGCGCTCCGCGCCGGGCTCCTACCCAAAAGGGCCCAACCGGCCGGGCGAACCGGACATATCCGACAGACCCCCGGGTCAGACGGCTCATCGCCGGGCTGCAACAGCGGATCTACTGGCTCCGCAAGGTCTCCCCCCGCCGGCTCACCGCCCTCCACCGCTTCGCCATCGCCGGCTGGACCGTCCGCGACATCCAGACCGCCGCCGACAAAACCCTCCGCGCCCGCAACTGGACCATCCCCCACACCATCGACCACCCCGCCGCCTACCTCGCCACCCTCCTCCGCGACATCGACCCCCACGACCGGCCCGGCGCCACCGAAGACGCCATGAACACCCAACACAAGCTCATCCGCCACTGGACCTGGCAAACCACCCTCGGCCCCACCCAATGCCCCCACGGACACCCCGGCGGAAACATCCCCCACCCACTCCACGGCCACCAAGCCTGCCCCCAATGCCGCAGGTCAGCTGCTCGGTGACGCACCTAGGCCAAACCTAGGTCAGTTGTAGAGGTGGATCGTCCCAAAATCCGGTACCGCAATATTCCGGTATCGACCGCAGTACCCCCCGTGCACGCACGGCGATCACCTCGCGCCTACGCGCACGACACGCCGTCCGCGCCAGCGTCCACAATCCCGCATGTCATCGACGGCAAACTAGCTAACGTGTCCAAGATCATCACTGTGGCTGCCTACAAGGGCGGGGTCGGCAAGACCACCCTTGCGCTAGAGCTGGCGTACTTGCTTGACGCGCCTTTAGTCGATCTTGACTGGGATAATGGCGGAGCCACCCGACGGTGGGGATACCAACCGGGGGAGTCCTCGCCGCTGCTCGATGCCCTGGCGCAAGGAAAGACACCTCGACCTCGTAGGGGTCGACGCAAGCCCGATCTCATTCCGGGTGACGAAGATTTCGGGGAGACTCAGCCCGACGCCGACGTCATGTCCGAGACGCTTGAGAAGTGGGCCGCCGAATGGGGGAGACCCTGGGTCGTAGTCGACACTCACCCAGGCGGCTTGCCGTCCACGCACGGCGCCATGGCGGCCGCGTCGGTCGTTGTCACACCAACGATTCTGGCTACCGGTGAGCTGGACGGACTAGAGGGTTTGCTCGAAAAGGCAGCGGACTACCCGCTCCTCGTGGTCCCCAACAAGGTCCAGCGAGTGCCTGATGCCAGCCTCGTTCGCCGGCTGAGGGATCTTGTTAGGCGCTACGAGGTTCCTGTGGGGCCTGTTGTCTCTGAATACCGTCGCTTACCGCGACGCAGCGGCCGCATGGTCATCAGTGCTTTCGACCCGGTTCCGAAGACTTGGGAGCGCTATGCGCATGAGCTGACTGCCCTCGCGGAGGCGGTACGGAGTTACAGCGATGGCTAGCGGCCTTGACGAACTCGACCAGCGACGTCGAGATTCCGGCAGCAGCAAGCGACGGTACGTGCCAAGTCCCAAGCATCCAAAGGCCGTTCCTGCTCCCGGCCAGGACAAGCCTATGGAAGAGGACGCGCTGCCTGTGCAGACCGTGGCCGATACGCAAGAGCGCACCGAACAACCTCGCACGACGTCCAAGGAGGCGGCAACCGCAGTTGTACGCCGCCGCTCACGCGTACGCCCCACTCAGGTTCACCTCGACGAAGCGTCCGAGGATCACCTGATGGCAATCAGAAAGAGGGCCGTGCTGATCGACGTGGCCGTCACCAACAGCGCAGTGCTTCGTCTAGCCCTCGCCGAACTCGTTGAGCGTCACGGGCACGATGGCGTCGTAACCCTCTTTGCCGAAGATGAGAACCGGCCTAGGCCAGGGCGCCCTAGAAACAGCGCTTGAGGTAGATGGCACTCCGGTCCGCTCAGCTGCGTCTCGTAGTCGATCGTCTACGAGACGAGTCGCGAGCACCCTGGCGTCGAGCCGGAGCATCTGTCTAGCGACTCGTGTCCGCGAACTACGGCACGCGAGGCACTGGAAGTGACCAAGCTGGACCGGGATCGGCCGGACGATGCGCAACCTCAAGCAGATCGCCGACGACCTGCAGGCCCGGCAGGTCGGGCTGCGCGCGGTCAGCCAGAGCAGGGCATCGACACGACCAGGCGCTTACCCTCGTGCCAGATCGAGGAGCAGCCGTCGTGCACCTCGCGGGTCGTTGGTGGTCAAGTGATCAACTCCCAACTCCGACGCTGCGGTGAGTTCCGCCGCGGAGTTGACGTCTCCGGCGTGCACGAGCAGCCCGGCCGCCTGCAGCCCGGGCACATCAACTCTTTCGAGCAGTGGAAGCCGCAGATGCACGACGTCGAAGCCGCCGAGCAGTGCCGTCTGTTGGACGATCTGCTGGTACAGGTGATCGGTCATCCAGTCCTGATACGCGGGTGGGAACAGACCAAGACGCACCCGGGGGACCTGACGGTGGATCGCTGTCAGCGCCAGATGGTGATGCCCGGTCAGCTGGACTCGGTCGGCGACTCCGAACCGCTGGACAACGTCGATGATTTCGGAAACCAGCTGAGCGGTTGGCAGTCCTTTGACCTCCAGCTCGAAGTCGACGCCCTGCAGCGCAAGGACCTCGTCCAGCAGCGGCACGCTTTCGGTGGCGTACCGGCCGTCGAACCAGCGGCCCGCGCTGAGCGTGCGGACATAGTCCAGGTCCCGTTCATGGACTAACCCGACACCCGATGTCGTCCTGGCAAGCTCGTAGTCGTGCAGCACGACGGGCTTGCCGTCCGCCGTGACGTGCACGTCGAACTCGATCGCGTCCGCGCCCATCGAGACGGCACCATGGAACGCCGCCATCGTGTTCTCCGGCCACAGCGCCGACGCCCCTCTATGGGCGGCTATCCGAGGCAGCGGGCGAGTCGCCGGCCGGTCGGTCATCGCACCATCGTCTCAGTCGCTCACCCCAGGGGACACGGTGATCCTCGCCCGTCTCGGCGCTCACTGCCCCCTCATGCGGGATCGGATAACCGAACGGGCCTCGGCCAGTCCTCAGCGGCGACGGCAAGCCGGAATGTCAGTCACAAGCGGATCGACTTGCGGGCCGGCGCTCGATACGGCGTGGGCGGTGATCAGCGTCGGCTGGCGGCCGCCCATCGTTCGGCTTGCTCGAGGATGGCGAGGATGGCGTCGCTTTTGGCGTCGGTGTACGCGATGCCGTCGTCTGCCCAGGTCGCTGCCGCTTTGCGCTTGGCTGTTGCGTAGACGTTTTGAGCCGGTGGATGGGCCCGCAGGTAGCCGCGAAACAGTAGGTGCTCGCGTTCCCATGCCGAGCCTGCGGCGCAGACATGCACGTGGACGTTGCGTGGCTGGTCGGGGAACGGCCGGAAGTAGCGGTGCTGCTCGTCGCGGCTGCGCAGTTGGACGCCCGCACGTTCCAGTGGTGGCACGTACCGCAGTTCGTTGTCGAGGTCGTCCACGCTGATCTGGATGTCGATGATGGGCTTAGCCGGGAGGCCAGGCACCGACGTGGAGCCGACGTGCTCGATCCGGCGCGCGGTGTCACCGAGGCACGCACGCAGTATCCGGCGCCAGTGCCGGAACTGGCGCGGCCAGCCCGGGTCGTAGTCGACGATGCGGATGATGTCGCCACCGCGATCGCTGCCCTCCGTGGTCGCGAAGCCGGGCCAGACCTGCGGCATCACGGAGCGGGCGAGCGTGATGCGTTCCGCCAACGGCAGCTCGTTCGCCAGGAGACCACGCTGTCTTGCCACCAATTCGTAGAGGTCGATGACCGTGGCACGCGGCCCCTCGATCTCACGCAGGCGACGCCAGGCGTCGGTCGGAGCCGTCCCCGACTTGACGGCGGCGGCCGTCAACCGGGCATTCAGACCACGATCATCGGACACCGCTTCAGCATTCCCTCTACACGTAGGGACAGCGCCGCGAGAAGGGTCGCGGTAACGGCGGTCTGCCTCACTTCAGGCGCCGCGCGATGAACACAAATTCGCGGCCAGGCCGGTCAGGCGCGTCCCGGACGCCCCGGACCGCGTAGCCGTGCGCGCGCAGCGCCGCCTCGATCTCGTCCCGTTCGCGGAAGCGCAGCGTCGAGTCCGACGTGAGCACCTGCCCGTCGGACGCGAACACCCAGGTCCCGCGAAACGTGACCAGCGGCCCACTCACATCGATCACTTCGACCCAGTTCTTGACCGTGTCGACGCCAGGGATCTCGGTGACGCGGTACGACGCCGCCCGCGTCCACTCCTGCCACGCCCGGAACGCCGGGTCCCGAGTCTCGAAGACCAGGTGCCCGCCGGGCCGCAACGCGCCGTACACGCCGCGCAGCGTCCCCGCCCAGCCCGCTGAGTCAACGATCGCCTGCGCGACGTTGCCAGTCATCGTCGCCAGGTCCACCTGCAGCGCCGGCAGAGCTGTCGCATCGCCATGAATCCAGTGCACCGCCCGGGCCCCCGGCTTGGCGCGTGCGACACCCAGCGAGCCGGCCGCCGGGTCGACGCCGGTCACCGCAAGACCACGGTCGGCGAGCAGCAGGGCGAACGCGCCTGTTCCGCAGCCCACGTCCAGCACCCGGCGGGCGCCGAGCTGGTCGGCGATGGCGGCGTACACCTCGAGATCGCTGCGGTCGGGGTCGAGCGCGTCATAGATGGCGACTAGGGCGTGTCTGACCGATCTTGGCGGTGGGTGGCGGCAGTCTGGGTCGATGAATCGTATGCAGGTCCTTTCGGATGCGATGTGGGCGCGGATTGAGCCGTTCTTGCCGGATCGGACACCT